>Ga0209340_1001114_pt1 | contig 21422 bp, 20 predicted proteins | sample EPASupsiteSAE323_FD_187266 | JGI IMG/M metagenome (GOLD analysis project Ga0209340, IMG submission 187266) | Bioremediated contaminated groundwater from EPA Superfund site, New Mexico - Sample SAE3-23 (SPAdes) (version 2) | ecosystem: Environmental > Aquatic > Deep subsurface > Groundwater >... | reverse complement strand
ATTCCACATATTTCGTTGCCATGGACCCCCGCCATAATAGTTAATGTAGGTCCGGGTTTTTTGCTATCTAATATTTTTAATCCTTTTATTTTCTTCATGTTATTTAATTTAATATTTTTATATAAATAAAAAACCCCTCATTTCTGAGAGGATTATGTATGCGGTAATTGCATTTATTGTCTATTTTGTTTAATTATGACAATGTTTGAATATATGAACAAACCCCCTTCAGAATTGGTGGATTTGATGATGGCGAATATTTTTATTTATAGTAAGGGATTTATTCATTTTTGTACTTATTATTATAGTTGAGAAGTTATCATATATTATGATTATTGTCAAGATTTGAGATAATCTACATATGTTGTTGGTAGATTGTTTTCTATAGCGCCCTTAATAATGATTTGTAAATATGATTGATTCGGAGCTCCATTAAAGTTATTTTCTGGTTGAATATATGCTTGAGTTTGGTACTCTTTTTGGTTTTCTAAATCAATAACTTTAACCCATTTTCTATTATAATGATTAGGATATCCTTCGTACCCATCGAGGTTTGTAAGGCATTGTTGATTTAAATTATATAGTACTCCCATTACATCCTCTCCGTTCTTTTCTTTTATGTTAGCATATCCTGATTGATCAAATCCCAATATATAGTCTTTTAAAATAGTATTAGATATTTTTTTAAAATTATCTTGGCATCTATTTTTCATTTGAGTTAAATTCATATTGGAACCATAGGCAAAATATAATATACTGTTTTCTTTAGAAGTATTTTGTATTGATAATTTGGGGTTTTTGTTATAAATAACAAATCCTTGAATCATAAAGAAAAAAAGTAAAGAAAGAAAAAGGATAAGTAAAATAATATATTTTTTATTCATATTTAGAGTTTATTCTTTAATTCCGAATACCCCTACCATGGCTTGGACGTCATTATTATCACAGCCATATTGATCGCGGCGATAAGAGAAATACTTATCTTTTAGACAATAGCTGCATTCGTTAGAGAATTCAATATTTTTAGCTTCAATTCCTTCTGATAATAGCTTTTGATTTATAACATAATTTAAATTGAAATGTAATTTATCCCCTACCTCTTTAAAGGCGCTGGGGTATTTTTTAAAATTATCAGAGAAGATTTTATCTACTTCATAACAGTCTTGGCACATACCTGGACCAATAACTACTAAGATATCTTGAGGGTTGGAATTAAAATCCTCTTTTAATTTTATTAAGGTATTTTTGATAATATCGCCAGCTATTCCTCTTCATCCCCCATGTGCTAGTCCAATAACTATATTTTTAGGATCATAAAAAAAGATAGTTGGACAATCAGCAGAAGTGATAGATAAATAAAGTTCTTTTTTATTTGTAATTCAGCCATCATAATCTTCTTTAGGGATTATAGGCTCGTTGAGAATTAAGACATTACTAGTATGTTTTAATGATTTGCCTACTACTCTATTAGGATCAATGTTGTTTTTGACAAAAAAATTGTGACGATTTTCTATATTTATTGGATTATCGTTTACCTTCATGCTTCCATCTTTCTTTTCAGAGAATAGATAGACTAAGTTTGTATAGGGTTTTAATATTTTAAACATATTTTTCTTGATTTAAATATTTCAAAAGAGCAACTTTCAAAGAATGTTTGATAAATGGTTTTCTTGTTTTAATGATAGTTGCTAGGCTTTTTTGAATTTCGTTTTTAGCATCATTTAGAAAAATATTTAAAAGTTCGAAAACCTCTTTATTGTTTTTGAGTTGTTCGTCCATTATTTTTGGTAGTGATAATATTTCAGAAATGCTGGAAACAATTTGGGTATTATTTGCGATACTAGACCAGACAAATATTTGGTAATTTCCTTGTTCATCTTTATCATATCCTGCTTCGATACCTATCCCGATATTTGCATTGGGTACTTGAGACAGTGCGTCTTTGGCACGATTAATAGACCCTGTTTTTGTTTCAAGAGAGGTTATGGGCTGATCAGAAACTTGGCTTTTAGCTTCAACATTTATTATTTCACATTCTATATCAAGCTCATCCAAGACATCTTTAGCAAACTTTGTTTTAGAATCAGACATTGTTCCTAGGGCTATAATTAACTTTGCCATTTTTTTACTTTATGGTTTTAATAAATATAAATATAGCATAATATTGGGAAAATAACAAGAGAATATAAAATTAAGACCCGATATTTATATCGAGTCTTAATAAATTTCTTGGGAGATTGTTACGTCTAACCGTCTTTTGCTGTTTCGTTTTGGAGTGCTTCTTCAATGTTGCGTATAATAGACGCAAACATTTTAATTCCTTTTCGAACTTTAGGTAAATTCTTTTCTCTGGCGTAATTGAACAGCTGTTTAATATGGTTAATAACCATTTTTTCTTGAATGTTCACAAACTTCTTCCATATCTTTTTTCGATTGTTTTGTGAGTTCACGGTTTCCTCCTTTCTGGAAAAATAGATTAAATTTTTTAAATTCCATAACTTTATGTTATCACATATTTCTAGCGTTGTCAATGTTGCAAAAATTATCTATTTATGTTATCATTATAGCACTAATAAAATCTAAATTGATGCTATGGAAAATCCTATGGATGGTTTAAAAAACCAAACGGAAAAATATGATAGCGATAAAATAGAAGCTTGCAAAAATCATATTGATCAAATAATAAAATGTGCCGAAGAAGGAGATGTCGTCGCAACTAAAAAAGGAATACGAATGACAGAAGGTATTTTTAATGGAATTATAGAACTGGCTGAAAAAAATGCAGCTAAGAAAGGGAAAACTGAACAATCCATATAATTTAAAAAATGACCCTTAAGCAAGGCCATTTTTAATTATGTAGATATCTTATGAACGACTCCATGATTTATTTTAGCTGATAGTCTGCCATGGATTCTTTTGATTGTAGCCACTCTTTTTTTACATTGCGGACAATATATTTCTTCATTTAATTCATAATGATTATTGGAAAATATATTGTTGTAATCAATCAAAATTTGGTCCAGATACATTTTCATTAAGAATCCTGGTTTTAGTTTTTGATATTTAGCTAGCTTGTTGCCACATTGGCAGCTAACTTCAATTATTTTGGAAGACATTAGAATATTTAATTATAGGTAGTTTTATTAAATATATCCTCAATAACATTCTCAAGGGGTATAGTTAAAATATCGATATCAATAATACTATACAGAGAAGTTATATCAGATATTAAACGAGGCATTAATTCTTTTTTAACCTTAAAAGTGATAGTTTCCTCGTCTTGTTCGTAAATATTAGCATAAGGAATATTCATGTTTTTGGGGAACAATCCCTCAAAGTAGAATTTAATTATTTTGTTTTTATTATAGCTATTAACTAAGAAATCTAAATCATTATCATAAATCTTTTTCCCGTTATTAATGATGACTACCCTATCACAGACAAATTGGACATCATCCATGTCATGACTGGTTAAAATAATAGTGGTATGATATTTCTTTTGTAGTTCTTTTAAAAATATTCTAATTTTCTTTTTAGAGATGATATCTAATCCGATAGTAGGTTCGTCAAGAAAGAGAATTTTAGGATTATGTAATATTGACCCAATTAATTCACATTTCATCCTTTCTCCTAAAGACAATTTACGAACTGGTGTATCGAGTACTTCTTTTACATTTAGAATAGTAGTTAGTTCATCTAATCTTTGCTTGTAATCATTAGTATTAATATCATATATTTTGTATAGCAAAGTAAAGTTTTGTCTGGGGGTTAGATCTCAAGCTAATCCAGATTTATTTCCCATAACTAATCCAATTTGTTTTAAGAAGGGAATCTTTTTATCAAAAGGAATATATCCTAAAACAGAAACAGATCCAGAGGTAGGGAAAATCAAACCAGTTAACATTTTTATAGTAGTAGTTTTTCCAGCTCCATTAGGACCCAAGAAGGCAATACTCTCCCCTTCTTTAATGTTAAAAGAAACATTGTCTACAGCTTTGATTTCTTTATTTTTAGGGTGGAATAATCCTGTAAATATATTTTTATTTGTTCTAATAAAATATGTTTTGGAGAGATTATTGATTTTGATTATATCCATGTAATTAATTTAAGAGGCTGAGGTATAGGCTTTTAGACCTTTAATTCAGACTCATTTTTTTAAAAAGATAAAAATAATTGCTAAGATAATGGATAAGAAAATTCAACTAGGATTTGATTTTTCTAAGGCAATAGATACGGGTAAGGAATAGTTAAGAGTCATTGGAATGATAAAGGTTAGGAATAGTCTAATATTTTTAGGAAATCCTTCATAAGGCGTACCTCTATCGTCAGCTATTGATTGGTTGAGCAAAAATACTCTTTTTGATTCACCAAGTCAAAAAATTGTAAAGGTAAGCATAAACATAAAACAATGTCAGATTATAATTCCTAAAATAATCATTATTAAGGCAATTAAAAAGATGTTGGGTTGAAGATTTAATGATTTTCAATCTATAATAAATACATAAACTAAGATATTGGCGATTGAATCTCGGAAAATAGAAACTAAGGGAATCTTTCGAAAACTAATATAGAATAAAGATGGGACAGGTTTTAAAAGAGTAAAATCGAGATTCCCTCTTTTAATGCTCGTAATCAAATGATCAATACTGGGTTTAAAGAATCCATTAGCGGAGAAATAAGCGAGTTGTCCTAAAAGATTAAAGAACAGTAATTGGTTTAGATTATATCCGGCTATTAATTTGAATTTATTAATTAAAATATGAACAAAAATAATAGAAACTATAGTATAAGTGGTTGTGGAAACAATGCTCCCTCAATTATTTCAGAAATGAGCTGTTTCTTCTTGCCAGGTATTAACGGTATTTATTTTTATTATATCCCAACACTTTCGTAGTGTTTTAAAGAATGATTTCATATTTTATTTGTTAATATAGTTAAAATTATCGACCAGATAACAGTAATTAAGAAATATTGTAAAACAGTATTTAATGGTAATTTTGTTTGTAAAATATATACTGGCATAAAGGCGGTAGCGGGAAAAGGAGACAAAAGAAGAATATTTTTTAAAATTGAGGGGAACAATGAAATTGGCATCATACTTCCAGAGAATATTCTTAAAATATGATTAATTCCATTTCTGATTCCATCAGCATTAGGGTTGTAGAAATTTAAGGAGGCAATTAAGATATTAATATTTAAGGCAATTATAGTACCGGTAACCATGAAAAGAAGGCAGAAAAATATATTAATAAGACTAGGAAATGGCATAATTAGAAATCCAGCTACGATTATGAAAAAAGAATAAATGTAGTTAATTCAATCCCCTCCTGTATAGCTGAATGTGAGGTAAGGAATAATACTGATTGGTTTAATTAGGTAGTTAGAAAGATCTCCATTTTCAATTACTTCTTGGAAATATTTGCTCAATCTGCTTTCATAACTATACATGATATTTTTTAACCCATCCATAATTAGGAAATAGGCAAGAATGGTTTTAAAATTGATAAGAGTAGGGTTGGCTAAGCTAACTACATATCAAAAAATGCCTATCATGGAAAGATCGATGAATCGACTTAATAAATAGGCAATAAATTCGCTTGGATACATAGAAAATTTTGAAAAGTTAAACCTGATAACTTTCCAATAAAGTTTTAAATTCTGCGTATTCATAGTTTTTTGATTAAATTCGTATACTTATGTAGACGTAAATACATCTAAAATGTTACATTTAAAACAATAACACTACTAAACAGTGTTGTTATTGTCTGGTGGTGTGTATTTTGTGAGGAATATTGGAGGTTGGCGATAAAGAGTATATTAATTTCTTTAGGTCATTAAGGGTATAGCCTATTCTCATAATGAAATCTACGCCCAGGAACGTAGAATTTAAAATATTACATTTTTGTACGTATATATCTTTATTTCTTTCCATTAAAAGAATATTATATATAATGCCCGATTGTGTATGGTCGCTATATTTTCTATTAGCGTCTTGTCCGTTGGGTGTAAAGTGATTATGGTATTCATACCTGTAATTTATGCGCTGATGGTAGAGGTCAGACAGTTCTGTATTAATAATTTCTATTTTTGGCCAGGTACCTATTTCTGTTAAGCGGGTTGACGTAATTTTATTTTGAAAAAGAAAATCCGGGCTTAATAAAAGTTTTCTTAGCTTTCCCTCAGCTAGTTTCGCTGTGTGTTCGCATACTCCGCAGAGTAATTTAGTTTTTTCATTTGATGGGATTTGGGTTACGTTAAAATAAAAATCTTTATATATTATGGGATAGTGTATTCTGCCATTTATTGGGACCAATATGTTTTGGAATGAGAGAGGAATGCTTTGATAAAGATATTTTTGTAATAATAATCCAAATTGTTTTAGTATTTGCAGGATATGAATGGAATCGGAAAGTTCTAGTGTTTCCAGAAAACTAAGAAGTAAGTCGTAAATGGACTCAGCGTCATAAGTGTTTATTATCTCGACATGATCCACTATTTTATTAAACAATAGTGAGACTTCGTAGATGAATTTTATAGCCGTTTTTGGTTTAAAAATAAATCGCATATTACCGATTAGTTCTCGATAGGTATGATAGACACGAACAGTATCATTACTTATAAGTATATTTGTTAGTTTTTCAGAAATTTCTTCTATGTATAGTGAGTATGAACCATTTATTGCTTCTATGTATTGCCTTGTATATATTTTTCTTAAATTTGGCATTCCGTAATTAGACATTTGTTCCCTCCTTTCTTTATTAAAAGACATATTAAACTTATAGGGAGTATATCATATTTTTATCTTTTTGTAAATGATAGAATTTAGAGTGGCTAATTAACAAAATACCGCCTAGATATTATTCTTGAACGGTAAGCTGTTCCCCTGCTCTAGTTTTAAGGAAGAGAGTTACTATTGGCAATATGCTGATAGTTAATAATGCGTATCTTAATGATTTATCAGCTAGAAACCCAATAATAGGGTTAAGAATTACTAGAATAAAAGTTTCGAACATGGAGACAGATGAAAGAATTGTAGCTCTATTCGAAGAAGGGATTAATTTATTCATATGAGCTAGCATCAACTCAATTCTGGTTAAACCAAATCCCCCAGCAAAAATCAAGAAAGAAATTATAGTATAGAAATTAGGATATATGGCTACTAATATAAAAGATAAACTAGTAATGATGGCAGAAATTTTTAAGTATTTATTAAATCCAAACCATTTTTCTAGAAGACTGAAATTGCTAGCGATAAGTATTTCTATTAAAACAAGAAAGGCATGAAAATATCCGAAATATATTATAGGGGTTTTGATGTTCATAAACAAGGGTTGATAGAATCAGATAACAAAGTAGGCAGCAGCAGATACCAAAATGGCGTCCAGGGTTAATAAACGAAAAGCTTTGTTTTGTTTAAAGAATTGAAACCCTTTTTTAACAATATCTAAATATCTTTTGGATTCTTTTGTTTGTTCTTTGTATTTAGGTTCTCTGATACTTATTGCAATTATGGATGCTAAAAGAAAAGGAATAGCGGATAGGATCAATGGAGCGTTTAGTCCTAATTTAGAAGCAATAATACTTCCTATCGGGGCGGAAATCAATAGCCCTCATAATTTAAAGGAATGAGCCTTACCAAATATTTTTTTACTTTCCTCTTCTTTACCCACTTCTTTTAACGAATCGTAAAGTAAAGCGCTGTCGGCGCCAGAAGTTAAAGCTAATCCCATAGCAAATAAGAATTCACAGAATAAAAAGATATAGAAATTCGGAAAAGATCCATATATTAAAGCAGCTATGGTAACCACTAATGCTCCGAGAGCTAAAGAATATTTTTTACCAAAATAGTCAGCAATAGCCCCAGTGGGAACTTCTAGAATAAAACTTCATAACATGAATCAGGATTGTAATAGCTGAACTTGAACTAAAGAAATATGCCCCCATTTAGTAAAAAACGGGACTAATACGGCAGATATGAAGAAAAAATCCCTTAAAAAAACAAAGGCATAATATTTTCAAATTGTATTTTTATATTGCTGATTTTTCATAAAATTAAAATTATATCGTACTTATGTAGACGTAAATATATATAAAATGTTACATTTAAAACAATAACACCACTAAACAGTGTTGTTATTGTTTGGTGGTGTGGTTAATCCAGTTGGATTAATGGGTATTCTGGATATTGGGCGGTGAATACTAGACTTGTGTCTGTATTCTTTTTGGGAGTTTTGGGTGACAGATTGTATTCTTCGTCTTTTAGTATTGGAGGACAATCTTTTTCCATGATTTTTCCTTTCTTTGTTTTTCTTTATGGATTAGAAGTAAGTTTACATTTTCCATAAATGTATCCAAGAGGAGTATGAAAATACTCTTTTTTTCTGACAAGATAGCAGTTAACATAAGCACCTTGTTCATTTAACCCAAGTTCTATGATTTCATATACTTCGTCTTGATAGATATATCGTTGTTTAGGAAATCCCACATTTCCTTCTATATCTAGAAAACATCCAAATACAAATTCATTTTTGGGCTTTGCTTCTTGTAGCATACTTAAATCTATAGTATCTACAATTTCATTTGTTCCCTTTTTACAGATGGGAACGTTTTTTAAAAAATCTTCTATAGGATTAATTTTTGTCATACACAGCCTCCCTTGTTTTATATTATTAAAAGTCATATTGTTAGTATATCATATTTCCTTTTCTTTGTAAATACCCTACTTTTTATCTTGATAAAATCCCCTTTCTGTGATAAGATTAAGATATTAAATACATAGATATATGAGAATATCACATTCATTAATTGAGGCATTTAAACAATGTCCATATAGATACAAATTATTAGCTATTGATAAATTAACTGAACCAAAAAGTCAGGAGGCAGTTTTTGGTTCTTTTGTTCATTATATTTTGCATTGATTCTACAATAATCATCCAAAAACAATTCCTTTAGAAGAATTATTAGCTTTCTATACCCAGAAATGGGATGAATTGAGATATATCGATTTAAAAACAAAAACAGAAGCTAGATTAGATAATGTTCATTTTGAGGTGGGTAAGGAAATATTAGCTAATTTCTATAACACAAATAAAAAAAATGATTTTTGTGAATATGCAGTTTTAGATTTAGAAAAGAGATTTGAAATTGTTTTGAATGATGAAGATAACGAAACTCATATATTATCAGGAATTATTGATAGAATTGATAAGCTCGGAGAGAATTCTTTTGAGTTAATTGATTATAAAACAAATAAGAAACTACCAGGGTTAGCAGAAGTTAAAAGAAATCCACAATTGGGTTTGTATGCATTAGGGATAAAACAACTATGACCACATATTAAAATTGAAGATTTAAAATTTAGTTTGTATTTTTTGAAATTTAATGAGAAAATATCTGTTACCAAATTAGAGGAAGATTTAAAAAAAGTTAAAGAAAATATATTAGGGACTATACAGATTATTAAAAAAACAAAGGCTTTTAATCCTAAGCCTACTCCCCTTTGTAACTGATGTGGATTTAAAGATTCTTGTCCTGTATTTAAAGGAAGAAATATACAGGGGGGGCCTAAAAGCCAGGAAGAGATGGGTAAGTTGGTTGATCAGTATTTTGACTTGGAAAGCCAGAAAACGAGTCTTGAAAGTCAAATTAGGACCCTTAAAACCGATATTGAGACCTATTGTAAGACTAATAAGGTAGATAGAGTCTATGGGGAAAATGGATATCTTACAAAGACTGATTTAGAGGAGGATAACTATGATTGATTTAAGGTTCGAGATTTGTTAAGACCTCTTGGAAAATGGCAGAAAATATTAACAGTTAATAGAGATAAGCTAACAGAGGTATTAAGAGAAATACCAGAAGATGTTAGACTGGAGATTGAAAAAACAAAAAAAATTAATAAAACCTGTAAGATAATGCAGGCTACGAATTACAAAGAATTATCTCCATTTCAAAATGGAGATGTTAAAGATGATAAAGATGGATTAAAGATGGATGAAGAAGATGTGATATTGGAAGGTTAAGACTATAAACATTAAAATAGATTTAATGAGCAGAAATGTTTTTAGCCGAATATAATAAAAAAGACTCTATAAGGAGTCTTTTTTGTTTTAAATACAAATCAAGAATTTCATCGAAATCAATGGTATATGCTTTCCATACATTGATTCCGAAAGCATTACTTTTACAAGGTAAAATAATTTTTTAAAACCCTATTGATATCTCCCCCTAGTACTATTATATCTTCCTGCAACCTCATCCGCATTCAACTCCCTGTTATATATTCTAACTTCATCAAGAGAGCCATCGGTAATTTTATATTGAGTAGTATTGCGAGCGCCAATATACTTTACATTATTAGTTGAAGGAAATACGGGGGTACCAGTAAGATTATTAGTTCCAAATAACAATCCGTTTCTATAAGCATACATTTTCCTATTTGAATAGTCACTAACTACCATAAGATGGATTCATTGATTATCTAAGTTTTGAAAAAAATTAGTAAAATTAGACTCTCCAAATGATGCCCCATAAGCATAGGGCAAATCAAGAGTATTGGTATTGACGACTCTAAGTAAAAAGATATAACCAATTAATGGATCGCTTGCACCACATCCTAATATTCCTTGATGTGTTATAGTGCTATATTGACTTTTCATCCATGCCTCTATCGTAAGTATTCCTGTATTAGGTATAGCAAAGCTCGGAGTGGAGATGTAATCAGCTCCAGATGCATCTCAGTATAGGGTCTGTTCAGTAGAGGTAAGTGCTGTATAGGTAGGTCCATTAAGAGTACCATTGTATCCATGTCCAGATCTATCTAGGGCAGTAGATCCACTACCTTCATCAAAGTCTCAATAAGCTATTAATCCTGAATCTCTAACTATAGGACTAGCTACATGATTAGGAGTACCAGTCTCATAGAGTAAGGTAGAGTTACCGTTATCATTAATAGAACTATCTCTACCTTTAGTGAGTTGAGCAGTTAATTCAAAGGATCCACCAGGAAAGTAGGTATAGTAATAGGTAAGGTTATTAGTTGGGTCTACAGGGAGAGAAGATAAGATATTAGAATTATCAGATTCTCGGAAGTTAATAGGGATTCAGCCTGTAGCATCATTCTTCTTGTAATCTGTAGTATTCTTGCAGGCATAGATATATCCTGTAGGGAGAGAAGGGAGAGCATAAGAATTGCAGGTTGTAGAGGTATTATCAGGTAAAGATACGTAGATAGTAGTAGGGGAACCGAGGTTTAAGAGACCCAATTGAATAGTATTTAGATAATTAATAGACTTGGAGATGTTGTTTAAATCAGAAACCCTCTTGTAATCATTAGTTTGATCAATTATGTTACCAGGTTTGATTGCAAAGATAATAACAGCTGCTAGTATAGCTAATATGGCTAATACTATCATAAGTTCTACTAGGGTGAAGGAAGACTTTTTAGAAATTGAGATTTGCATAAATAAATTTGTAATTTTAAATATATATAGAGTATAACAAAAGAAATATTAAAAGTCAAGTAATTTAATGAGTTTTAATATCCATAGGGATATGTAAAGTTTTTAAGATAATTAAAAAATCTAATCAGATAGAATAATGCCTTAGATAATAAAGGTCATATTGTAACTTTTCTTTAGTTCCTTCAATGGAAAAAGAATTAGGATAATGTATTTGGGCTCATCCAGTAATTCCGGGTTTTACAATGTGGCGAACATTGTAAAAAGGAATTTCTTTTTCAAAATCAACTACTAGCTTAGCTTCCTCAGGTCGAGGGCCAACTAAAGATAGATCCCCTTTTAGAACATTCAATATTTCTGGTAATTCATCCAGATAACTTTTTCTTAAAAATTTGCCAATCTTAGTTATTCTTTGATCGTTAGGAAGAGTTCAACCAGGACCCAAATTGGAAGCATTAGGAATCATAGAACGGAATTTAATTAAATAAAAAGGTTTATGATTTTTTCCGATTCTTTTACCGAAGTAAAAAATGGGACCAATTTTATCTATTAAAATTAGAGCAGCCAGAATAAATCACAAAGGGAAAGTAATTAAAAAAATGATAATACCAAAGAAGATATCAATGAATCTTTTAAAGGGTTCTATGAGTTGATAAGACCTATCTTCTAAGTGAGAAAGGAATTCAGGATTATCTAATAATGATAATGGGGTTTTGTTTAATATGGATTCATAGAAATCTATAAAGTCAATAATTTGAATTTTATTTAAGAGTGATTCAAAAAGAATTTTTTTAATTTCATTTGTTTGAAAAGATTTATCAATAATTATAATTTGAACATTTTGGGAATTAATAATTCTTTCTAGTTTTCAACAATCTTCATCGGTATTTATGATATCGATAATATTATATCCCAATTGAGGATTATTTTTTAAAGTAGTAATTAGTTCCTGGATATCTTTACTTTGACTGATTAGAATTGTATTTAGTGGTTTTTGTCTTTTTAGAATTAAAGAAATCCAGATATGGTTTAAAAGGATAAAAAGGCTAGAAAAACTTCATACTAATATTAAATTAGTTTTAGGAGTTAAATTAGTAAATGGTAGGGTGTAGAAATACAGGATACTGAGAAATAAATTAATAACAGATATTCTACCTAAAGAAGTAATTATCTTTAGGGGTTGGAACGTAAACATGGTTTCATAAAGATGGCTAATAAAGAAGATCAGAATTCAAATAAGAAATATGGGAGTAAATCCATAAAGATGAGAAGACCAGGTATCAACAGAGAAATTATTATGGAAACGAACTAAAATAACTCCAATTAATACCCCATAAAGGATAAGGGTATCGAGAATTAATAATAATACTCCTTTATATTTATGAAAATAGAACATATTATTTAGTTAATTGTGATAATATTTTATTAATTTCTTTTTCCATCGCCGGATCAGTCTTACGAACAGCATAAATATCATATAGCTGCTTAGCTTTCATAATATATTCTAAAGCTTTTTTACTGTCGTTATTAGCTATATATACTTTGGAAATAGTAAGAAAAACTAGGGGTTCGTTTTTAACTTCTTTTTCTAGCATTAAAGCTAGCTCTAGGGCAGTTTTAGGATCATTGTATTTTAAGAACAGATTAATACCAGCTAATGCATCTTTGGGGTTATTAAATACAGGGGCGGTATGAATAGCGTCTTGTAGATATTTTAAACCTTCTTTGACTTGCCCATGTTCTACCAAGTAGTTTCCGATATACCAAGGAGCCCTGACTAGCTTAGGAAATTTTTTATAAAAATCTTTAAATAACTCGATCGATTCTTCCTGGTCTTTTATACTACCAGATTGTAATAATATTTGAGCATAATAGAAATCAATATCAGGAAGATATAATTTTGTACTTTCAATCTCTTTTTTAAGAGTTCTGGCTTCTAAAATAGATTCTTTATCTAAGCTTTTATTATCTATCCTAGATCTAACGAGAATCGTAAGAAGACGGGCAACATATAATCGTAGATTTAAAGGTTGTTTTTCAGATAGATACTTGATTTGATTATAGATTAAAGAATAATAAGTATTTAATTGGTCATTGGTTAGTTTAGTCAAATCTCCCCCAACCAGATAATCAAGATCTCCAAAGACAAAGAAATCCTCGATGAAAACATGAGATTGATAATTAAGTCTCATAACCCTAATCGCCTCTTCTATTCTTCCCTGTTTTGTTAGTCCCTTAGAAGCGATAACAAGAGAAGAAATTCTTAAAGGTTTAATGTTATACACATAAATGGTAGTTAATAATCCAGAGACAGCAAAAATTAAAAGAATGGTTTGCAATCATTTAGGGAAAGATACTTTAGAGAAAGATATATTTAGGGGAGGTATTTGAGAATTAATATAGGCAAAGATTAGGAATAAAGGAACTAATCCTTCAATAACATCAAAAAGAAAAACATTCTGAATAAAATATCCTAATATGGTTAAAATTAAAATCATTTTTGGTCAGAAATCAAAAGATTCATTTTTCTTTAATTCTTTATAGAACAGAACAAAAATACTGATGTAAGCTAAAAATCCTAATATACCAGTAGTAGATAATATTTCTAATGGCATATTATGAACCTTATCAAAACGGTTGTCTGAAGGCAATACTTCAGCCACTTTAAGACTGTAATTTCTTTGGTAAGCTATTTCAAAGTTTTCTGGTCCTCAACCAATTAAAGGTTTTTGAATAAAAGTTTTAATAGCGATTCTTCCAACCATTAAACGAGAAATGGCGGAAGCCGTAAGAAAAGGAATAGAGGTTAATCTTTGTAAGGGAACGTTGTTTTTGATTAATGGTGACTCACGGAGAGAGACGAAAATAACACCAAGAAAAACCATTAAAAGAAGAGAGACAGTGGCTAGTTTACGAACATTACAATGAAACATTTTAGATATTTTTGGGTTATCTAAGATAGATAAAGAAATTAAAAGAATACCAATGCTAGTTAACAAAGAAAGCATGGCTCCACGGCATCCGGTAAGGAATAATAAATATCCATTAAGAATAAAAAGAAAGAAAAAGTGAAATTTACCATTTTCTTTTTCAATATCTTCGAAAAAGAGATAAAGGCATAACATTGCTTGCATTAAAAGAAAAACTCCAGTAAAAGTAGAATTGCCACTAAATCCAACATATCTTCCTACTTCAGAGTTAAGAAAGGAAATTGGAGAGTTAGGGATTATGGTAACGAGATAAAAAAGAAGACTAATAATACCTGAGACTCAAACTCAGAATTTAATGATTTTTAATCAAATTTCTTTATTTTTTATAGTATTAGATATGATAAAAAAGAAAACAATATAGTGCAGGAAACCAAAATTACCCATCATACGTTCGGCAGTGGAAAACATACTGTGGAATGGATTAACGCCAAAGAACCCAGAAATAAAAGAGATAACGGTAAATATTATTAAGGAAAGATTAAATTTATTGAACTTAGGTAAGAAAGTTTTATCAGCATAAATAAGAATTAAATAAAAAATAAGCATTAATTCTACTATTCCTCGGAAAAGTAGAGTTTTAGGAATAACCATCGGAAAAATACTTTTTAACCAGAAAAATATCGGAACAAAAACACAAGAATAAGTTAAAAAAGTAATTATCTTTTTAGAAAACTTAGCTAATTTTTTATTTGATTCATTTTTCATGATTGTTTTTATTCGTTAAAGAATTCTTTTAATTTAGTTGTGCCTGGGTGTTCTTTCATCTTTTTTAAAGCTTTCATTTCTATTTGTCTAATACGTTCACGAGTAACTTTGAAAGCAACGCCTACTTCTTCAAGAGTATGAGGAATACCATCTTCTAGCCCAAAACGCATTTTTAAAACTCTTTGTTCTCGAGGAGATAATTCTTGCATGATTCCTCCTAATTGTTCTTGCATTAGATGATAGGCTGCTGCTTTATCTGGTGACATGGTAGTCTCATCTTTAACTGCGTCTTTAAGAGTTCCGCTTTCTTCATCATCCATGAAGGGTTGATCTAAAGATAGCGTTTCCTGAGCTATTTTATTCAAATATCTTACTTCGTCTAAAGATAGCCCTAGTTCTACAGCAATTTCTTCAGAAGTCGGCTCTCTTCCAAAAACTTCAATTAAATTCTTCTTAGCTTTATTGTATCTGGCTAAAACTTCAACTATATGCACAGGGATACGAATAGTACGGGAATGATCAGCTATAGCACGAGAGATACCTTGTCTAATTCATCAGGTAGCATAAGTAGAGAATTTGTAACCTTTAGTAAAATCAAATTTTAAAACTGCTTTTTCTAATCCGAAATTACCCTCTTGAATTAGATCAAGAAACGTCATGGAATGGGCTTGAGGTAAGAATCTTTTAGCGATACTAATAACTAAACGTAAATTAGATTCAATCATTCTTTTAATCGCGGCCTTATCTCCTTTTACAATACGCATATATAATTCCTTTTCTTCAGCTGGTCCTATTAATGGGTATTGAGCTATTTCTCGAAGATAGGCTTTAACATTATCTGGGGCATCTTTTCATTCTTCAGGATCAGAATCTTTTAATAGCTGGACCTGGGATATTTCTTCAGAAGTATCTAATAATTTCAAATTTTTAATTATTTTTATATTATTGCGGATTAAATAATCATAAATTTTATCTACCATAGAGATATTATATTCCGGATATGGGATAATAGATAATATTTCGCTGAAAGTAACAAATTTACGGTCATAACCTTTTTTAAATAATTCTTCAATTATTCGTTTGTAATCATCGTTAGTAATAGTTTTAGAACCCTTTTTAACAATTTTTACTTTTTTATTCTTAACGGTTTTATTGATTTTTTTTGATTGTTTTTTTACTGGTTTTTTAACAACTTTCTTTTTAGTTGTTTTTTTGGTAGTTATTTTTTTAGCTGGAGGTTTTTTATGAGTTACTTTTTTAATCACTTTTTTCTTTTTTTCTTTTGTTTTTGTCATGAATATATTTTAACCGTTATTTAATTCTTCGGAAAGGTTTTTAAACTCTTGCATTAATTCCTGAAGCATTCCTTGAGATCCTGTATTTTCTAATTCTTTAATCTTATTTTGTAGAAAACTCATCCTATTCTTGAAGTGTTCTTGCTTGAGATGCCATAAGCAACTAGTAATTTCTTCAATGCTGCACAAAGAATCTTTAGACCCTAAAAGCCAGAGATAATCTAAGGCAGGGTTTTGGATTTCGTTGTTTTTAATTAATTCTATAATATCAACAAAAGACGGAGGAAAATATTGAATATTTTCTAAAACGATATCTTTTAGAGCGTCTTGATTTTGTAATAGCCCAGCAATGATTTTTTCAGCTAAAACCTCTTCTCTGGTTTTGAGAAGATTGTCAGATACTGGATTTTCTTTTTCAGTTGTATATTTTTCTTGATAAGGATTCGCTTTATTTAATTTTTGTAATTCATTTTCTATTAGATCTAGACGAACATTTAAAAGACTAGCTAATTTCTCAATTCAAGAAGATCTTTCTATGACATTATTCTTTAAATATTTAACTTTAGATAAGAAATAATTCATAAATTCTCTTTTGCCTTTATTGTCAGTAATATTAAATAGTTTTTTAGCCCTGTTAAAATAGAATTCCATAATTGGTTTGGCTGTTTGTAAAACGTCAGTTAATTTGCCAGGGTGTAAATTAATAAAATCAGAGAAATCTTTAGCGTCAGTTAGAGTAATGATTTTAATATCGAATTCAGCGGTTAGAGCTAGTTCAATATTTCTTTCTGTAGCTTCCTGTCCTGCTTCATCGCTATCATAGGCAAGAATTAATGTATTGCAATATCTTTTAAGCAAAGATAATTGGTCAGGAGTTAAGGCAGTACCAGAAGTAGCAACTACATTTTTTAAACCTTCTTGAAAACAAGAAATGGCATCCATTTGTCCTTCAACTAAGATAGCTTCGTTTTTTTCAAGTATGGCATTTTTAGTTTTGCTTAAAAGGAATAACAGTCCCCCCTTATTGAAAATTATTGTTTCTGGAGAATTAACATATTTTCCAGTTTCATCAATGTTTTTAATAGTACGTAAGGGAATGTTTTTATCTGCTTGGAATATACGCCCTGTAAATCCAACCGGTTCTTGGGACAAATTAAAGATAGGAAACATAATCCTTGATCGAAAACGATCGAAAAAGAAATTAGCAGGTAAAGAATCAGGATCAGCGACATTAGCGGCATCAGCTTTTCTGATAATAACCCCAGCTTTTTCAGCATCAGATAATTTAAAACCCAATTGAATAAGATGATCAGTTAATAATCTTCAATCATCTGGAGCAAAACCAATATGAAACTCTTTTATAGTATCAGAAGTTAATCCCCTTTTTATTAAATAATCATAAGCTTTTTTGTTCTCAGTTAATTTTTTTTCAAAGAATTCTAAACTAGCTTCTTGAATCTCAAACAATGTTTTTTTAATAGAATTTTCCTTGGTTTGGAATTGAGATAAACTAACCCCAGCTTTATTAGCTAATATTTTTAAAGCAGTTAAAAAATCAACATTTTCAATTTTCATAACAAAACCAAAAATATCAGAACTAAAGCCACAACCAAAACAATGAGCCATCTGTCTTTGAGGAGAAACATAAAAAGATGGAGTTTTTTCTTTATGGAAAGGACAACAGGCGCGATAATTAACGCCAGCTTTTTGAAGTTTTACATATCCACCAACAACTTCCACAACATCTAGTTTATTTTTTATTTCTTCTCTAGAGTCATTCATTAAAATATTTTAATAATTTTAGGTAGGAAGATAATTAAACCAAGAATAAAAGCACCCAAAGAGATAATACCCACTCCTCCAGCAATCATATCTTTGATTGCCCTTACGCTATCGTTAATTTCTGGATGAAAAAGATCTAGGAATTGTTCAATACTAGTATTAAATAGTTCTAAGGATAAAACCCCTGTAATCATAACAATACAAACTAATCATTCGGTATGGGAAATTTTAAAATATATTCCTCCTAATATTGTAATTAAGGAAATAATAACCATGATAGTTAAATTTTCTTCAACTCCAAAACAAGTTTTAATACCAGATCAGGCGTAGTGAAAACTTTTTTTGAGACGTTTTAGAAAATTTAGCATAAGAATATATTTAAATTGTTTTCTGCGGAGAGGGCGAGATTCGAACTCGCGATACCGTTTCCGATATAACAGTTTTCAAGACTGTCCCATTCAACCACTCTGGCACCTCTCCAGTGGCACCTAGTTAAGGTGCTTTTTTTCTTCACTTACTCAGTCAGAATATTTTTCTTCAATTATCTTTTCGTTAGCTTTAATTGTTAGATGTTTTTTATTCATATCTTCGGTTATTAATTCAGGATGATTAGCAGTATAGTAATCAAAGATGGCTTCAAATAAAGCATCGGTACTTAATAAGGAACAATGAACTTTAATTGGCGGTAATCCTTCTAAACTATCGATGATGTTATTCTTAGAGATTTCTAAAGCCTGTTTAAGTGTTTTTCCTTTAGCTAAGGTAGTAATAATAGAAGAAGTAGCAATAGCAGCTACACACCCAAAAGTTTCGAATTTGATGTCTTTTATAATCTCCTCCCCCTTTCTATCTTTAGCTACTTTAATATATATAGCCATAACATCTCCGCAGGATAAGTTTCCGGCTTGTCCCATACCATCTGGATTCTTTAATTTACCATAATTCTTGGGATTTTTGAAGAGATCTAGTACTTTTTTAGAATATTGTTCTTGCATATTAACATTTAGTATTTTTTTTGAAAGGAGAAACCTTTCTTAATTGTTCTACTACTTTGGGAAGAGTTTTTAATAAATAGTTAACTTCTTCTTTGGTGGTAAATCGTCCTAGAGAGATTCTAATGGACCCAGAAGCTTCTTCTGGCTTTAATCCCATAGATAATAGTGTTCCACTAGCTTTCAAGTAAGAAGAGGCACAGGCAGAGCCCGTGGAAACACCAATGCGATCATTATCTAAGAGATAAACCAAGGATTCTCCTTCTATGTAATCAAAGCGAACATTAATAGTATTCGGTATTCTTAAATCTTTGGGAACATTGAAGTAAACACCAGAAAGTAATTTTGGTAATTCTTTCAATATTTTGTCAGATAGGATAGATAATTTTTTGTAATCTTTTTTCATTAAAGTATTGCACAATTCAAATGCCTTAAAGAAGGCAAAGATAGCAGGAACATTAACGGTGCTAGAACGTAATCCATATTCGTGTCCTCCGCCATTTAATAAGGGTTCAATCTTTGTCCCTTTTTTGATGTAAAGCATAGCAGCTCCTTTGGGTCCATAAATCTTGTGAGAACAAGCAGTTAACAAATCACAATTAGTTTTTTCAATATCAATTATGAATTTACCAAAAGCTTGAGTTGCATCAGTATGGAAGTATAGGGGGGTTTCTATTCCCCTATTTTTTCTGTCTTCCCTGATCTCCTTAATAATCTCTCCAACTTTTTCAATCGGTTGAATAATCCCAGTTTCGTTATTAACATAAATTAAAGAGACCAAGATGGTTTCGTCAGTAATTAGCGATCTTAAATTATCAAGATCAATTAATCCAGAACTAGTGCTATCAGCCTTAGATACTTTAAAATTATGTTTTTCTAATCACTGACAAATACTATTGATTGAAGAATGTTCCTGGGAAGAGGTTACGATATGATTACCTGCCTTCATATTAGCCATCGCAATACCCTTGAGAGCAAAGTTGTTACTTTCAGTAGAGCTGGCAGTAAAGATAATTTCTACGGGACTGACTTTCAATATTTTAGCGAAATTCTCACGAACGCTTTCTAATAGTTCTTTTGCTTCCATACCCTTTTGGTGTAAAGACATGGTATTGCCATAAAAATTCCTTAAGACATCAATCATGCTTTTTAAAACACGAGGATCTATGGGAGTAGATGCAGCGTAATCCATATAGACATATTTTTTGTTTGGGACTACGGCTTTAACAGAAGACATAAAAGTATTTGATATTAATATTTATTAAAATCATATATATATTAATTCGGCTTGTTAGCACGAGGGAAATGTCGGAAACCAGTACCGGCAGGAATCATACGACCGATAATGACATTGGCTTTTAACCCTTCTAATTTATCTTCTTTACCTTCAATAGCTGACTTAATTAAAGCATGTGATGTTTCTTCGAAGGAAACAGAAGACAAGAAGCTATCAGAATTTAAGGCTACTTTCTTAATACCTCTAATTAATCTAACGGCAGTAGCAGGCTTTTTATGCTCTTTATGTAAGCCGTAATTAGCTTCGATAAACTTGGAAGTAGAAACAACTTCACCAGGAATAAATTCAGAATCTCCACTATTGGTTATTAATAGTTGAGAGAACATTTTACGAACAATAATTTCGAGATGTTTTTCATGAATTTCTTCACCGGCTAACATGTAAATTCTTTGAGCCTCCTTTTTAATGTAATCTTGAGTAGGAATAGCTCCGACTAATTTAAATAATTGTTTTAAGCTAACCATTCCAGTGGTAAGAACATCACCAACTTTAACTTCTTGTCCAGAAATAGCGATGATATCTTTGCTGTTGCTAATAGAATAAACAAATGTTTCTCCGGCTTCTAGGAATTGTTGGAGTTGTTTACCACGAGCATATTTCTTGTATAGTGGGTTATGAATTCTTTGGGTTAACTTGATAATTATCTTATTAGGTTCATTGTAGTTTGAGACTACATCTTCGATAGTACCTTCAACCTCACAAAGTAAAGCTTCGTTCTTTGGATTACGACATTCAAATAAACCTTCAATATATGGGAGACCCATAGTAATATCAGATTTGGTGACAATACCTCCAGCATGGAAGGAACGAAGGGTTAACTGAGTTCCTGGTTCTCCGATAGCTTGAGCGGCGATAACACCAGCGGCTTCTCCAATCTTGATAGGCTTTCATTTTGTTAA
>Ga0209340_1001113_pt1 | contig 21457 bp, 26 predicted proteins | sample EPASupsiteSAE323_FD_187266 | JGI IMG/M metagenome (GOLD analysis project Ga0209340, IMG submission 187266) | Bioremediated contaminated groundwater from EPA Superfund site, New Mexico - Sample SAE3-23 (SPAdes) (version 2) | ecosystem: Environmental > Aquatic > Deep subsurface > Groundwater >... | reverse complement strand
GGAACTGGAGCGAGAAGATGGTCTTGCCAGTGCCGGCCTCGCCCGAAAGAAGTACCTGGCTTTGCGGTATGAAACCGCCGTTTATCAGTTCGTCGAATCCGGGGATGCCGGAGCCGATGCGTTCAGAAGGCATAATTCCCCTCGCACAGAGTATGCTTGGGAGCTATTTATGCCTATTGAGAAAAAGATTGAAAGAAAAAGAGTCGTGGGCGTTTGCCTGGGTTTAAAGCAGGCCCGCTTCCTCGAACTGGACTTCGGACACGCCCTTGACCGTGCGCACGAGCTCCTCGAAGTCCTTCATCTGCGCGTCCTCGCACACGAACGACGCCATGATCGCCTTCGCTCCGAACGCAATCTCGACTATCTTGGTGCTTGAGCACTCCGGGAGCTTCTTGATTTCCGCAGAAAGCGCCTCGATGTCAACGCCCTCTTCGGGGTACGTCTTGATTACCGTGATAACTTTGCCCATTCCAAACCACCAAAAACGTTTTCAGATGCTCTCGAAATATTCCCTTATCTTTGAGGACTTGTATTTTTCCGGGTAATTAGCCTTTGCCCTGAATACTTTCGTCCTTTCCAGGCCAGCCCTCAAAAGAGCCAACCTGACTTTGCCTTCCCTTGCCCACTGGTCGTAGCCCAGCACTATCGCGTCGGGCCTTTCCCTGCGCACTGCGGCAAAAAAATCCTGCGCGTCGCCAAGAACCGCCTTGTCCACAATCCCGACGGATGAAACGAGGCCGAGCCTTTCTTTTTGCGAAAAGTACGGCTTCTTTCCCTTTATCATCAGCGCGTTCGAGTCGCGGCTTACGACCACGACGAGTTCGTTGCCGTGCCTTTTCGCCTGCGCAAAAAAGTCGATGTGGCCGGGATGAAGGAAGTCGAACGTGCCGGCAACCAGAACCTTGCCTCTTGCCATACGCGCACGCAACTCCAAAATTACCCGTTTGTCCTTATGGCCCGCGGAATCCGCACTTGCAGATGTACCTAGTGTTGTTCTTTCGGCACGCGGCGCAGCGTATCATGGTCTCCTTGCCGCACGACGGGCACTTGAAAGTGACGTAGTCGTTGGTGCCGGAGCCACAGCTTGAGCAAGTCTTCATTTTCAAAAACACCTTTCAAACGAGATATTTGTTGTATTTGTCGTATGTTCTCAGCCTAGGGGGCAACAGTCGCCTCTAAAAGCAGGAATATCATTAGGGCCGAAAACGCTTAAATCCCCGCCGGAGGGGGTGTTTGGCGGGCTTCTTGCGGCCGTTATTTATGCGTTGCTTTGCCCAATACATATCTCCGCAATACTGCGTTCTGCGAATTTTGGTGGGCCCATAGTATAGCTTGGACAGAACGGGAGCTTGCGGAGCTTCAGACCGGGGTTCGAATCCCCGTGGGCCCGCTTTTTCTTTCTTATTTATTTTCCGCAGTCGGCATCTTCCCGCCGTTCTTCTTGCTTACCTTCAAAGTCAGTATCCCGTCCTTGAAACCATATGCAAACTGATAGTGCTCACGCACTTCCTTTCCGCGAGGAATATTGCACTTTGAAAGACGCATGTTGATGTGGTGCTCCATCAGCTCGGCCGGTCCCTCGCGGTACATCTGGTAATGGTTCTGCAGCGTGCGGAGCATCCCGGCAGATTTGCTTGTATCTATCTCAATGAGCAGGTGCCCGTCGTTCATCTCCCACTTGTGCGGGATGAAGCTGACCTTGGGCTCGGGCGCCCTGTCGCACGCCAAAAGCCTCGTGACGGTCTTTTCAAGCGGCGAGCCGCTGTTGTTGCATTTCGGCATCCTACAGGGGCACCTATCTTCGCCTTATCTCTATGTACGCCATCTTCGAGCCCGCGGGCTGGCTTGCGGTTATCTCGTGGCCCTGCGCGCGGATATTGAGGGAACTGTAGCCCTTTTCGCCCTTGCAGTTTGTCACCCTGCTGTTTGCGTGCGCGCAAAGGACCTCGGCGTCAGTTAATTTGGGCCTTTGTAATGCGGTTCTTATTCCCTCGATTACCTTGCGGTTTTTTTCCGTGTCAACGGTTATCTGGGCCGTGCCGTTGCTTATGTCCACATTATCGACTTCAAGCAGGTTCTTTCCGTTTCCCTGCTTTCCCCCGCACACGCTAATCGTCTTTTTTAGCGCGAACACGAAATTCGGGTCAACCGACATCTTGCTTTCCATTTTTTCACTTGAATATTTTTTGAATCGTGCATAGGCCGACGAGCCCCTTTCCGCTGCGCATCTGCCGGGGTATCCGCGCGACTTCGCGAAAGCCCATCTTTTTGTAGAACTTCCTTGCCTTGGGGTTGTTCTCGTTCACCTGGGCGGTGCAGTTGTCGAACCCGTTTTTTCTCATCCAGCCAAGGCACTCCTTCAGCGCGGCGCTTGCCACGCCCGTTCCGTGCACTTTTTTTGAGAACGCGATGCCAAAGCCGCCGACTTTGTCCTGCCTGCCCATCCCAATCCTGAGTGCGACCGAACCGACCACGTTCCCGCCAAGCTCGGAGACTATCCAGAGGTGCTTTTTGTCTTCGGAGATGACCTTGCGGGTCGAAGAAAGACTAACGGGCCTTTCCACAAGCACAAACTCGTTTACTCCCCTCTCGTTGATTATTCCGTTGAGCGCCCTGGCGTCCGAAAGCGTTGCAGGCCGCAGCACGAGCGTGCTCTTTCCGAGCTTGATTGTTTTCCTGCCAAAGGGCTTGAGCTTTCTTTCCGGCATTTCCAATGCACCGCAATAAGGGTATTTACGGGTTTGCGCTTCAAACTGAAAAAAATATTGTCGTTGCTATGGCTTTTGTTTGTTTGCAATCACAATAATTAGACCTGGGCCCGTAGCTCAACGGACAGAGTGCCTGGCTTCGAATGCCGCAAGAGCCCGACTACGTTCGGACTCTTGTATTACTCTGCGTCGGCAGGAGCAACCAGGCGGTTGCGCGTTCGAGTCGCGCCGGGCCCGCTTATTTTTCTAAAAAAAGCCGGAGTTATTTTCTTGCAATCTTTGCAACAAGCGCTTCCATCGCCCTTCTGCGGTGGCTTATGGAGTCCTTCGCCCTCTGGCCGAGCTCTCCGAAGGTCTGCTCGAAGTCGTACTCCTCAGGCATGAATATGGGGTCGAAGCCAAAGCCCGAAGTGCCGCGCTCCTTGTCCGTGATGCGGCCTTTGCACTCGCCCTTGGCGCAGAACACCTTGCCGTCGGGGAACGCGAGGCAGGTTGCGGAAACGTATCTTGCGCCCCTGTCCTCGGTTTCGGCCCCTCCAAGCTGCCTTATGATGTCGCGGTTTGCCGCGCCCTGCGCGCAAGTTGAAGAGTTGCAGCCGCAGTTCTTTCCTGCCTTGTCCAAAAACCGCGCGGAAAAGACTCCCGGCGACTTTGCAAGCGCGTCCACTTCCATCCCGGAGTCCTCGCCAAGCGCGGGGAGGCCGTAACGGGCGGCGATTGCGACCGCCTTTATCTTGGCGTTGTCCTCGTAGGTCTTGCCGGTCTCCTCGACTTTGGGCGCGTTGGAATACTCCGAAAGCGGCACCAGTTCCGCATCCCATTTGAGTATGGCTGCGATGTTGCGGATTTCCTGCACCTTGTGCGCGTTCGTGGTTGCTACGATTATCTTCGGTCTAGTCATTTTGTCAGCCTTTTTTTCAGTAGCTCCTGCACTGCCGCAGGGTCGGCCTTTCCTTTTGTGAGCCTCATGACGCTTCCTGCCACAAACTGCAGGGCCTTCTGGTTTCCCGCCCGGTAGTCCTCGACAGCTTTTGGGTTTTCTGCAAGCGCCTTTTCGATTATGGATTCAAGCTCCGCAGTGCTTTGCACTCCCAGAAGTCCGGACGCCTCGGCGTACTGTTCTGCCGTGCTGTTTGCGGTCTTTCCATCCATCGCGTCGATGAGTATTCTCTCCGCGACCTTGTCAGTTACTTTCTTTAAAGAAAGCATTAGGAGAAGCTCGGTAATGAACTGTTCCTTTGGCGCGACTTTGGCGAAGTCGTACGAGCGGAAGTTCAGCTGTTTTTTGAGCGTGCCGCGCATGAATCCTGCCGCGAGCTTGGCGTCCACCTTCTTTGCAATCCGCTCGAACGCGTCCGCCATCGCAAGCTCCATGCAAAGCGCGTAGGCCTCGTCGTCGCTTGCTCCGTACTGGCTCTTGAAACGCTCCATCTTCTTGCGGGGCAATTCGGGGAGCGCGTCGGAGATGATCTTGAGCTGCTCCTTTGTAATCGCAATCGGCTGCACGTCCGGGTCGGGAATGTAGCGGTAGTCGTCCACGCTTTCCTTCTTGCGCAAGCCCAGCGTGATGTCTCGGTCCTCGTCGAAGTGCCTGGTCTCTCGAACTGGCTCCAGGCCGTTCTTTACCATGTTTTTTTGGCGCGATGTTTCGTAAGTAAGCGCGGAGAAAACTCCGTGGAACGAGTTGATGTTCTTTACCTCAACGCGGTTGTGTCCCTTGATTGAGAGGTTTGCGTCAGCGCGCATGCTTCCCGACTCCACGTCGCGGGCAGCGCCCAAATAATCCAGGACTGCACGAAGCTCCTCAAGGAACTTGCGCGCGTGGTCTGGAGAAGTAATCACCGGGTCGGTGACTATTTCCAAAAGCGGGACTCCGGCGCGGTTGTAGTCAACTATTCCGGTCTTGAGGTCGTACCTTCCGGGGTCCTCCTCGATGTGCACTTCGGTAATCGAGACTCCTGCAAGGCTCCCGCCCTCGGCAATCGGGGTTGACGTGCGCTGGTAGTTTGCAGGCAAGTCCGGGTAGAAGTAGTGCTTTCTCTGCATCGTCACGCTGTCGTTTATCTTGTCACAGCCAAGCGCGAGGGCGATCTTGAGCGCCTGCTCGAAAGCGTACGCGTTCATGTCAAAAGGCTTGGTGCCGGGCTGTGCGGTGCAAGTCGGGCACACGTTCTCGTTCGGGCCCGCGGCAGTCTGGTAGTCGGTGTTGCAGCTGCAGAATAATTTTGACTTTGTCGCAAGCTGGACGTGGATTTCCAGGCCGATGATTACTGTGAGTTCGGGTTCGTCCATTTTCAGCAACCGTTCAATGAAGATTCAATCTGCGCCATCAGCGACACCGTCTCGTAATCTGCGCCGCGCTTGCCAATCACTTGGAGCCCCACTGGAAGTTTTCCGATTTTTGCGCACGGCACGCTTCCTGCGGGCAACCCGCACAGGTTTGCAGGAACAGTTAGCACGTCCTCCAAGTAAGCCTGGAGCGGGTCTGCTGCCTTCTCGCCGATTTTCCAAGCAAGGTTGGGCATCGTCGGCCCGACTATGAATTCGCACTTTTCAAGCGCATCGTCGAACTGCTGACGCACGTAGGCGCGCGCCTTGAGCGCCTTGGTGTACCAGGCGTCCTTGTGCTCCTTTGTGGTGATGTATGTGCCAAGCATGATCCTGCGCTTGCATTCCTTTCCGATGTTTGCTGTGCGCACCTTGCTTACCGTTGGCACGAGCTCGTCGTTTGACTCCGGCTTTGCGCCGTACTTGAGGCCGTCGTACTTTTGCATGGCAGATGCGAACTCGCTGTAGACAAGAAGGTAGTATGCGGGGATGCCGAACTTGACTGCGGGGATTGAAATTTCAACAAGCTCGCACCCGCTTTTTTCTGCAAACCTGCCTATTGCGTCCTTGACTGCCTTTGCAACAGCGGGGTTTGCGCCCTCGAAGTATTCTTTCGGCACTCCGATGCGGATTTTGTTCTTGGCAGCGCCAAAGTCTGGCGCTGGAGAAGCAACCGCAATCGTTTTTGCAGTTGTTGAATCGCGATAGTCTTTTCCCGAAATTACTGAAAGAAGCAATGCACATCCGTAAGCGTCCGGAGCCATTGGCCCGATTTGTTCGAAGCTCATTGACATGTCCGCCATGCCGTAGCGCGAAACAGTTCCGTAAGTTGGCTTGAAACCCGTCACGCCGCAGAACGCAGCTGGACAGCGGATGCTCCCTCCGGTGTCAGTTGCAAGAGCAAGGTCGCAAAAGCCAGCAGCAACAGCTGCTGCGCTTGCTCCGGAAGAGCCGCCAGGGACATATTTTTCAGAAGTGGAAAAGTTTGCGATTTCGCCTTTCTCGTCAAAAACGCTTACAGGGTTAACCGTTGCAAAGAACGCGCTTTTTGTGTTGTCGCTTCCGCAGGCGAACTCGTCGCAGTTGAGGCTTCCGATGATGATTGCGTCCTCTGCTTGCAGCTTCTCAATGACTGCCGCGTCGTATGGCGCGACGTAGTTCTCAAGCATCTTGGACGCGCAAGTCAGCTTTTTGTCCTTGACTGCAAGCACGTTCTTGACCGCAACAACCAAACCGGCGAGCTTTCCAACGGGCTTTCCTGCTGCAATCTTTGCGTCAACTTGCTTTGCCGCGGTCCTTGCGTCGTCAAAATAAGTCTCTATGAACGCCTTTACTGCCGAATCATACTTCTCAATACGTGCAATCTTTGCCTCCAAGTTCGCGCTTGCAGTGAGCCCGCCGGACTTGATGGCGTTTGTTGTTGAAAGCGTTTTGGAAGTTTTCATCTGGCGGTTACCACTCAGAAGCTCTTTGGCGCAAGCATGTGGTTGTCCTGCTGCCGGTTGAACCCGCGGCGTATCCCCTTCGGGTCGGTCTTTTTCTCCTCGTCGGGTCTCAAGGCGTTTTCGTGCGAAAGCACGTACGTCTGGGGCTCGACCGAGTCGGGGATTTCGTCAATGAGCGAGAAGTATTCCAGTATTGCGTTGGCGTCAGCAGCCAAGCCCTCAAGCTCGTCCTGCGAAGGAGAAAGCCTTGCTATCGAGGCGACGCGCTCGATGTCTTGCTTGGTGATTTTCTTTTCCATGATAAACAGTATCCTTGTTTCTGAAGCCTATGGTATGAACTAGGCCTGTAAAAAGTAAAAAAGGGGGCTATGGCGGGCGTTTCAGTCGATTTTTACGCTTCCTGCCTTGGCTCCTTCCGCAACCTTTGGGACGCGCACCTCAAGGACTCCGTTCTTGTACGTCGCCTTGGCCTTGCCCGACACCACGGTTGCAGGAAGCGACACCGATTCCGAGTGGCCCTCAAAGCGGGCAGAGTACTCGTAGTGCCCGGGTCCGCGCTTTTCCTCCCTGTGGCCCTGGCGCACCTGCAGCATCAGCGCGTTTGGCGAGACCTTGAGCGAGATGTTTTCCTTCTTTACTCCGGGAAGCTCGATTGTTGCGACGACCTCGTCCTTGGTCTGGAAAACGTCAATCACCGGCTCGGAGAGTGCTTTGTGCATCATCTTTGCAGCAAAGCGCGGGAACGGGAACTTCTCCTCCTGCGGCAGGCCGCCGAGAGTTGGTATGAACCTTTTGTCATCGGGACCGGATTTCCTTTTCATTGCCAAAGTCACCTCTAAGAATCTAATTGCGCTTGCATTGAAAACCCTTGCTGGCAGCGCCTTGGGTTTTCGCCCAAACCTGCCTATACGAAAGCATCCAAGTCCGAGTCCGAAAGAACCGCCCCCGGGTTGGTCTCAAACTTCCTTGCAATGTCTTCAAGAGCACCCAGCCTTCCGGCTTTCGCGCTCTTGGGCATCCGGATGCGCGCAAAAACCGGGCTTCCAACCGCCTCGCCGATAATCACGCCCTCGCCAACGCGCAGCGTGGTAATCTGTGAAAGCGCGCCAGCGTCCATTGCCTCGCAGCTCTCCCCAATGTGCTTGATGTCATTGGGGTTGGTCACGCGGAGTATGATGAACGTGTTGCACTGCGCAAGCGCAGTGGTGGAGAGGTTAGCGGGGCGCTGGGAGATTAGCACAAGACAAGCGCCGAACTTTCTTCCCTCGCGCGCGATGCGTTCAATCGCGTGCTTTGCCGCGCTGTCGCCTTTCTTGGATTGCTCGCGCGCAAAGTTGTGCGCCTCTTCGACAAACAATACAAACGGCGGGATTTTTTCCTTGTGCCTTTGCACGAAAAGCCTTGAAGCGAAATAAGCGACTATAATCTGCCGACGTTTCTGGTTGGTGAAAGTAGAAAGGTCGAACACAGTCAGGCCGCCGGGCCGCACCACGTCCTTTGCCTTGGGATAGTCGTTCTTTGCAAACAGCCGCAAAGACATCAGGTGCTCCACGCTTGCCAAAAGAGGCGCCTTGACGTTGTCCTTGATTTCCTCATCAGCCTCGATGTGGCTGCGCACGTCGGCAAGGTCGAACGGGATTTCGTTGCCCTCCTCGTCCACCTTGGTTTGCTTCAAGTATGAAATGACTCGCGATAGTTCGCGCGCCTGCGCAGGCGACAAGTCCGGCAAATACTCCGACGCCTTTGATGCGAGCCTGCGCGTTGCAATGCGCACCTTCTTGCCGTCGATGATTTCGGTCTTTTGCGCCCACTCGTAGTTCTTGCGCTTGTCAGCAAAAGACGTGTACTCGCCGTGCACGTCAAACACCACGACTCCCACGCGGCCCTTTTCCTTCTCGCGCGAAAGCAGTTCCTCGATGATTACTGTTGAAAGCACGCTTTTTCCCGCGCCGCTCATTGCAAGTATTGCCAAGTGCTTTTGCAGGAGTTTTCCCAACCCGACTTTCACGTCAAGGTCGTGCGCAAGCATCTTTCCCAAATGCAGTCCCTCCGGGTCAAGCTGGAGAAATTCGGAGATGACTTCGTGCGGCGCCTCGGAAACCTTGCATCCAGGCGAGGGCGGAAAGCCGACGCGCAGCGGAGGTCTACCCTTGGAGTATTTTCCCTGCACCGAGCACTTTGCAACAAGGTACTCCCAGTCGCTTACTGGAAAATGGTCAAAGAACGAGCCGCCTGTTTTTGCGAAGTTCTTTTCGTACTCCGCAATGCTTTCAGGACGCTCGAAATAGCGGTTTGCTGAGAACAAGTCCGAAACAGTTGCGATGATTGGCTCGCCGGAGTCGCCGACTTGCACGTACTGGCCCTTGCGCACGTCCTTGGAGCCAACCACGAAGTAGAACTCGTTTGTTGAGGGGCTTTCAAGCGCAGATATGACCGTGCCAAGGACTTTCATCAATTTCTCACTCTTCATCACAATAGGGCAGGCCAACAATTAAGAAAAGGCCGGGCGGGAACTTTTGCAGTTGGGTTGGAAAAAATAAAAAGAAAAGAAGAAAGAAAATGGTGGAGCAGGCGAATTTTATTTCGCGCCACCCGCTTTCCCATCGACTTATTTCACGTCGCTTAGCCCTTCCTCGGTCACGCGGAACACACACTCCCCGTCAGGCAGGTTGGGCGAGTCCACAAGCTTTGCAATCCTGCGGTCCTCCTTGCTCCTGCGCAGGTAGAGCCTGTAGGTCGTCTGGTGTGCAACGATGTTGCCTCCGATTGCAACCGTGGGGTCCCCAAAGAGCATGCCGACTTTTTCCATGACCTGGTTGGTCACGTACACCGCCAAGTTGTGCGTGTCCGCAAGCTTCTGCAGCTGGTGCAGGTGCTTGTTCAGGCTCTGCTGCCTTCTTGCAAGCATCTCCATCCCCAGGTAATCCGAGCGGAACTCGGACATCAAAGAGTCTATGATGATGAGCCGCACGTTGTTTTCGCGAACCAGCTTGTCGGCCTTCTCGATGAGCAGCGACTGGTGGTCGGAGTTGAACGCTCTGGCGACAAAAATGTTCTTGAGGACCTTGTCAACGTCCAGTCCCTTCGCCTCGGCCATCTGCTTGATGCGCTCGGGCCGGAACGTGTTTTCGGTATCAACAAACATCACCGCGCCGCCCAGGCCGCCCTGCTCCTTTGGAAGCTGGCAGTTGACGCACAGCTGGAATGCAAGCTGGCTTTTTCCGGAGCTGAACTTGCCGAACGCCTCGGTGAGCGCCTGCGTCTCAATCCCGCCGCCAAGCAAGTTGTCAAGCTCCGCAGAGCCGGTTGTGATGCGCTCGATTGCAAGCCGCCGGGTCATCACGATGTCTGCCCGCTCAAATCCCATTCCCATGGCTTCCTTTGCAGCCTCGATGATCTTTTCCGCAGTCATCTCTCCGATGCCGCCGATTTCCTGAAGCTCCATCCTGCGGGCCTTGGCCACCTGGTCAAGGTTCTCGTAACCCGCGTCAGCAAGCTTCTTTGCAGTGGACTCCCCGACTCCGGGAAGCTCGTAAATGCTAGTAATCCTCTTGGGTCCCGTATCGCCAGAAACAGCCTGCTGCTGGACCTCTTCTGCTTCTATCTCCATGACTGGAGACGACTTTTCCTTTGCCATTCTACACCAACTCCGCAAGAGCCGCACATAGTTGTGGGCATTTTCGCACTTTCTGAATGGATAAACATCTCTAGGCAGGTTATAAATTAAAAGCAGGCCGCATTTCCGGTGAAATCCCCTCTTTCCTGCCTGCTTTTTAACCCCCCGGCAAAAGAAGGTTAGTTATGCGGCTTTACGAACTGGAAGCCAAAGGCGGCATCCCCGAACACGTGGTGGTGCACAGCACGTCCTACCTTCCATCGGTCCACCCTTTCGGCAAGCTCGTCCACGCAACCGGGTATTCAAAAGAGCAGCTCAAAAGGAAGGAGGAGTTGACAAAGAAAATCAACGGCCTTTCCAACGACTTTTTCAATGGCCGCCTTTCAAAACCGGACGAGAAGGAGGCAAAGGCGCGCCTCGAGACCTTAAACGGCGAGCTCGACCGTCTCGGGACGCCGATGTCATTCTATTACGAGTCGATCCACGACCGCGATTTTTCCGACCTCCCAAAGGACGCGGTCTGCATAAAGCACCCAGACGATTCGCGCAAGTTCTTCCGGCTTTCCAACGACGCGCTTGCGGGGAGGGTGCTTGCGTTGCGCAAGGAAGGCAAGTACTCCGTTGACGTCACGCCCTGCGACAACGGAAAGGACAAAGGCTACCTGCTGATAGTCCTGCAGCACCCCGGCGGCCTCAAGGAAGCGCTGAACGCAGGCAAGAAACCCGCCTGCGGGATGCCCGAGGCGTACTATACCCGGGACAAAGTGGAATCCGGCGACTTTTCAGGAAAAATCCCCGCCAGCTGGTGGCGGATTCCCTCCGAACACACCAAAAACGCCGACGACCCAAGCGAGATGGTCGAACGCCTGATACAGCACAGCGCAAAGCCGCCCGCAGAGCCGAAACCTCTTGCAGGCGCGTTGTCGCGAATCGTCCGGCTCTTCAAAAAATAATGCCGGGCAACCCGAATTTACCTCTTAATATACCCCCTGCAGCGCGTTTTTCCCTCGTGCCCTCGTAAAAACGCTTATAAACGGAATTTGTTTAATTGGTGAGAAGGTAGGGAGAGGGCAAAACGCGTCTACGAACGCGCAGAGAATTTTCCCAATCGTTCAAAACAATAACCAAATTTGGAGGGGTTTAAACCTATGGCAGCAAAGAAGCCTTTTGGTGGCTACACCATCTCCTTCGCAAGCGTGAAGGACACAACTGTTGGAGAAGTCTTCGGAACTTCGGCAATCACTCCGTCGGAGATGACCAAGAAGGTCTGGGCATTCGTCAAGAAGAAGGGACTTTCAAAGAAGTAAGTTGAAAGATTTTCTTTATTTTTTCTTTTTTTTTATTTTCCTGATTTTCCACAAAGCCGATATAAATTCTTCAACCCAATTTAGCTTCGGTGTTTATCTTGAACTCTAATGAGTCGCTCCGGCAGCAGGAAGCCGAAGGAATACTCCATCATGTTTCAACCAACGGTACGCTTCCAAAAACCTTGGACCTTGCCGCATTGGGTCCGCTGATGTTCTCGCTCAAAGTCAAAGGCCGGGACCTGACTTGCAGGGAGCCCGTGAACACCCATGCGTTTTTCCTTTCCGAACGTCTCTTGCGCCCGCTTGAGGAAAGAAACCCAAATAAAGCGCAGGAATTGAGGACGCTTCTTGAAAAAAAGTACGCGCACCTGAAAGGTCTAATCTAAAACGTTTCCTTTCTTGTGCGTCACTTGACCGAAATCACGTGCCTTGCAGTGAATTCGAGGTTTCCGGAAAACGAGTTTGTCTTTGCCGAAAAGACCCCGCGCACCTTCTTGCCAATCAGGTACTCGCGCTTGAGCCGCACAACCGTGTCCATGTCAACAGTAATCTCGTGGACGTCGAGGAGCTCCTTTGCCTGGCTGTCGAAGAACGCCGCACGCACGTCCTTGGTGCCGTCGTTGAGAACAACCGAGACCACAAGCAAATCGCGCGATGCAGTGCCGCCGCATTTTTCGCACGCCTTGGCTCCTGCCTTGATTGAGGTGTTGCACGCCTTGCACTTCTTGATTACCGCAGCGCTGTCGATTGCAGTAATCGTTCCCCAGGAGATGAACTCATCTCCCTCAGCAGCGCTTGCAAGCGGCTTTTCCTTGTACATTGCCGAAAGCACGTCTCCCTTCTCGCCAAGCGGGTGCTTCTTTGGGTGCAGGAATACGTGGCCCTTCCAGCCGACGTTGATTTCAAACGCTTCGGAGTTGAGTGCCTTCTTGGCGTAGCCGCCCTCGATTTTCAAGGCATCGCCAACCTTGGCGCGCTGGGAAATGTCGGCATTCTTGTCCCACAGGATTACGCGGCAAGTGCCGGAGCCGTCCGCGATGAGCAGTTTGGCAACCCTTCCCTTGCGTCCGTCCTTGTACACGAACTCCTTCTCCTCGTCAACGCGCAGGACGCGGCCATAAAGGTCGAACTCCGGTTCGGTCTCGGTAAGCTCGGAGATTTTGCGGACTGGAACTGCGGTGTTGGAAACAATTGAAGCGGCAAGCGGTGAAAGCTCGGTTGTTATTTCATCCGGCTTCTTGACAATGACCTTGGTAAGCATCGACGACTGCAGTTCAAGCGGCTCGGTTGATTTCACCTGCGCGTTCCGGATGAGCAAAAAGTCGTTGCGCTCAATCTTGCCGTACTCGACAAGGTCAACGTCGCGGTTCCAAAGCACCAGCGACGCCTTGGTCTTGCCGTCGGTGATTTGCACGTTGCACACGCGGCCCTTGCGGCCGTTTTTTTCAAACCCCTTTGGAGCAAACACCGAAACAACGCGCACGAACACGTCGGCCTGCTCCATCGCATCCGCAAGCGGGACTACCGCAGAGGCGTCCTCGTCGTTGTTGTCGCTTGCAGCTTCCACTCCGGCTTCCTGCGCCAGAAGCTGTGCAGCGCCCTTTTCAGTAAGCAATCCAGAGAACTCGGCCTGCTTGTCCTTGACAAGCTTCCGCACGGACTCCGCATCGGTGCCCTTGGCCTTGGCTATCGATTCTATGAGTTCGTCAAGGCCTGCGGTCATTTGCAACACTGTTGTCGTTTGAATTGCTTTCGGGGTGTTAAAGTATTGAACAACAACTATTAAGCCCTTGCGCCTAAAACTTCTAGTCAAGTTTCAGAGGTAGGTTGCAGTTATGTCACCCATCCGTCCACTAGGAAAAACCGAGAAGTATTACCACGAAAAGCTCGAGTCGCAGGGAGCCATGCTTTTCTCCCTCATCGACCCGGACAAGATTTACCTTGAGCGCGCTGTTGCGCTTGCAAAGGAGTCCTACGAAAGCGGCGCGGACGCCATACTCTTGGGCGGAAGCATCGGCGCGCAGGGCTCCCAGCTTGACGAGACAACGCGCATGATCAAGGAAGAAGTCAGCATCCCTGTAGTGCTTTATCCCGGCAACGTGTCCGGGCTTACCCAGTACGCAGACGCGGTATACTTCATGCACATGCTCAACTCGCGCGACGCATACTGGATGTCAACTGTTCTCATACAGTCCGCGCCGGTTGTCCACAAGATGAAGATAGAGGCAATCCCGACAACTTACCTCATCGTCGAGCCCGGCCGCGCAGTAGGCTGGATTGGCAACGCAAACCTCATACCCCGCGACAGGCCCGACCTTGCAGCTGCTTGCGCTCTTGCGGCAAAGTACTCCGGCTCGCACGTCGTAATCACCGACTCCGGAAGCGGGGCCGAAATCGAGAACCCGCCATACGAGCTCATCAAGGGCATCGCAGCTGCGTGCAACCGCGAGATGTTCTACTTCTACGGCGGCGGGATACGCACCGCGCAGGCTGCAGGCCAGGTAATCGCAAGCGGAGCTGACGGAATCCAGGTCGGCAACGCGTTCGAGGACGGAAAGGCAGGCGACAAGATAAAGAAGTTCGCCGAGGCAATCCGCAAGGAAGGAAAGAAGAGGATTTGAGTTTTCAAACCCTCCTTCCCAACACTTTTTTTTATAAAAAGGAAAAACTTTTAGCAGTCTAGTCATGGCTCTTGAACGCGCCGTCCTGCGCCTTGTCGTTCTTTCGCACCCATTCGATGAGTATCGCCGCGTGCTCCTTTTCCTCGTCGCGGTTGTGCGCAAGTATTCTCCTAAGCCGCGGGTCCTTGACCGACTCCATCCTCTTTTCGTACCAGCTTATGGCCTCAAGCTCCTCCGCGATGCTTGCGCGCGCCTTGCGCAAATCCGAATTTTCCACGTCGTTTGAGTACATGCAAATCCCCCCAAAATTAGGCATGGTTTTGCGGATTATTTAGTCTTGTTGCGGCAACTCAATTCTTGCACTGCCATAGCAAAATCCAGTTACCGGCAAACCCGCACCAGCAGCTTATTTTGGTTTCTTTGCACACAATACCTCATGGCCGAAGATTTGGGTGCAAACCGCGAGGCGTTCTACGAGCACTGCAGGGCAATAGGCGAGCGTGCGCTTTCAATGGAGAACCCCGTGGTTGCGCACCACTACGACGCGGACGGCCTCTCAAGCGGCGCAATTGTGTGCCGCGCGTTCCGGCTGCAGCAAAAACCGTACGAGGAAATCACGTTCCGTCAGCTTGACGACAAGGCAATCGACCGACTTGCATCAAGCGACCGCAACGTCATTGTTGTTGACTTCGGCTCCGGTCAGGCGCAGAAATTACTTGCAAAGATTGCGCCAAATAAAATGATCATTATCGACCACCACCAACCCGACACGCCCCTTTCTGAGCGGCGCGCGCTGCAGCTTGCCGAGGCAAACTGCGAGCTGTTCGGCCTGTCCGGCGCGACCGAGGCGTGCGCGGCGTCAACTGCGTATTTCTGCTTCAAGCATCTCAACGACTGGCTCATCAACGAGCTTGCGATGGTCGGCATAGTCGGCGACATGCAGGACAAAGACATCCTATCGCCTTCTAACCAGAAGGTCGTTGACGAGGGAGTCGCAACCGGGCACATCAAAGTCGAAAAGGACCTGCGCGCGTTCGGACGCGTATCCCGCACCCTCGTATCCTTCATCTCATTCTGCACCGAACCATACTTGCCGGGGCTCACAGGCAACGACAAGGCGTGCGCGCTTTTTGTGAACGACCTTGGAATCCCGCTGTTTGAAGAGGCCAAGGGAACAACGGACTGGCAAACAACTGAAAAGGACGGCACGGGCACCGAGCAGGTCAAGCGGCAGTGGCTGCACTACTACGACCTTGATTTTGAACAGAGGCAGAAGCTGGCTTCTGCGCTCATAACTTATGCCTATTCGCACAAAGTCAAGCCCCACGCAATCAAGGCGATGGTCGGAAACGTATACCTGTTCCCGAAGGAGGAAAAGAACATAGAGATTTACGACGCCTACGAGTTCTCAACAGTGCTCAACGCCTGCGGCAGGCACAAGGCCGAGACGCTTGGGATGAGCGTGTGCCTTCACGAGAAGGGCGCGTTGGAGCAGGCGCGCTCTCTGGTGACCCTTCACCGCACGCAGATACGCTCCGGGCTATTGTATGCGCGCAAACACGTCTCGGACTTTGGCGCGTTCTACTTCATGGACGGCCGCGGCCAGGTCGAGGACTCTGTAGTCGGAATAGTCTGCGGCTCGTTCCTCACAAGCGGGGGGGTTGACCCCAGCAAGCCGATTCTTGGTTTCTCGCTTGACCCTAATGGCAACGTAAAAATCAGCGGCCGCGGAACGGACAGCCTTGTTGCAAAGGGACTTGACCTGAACGCGATGCTGCGCAAGGCAACGGAAGGAATCGGCGTTGGCGGAGGCCACAACGTGGCAGCTGGCGCGACTTTATTTGCAGACGAATCGGGAGAGAACGCCAAGCGTTTCCTGCTCAAGGCAAAGGAGATAATAGAGAAGCAGCTTTCGGCGCGCTGAAAGCATTAATACACCTCCAGCCATCAAGCATCTCATATGTCAATCACGCCCCGCGTAACGCTGTCCCCAAACCAGGACGTCTCCGTTTTCTTCACCAACTACTGCAACAAGCGTTGCAAGGGATGTCTTGGCCGGTTCTTCAACCGTGGCGCGTCGCGGAAGAACATAAGGCCTTCCGACCTGCGCGCACTGCGCAGGGTTCTTGGCAAAGACGTCGAAGTCATAATCACAGGCGGCGGCGAGCCCACGCTCCACCCGCGATTTTTCGAAAGCTTCCACGCGCTGTGCCGCAAGTCGGGGCTCCTGCCCTTACCCGCTTCGGTGACGATAAAGACCAACGGCAGGAGTTTCTCCACACCAGCCGCCACGCGCGCCTTCCTGCGCAGGCTCAAGAGGGAGGCCTGCGGGGTGGATTTCAACGTGACCATGTCCATAGACGACCACCACGCCAAAAGCGAGACGTACGAAAGCATCGTGCGGAAAGCGCGCAACCTCCACGAGATTGCGGAGAAGGAAGGAGTAAAGCACGGCTATTTCGCAGGCCTGTCGCCAGAGGACGCGGAGGGCTTCGACTCCGCCAAAAGCATCTCGGATTTATGCGGCCTCCCGGCAGAAAGGCGCGGCAATTATCTCGGCTTAGGCCAGATGATGTGGCAAAGCGGCGCGGAGTTTTTGGGCAGGGACGACCGGCGCCTTCACGTTGCCGTAGGTGCGGGCGGGGAGGTCTATCCCACAGCATCCGCCTTCTATTACGGCCAGCCTACCGGAAGCCTGCGCGAAAAGCCGCTGGAGGAAATCCTCGCAAGGGCTCACCCCCACCTTCTCGTTCCAAAGAACTCTATACGCAATTTTTTTGCCGGCCCGATGCCCCATCTCGAGCTGGACTTGGCATCTCTTGAGCGCGCAACCGCGCCAAGACGCACAGGCCCTTCCGGGCCCGGTATTATTGCGCGTGCGAAAAAGCGCGTCGCTAGGCTGTTTGGAAAATAGCCCGGACTGCGCAATCACCGGAGTTGCAGGAAAACTTCCGAGCCGTCCTTGAGTTTCAATTTCTCGCGCAGCGAAACAGGCGCAATCACTTCAACAACATCGTCGCCGTAGTGCGAGCGCGCCGGGAAAATCAGCGCGCCGTCAATTTTTCCATTAACGACAACCTTGAAGCATTTGGAACGGCCAAATGAGCGGCCGTCGCGCACGAACTCTTCGGTCTGGACTCCGTCCGTTGCCTTGAGCTTGCGTATGCACTCAATATCCGCTGTGCGCGAGAGCTTGATGTTGAGCGTTCCTGCAAACGGAACGAAGCCGAGCTTTGCAGTAAGCTGCTTTTTGTACTCCGGAAGGGCGATGTAGTATTTTCCCTCGCGAAAACCAGTGGTCACTTTTCCGACGATTTCGCATTTGTCTGCGCGCTTTGTTTGTTTGCCTGAAAGCGAATCCTTCGCAACAGCCGCGATTTCGGAAATTTTCTGCCTGCCTTTTGATGCGATGCGCACGAGCCTGCCGTTCTTCTCAACCAAGCCGGAGTTTTCAAGCTCCAAAAGCCAGCGCGAGACCGTCTGCTGGCTTGCACCCTCAGAACTGCCACCGAGTTCCTTCGAAAGCCCGGCAGTGGAAACGGATATGCTTCCTGCAAGGCCGCCTTTCTTGGCAAGTAAAATCAGCAAATCAAGCTTGCACTTTTTCATAAGACGGATTTCACCGGCTCGCCATGTGCGAGTACTTCATGTGCGTCTCAGTAGAGAGCCGCCAGCACTTGCGGGTCGAAAACTGCCTGCCCGACTTGGAGACCCTGCACAATGCGACGTATCTTTTGGAATGCAGAAAGTCCATGACCTTTCCGGTGAACTCGTTGTCGCGTCCCATCTCCTTTGAGATTGCGTTGGTGGAAAGGGGCGACGGGTAGTTGTCGTACAGTATCCCAAGCACCTGCTCGGCGACCTTTTGGAAGTTTTTCTGCGAGAGGCGCGACATACTGCAAGCACCGCGTAACTCGTCTATTCAAGCCAGTCGAAAGTCCAGTTGACCTTCTTCTGCCTGTTTTGCTTCCTCATCAAAATCAACCTACGAGCGCACGTACGACGCCGCAAGAACGATGTCCTCGCGGGTGATGTGCTTGCGTCCTGCGTGGTAGGACAGCTGCTTTGCGCGAAGCAAAATCTCCTTGCCGGAGTCCTCGAGCTTTTCGCAGAGCTTGATGCTTGCATCCTCTCCTACGCGCTCTGCTCCGGACCTGCGGATTATGCTGTCCATGTCAAACAGCGAGAACGAACCTCTTATCATTTCCAATAACCCCCCTATCGCAGAGACGTTCGGAGTCGCCTGCCAGCGACTTTTTTTAGTCTTTGCGGCTGTACTTTTTGCCTTGTCTGTTGCATCAAGTTTCCCTGCCAGGAAACGAGTTGCGAAGGCGATTTGTTTTTTTGCGTCTGATTTTTCTTTTGTTTTTGTTGCCAATTTTTCTAATATGAACGCAGCGACGCTGCAAGGCCGTCAATTGCGACGATTGCCTCGCCTGCCACTACCGAGAACTTGAGCGACGAGGTGCGGTGCGCGTGCATCGCATAGACCTGTCCAAGCGGCATCTCGCCAACGTGCGCCTTCCGTGCGCGGCGGTTTGCGTCAGCCATTTCGAGGAACCTCTCCAGGCTTATGTCCATTGCATCTGCACCTCCAAGTTTCATGTTCGTCATCTCTTTAGTTCATCGTGAAAATGTTGCGGATTTTTTCGTTTGCAAAGTAGATGTTGCGCTTCTTCTTTCCAACGACCTGCTTCTTTACGCTGATAAGCGGGAACGGCACTTCGGGCTTGCGCGCAATCTCTGCCTTGTCGTCTCCGCGAAGCTGGTAAAGCGCGTTGAACGCGGTGTTCTGCGAGAGCTTGGTCTTTGCCATGATCTGCGCAAGGGTAAGCCCCGCGGTGCTTGGCAAGAGCAGGCTCAAAATCTGCTGCTGCGAAGGGGAGAGCTGCACCCACCACTCGGCGTGCATCGTGGTGAGGAAGTTCAGCGAGTGTCCGGTTGCCTTCGGTTCGGAGGCGCCCCGTGCTTCGTTTTCATCTCCTTCCTCTGCATCTTGTGCTGCGCCTTCTTCTTCATCCGCGTTCTTGTCAGCGTCAACGATGTTCTTTTCGCTTGACTTCGCCTGCCGCGCGTTCTTGGATTCCGCGATGATTCCTGCAACAAGCGTGTCCTGCTCGTACTGCTTTTCCAAATCAGTCATTGCGGGAGTTATTGTTTGTGATGCGCCCGCGGCGTTGCCTGCCTTTGCGTCGGAAACCGAAACCACTTTCGGCCTCTTTGCGCGCAGCTTGTCCATCCTCTTTTCGTCAAGCGCCAGGTCCGCAAGGTAGTTGTTCAGCTCGTCGAACACGTAGCGTGGCGTAAGAAGGTTCTGCTCGGTAAATGTCTTGTCAAGGAACTCGGAATCAAAAGGAACAAGCCCGCTTCCTCCAACTGCTGCGATGCGGTGCGCAATAATTTCGCGCATTTCCTTTGCGGCAAACTTGTTGCGGTAGAAGACGTTTCCCTCGCCCACGATGTGCAGAAGCGAGTCTGGGAAGCTGTCCTTTCCAAGGGCGCAAAGCACCATGCGCAAGTCGGGCAGCTCGTCAAGCAGGTACTTGAACTCCATGTACATGTCGGTGTTCTTGAGCAGGTGCGCCTCGTCTATGAAGAACACGACCTTGCGGTTGTCGAAATAGCGCACGCGCTCTGCAATCTGCGCGCGAGTGGCTCCCTTGGGCTTATTTCCTGCGAACATGCTGCGTATCTTGTGCACGATTCCGTGCTTTGCAGCGCCGATTTCTCCTGCGAACTCGTCAAGCGATTCGGGCGGCTGCTTGAAAAAGAAGGCCACAAACTCCTCCTTTGGAAGGGAATACATGACATAGTGCAAAGCGGACGTCTTCCCGACGCCCTTTGGCCCCAAGAGGATGCAGGCCTTGGTGTCGAACGCAAGCTTTTTGAGCATGCTTGCGGACTCGAACGGGCAATAGAACTTCAAAAAATCCTCCTTGTTCTCCAGGCGCAGGTCCTTTACGAACGGGTTTTCGCTCCATCCGAGTACGGACATCAGTTCCTGTTTTGCTTCAAAGACCTTTTCCATGTTCCTTACAACCATTTGATTTTTTACAGACAAATTTTGTAAGGGATGTTTAAAAGCCTTGGTAAATAGTGGAACTGTAAGTATCTTACAAGTCTCTTTCAAACAGGGTCTTGTAAGGGGCTCGTAAGTGACACTTTTTATCAAAAACCTAGACGTAAAAGGCATCTAAAAGACTTGTATGTGGTGCGTAAGAGACACTTAAGAGTTATATATGGGGAAACCTTACTATTGTACAAGACAAGTATGTGGGTTGTGCGGGGGTTGGGGAACTTTCGCTTTACTTTTGCCCAGCTTGGCCTTTATAAACCACAAAGTTAGGCACTACAGTTAGGCACTACAAATCAATCCACCGGAAACGGCCCCGGCCACTGATTTTATTACTTCCAAGCCAAAGCATCCAGTAGGGGTTTTTGGGAAAAAACATGGCCATAGCACTTTCAGCACAAACAAGCCAAAGCCCGGCACAGATGCGCTCGCTTACTGACAACGGCAGGCTCTGCGTGCAGTGCAAGGGAGGCAGGCTGCTGTGCGGCCTGCGCCAGTGCCCCATCCTGGACCGCATCCAGGTAATCGCGCCAAAGCAGGAGGTCCTCAAAAAGGACGTCTTCGGCGCCTCGCCTCCCAACCTCTTCGTGGGCCGGGCGGGCTACCCCGAAGTCTACGCCGGACCCCTGGTATCTTTTGACGACTCGATATCGTCAGGAAACGCCCTGCTGTGCGACGACCCTTCCAACTGGTTTGGCACTCCCATAAAAGACATCATACAGTTCCGCGCAGGGTTTGCCAGAGGGATGCAGCGTTCCAGCGTCCGCAAGCCAACTCGCGAGATGGAAGACCTCTCCTACGCGCTGCTTGCCGAAAACCCCGTTGACATGGAGGTTTCCTTTGCCAAGGTACCCACTTACAGGATATCCTTTTCCGAAGTCGTCCAGCCAATGGGTCCATCCGCGCCCTTTTCCAAGCTACGGTTAGCCTCCAACCCCAGCATCCCAAAAAAGACGGACTCCTTGATGGAAGAGAATTTGGACGCCAGAACGGCGGTTTCCGAGCTATTGGAGGCAGATTTCGGCTCCTATTACATACAAAAGCTCCTCTCCGCCGGGCTTTTGGGCAAAAAAGACAGAAAAAAGATGGTTCCCACGCGCTGGAGCATCACTGCCTCCGACAAGATTGTCGCAGACGACCACTTGGACAAGGTTCGTAATTTCGAAACGTTGTCGGAAGTTTATGCGTACTCAAGCGAGTACCTGTGCAACCGCTTCGAAATCCTCCTGCTCCCGGGCGCGTGGGAGTTCGAGCAGTTCGAGTGCTGGACTCCCGGCACTGCCTGGAACGCCTTCGGCACTACTGCCAGCGTCGCGCACGAGTACGAGGGCTTCGGTGGGAGAAGCGACTACGCAAAGG
>Ga0209340_1001112_pt1 | contig 21473 bp, 17 predicted proteins | sample EPASupsiteSAE323_FD_187266 | JGI IMG/M metagenome (GOLD analysis project Ga0209340, IMG submission 187266) | Bioremediated contaminated groundwater from EPA Superfund site, New Mexico - Sample SAE3-23 (SPAdes) (version 2) | ecosystem: Environmental > Aquatic > Deep subsurface > Groundwater >... | reverse complement strand
GAAGGGAGTATCGGGTTAAAGCCTGATACTCCCTTTTGCATATAGGGGGGAGATAAAATAATCAAACTGCTGGCTATTGCAAGAAATTACAAAAACTTTGTATCTCATCAGGGAGTATACAATCTGCTATTGGAATTAGGTAGTGTTACCGAATTAACAACCTGGCATGAGCGAGGAACCGACATTAGACTTATTCTGGATGAAATCGGGATTGAACCAGATTTTATCCTGATCCTTGAATACTATGAAACCAATGCTACCCGGGTAAGCGGGCTCCGTGACGTTGGAATACCTTTTGCTGTCTCAATGGAGGAATTGCATTACGATATCGATATGCGCAAGGAGCTCATTATTTATGAGAATATCAAGCACATCTTTACCAGCTGTACTGAGGCATTCTGTACCCTGTATCCCGAATTTAAGGATCGAATGATCCCAGCCCCACAACATGTCAACACCAATATCTTTATGGATTATCGATTGCCAAAAACTATTGATTATCTGTTAATGGGTCAGGAAGATCCCCGGTATTATCCCTTGCGACACAAGATCGTGCAAAGCATGCAGGATAAACCTGGCTTTGTATTTCATCGTCACCCTGGTTACCGTGAATTCAAAGATGACGAGGACTTGTATGTACGGGAAAAATATGCTCGCGAAATCAACCGGTCCAAGATGTTTTTTACCTGCAACACTGTTTCCAATTACGTAGTTGCAAAATACTTCGAAGTTCCTGCTTGTAATACCCTTCTGATGGCACCAACCTTTCCGGGCATCGAGTATTTGGGCTTTGAGCCCGGGGTTAACTTTGTGAATATTGATGATATAGATTTTATGGATAAGGCTGAATACTACCTCGCCCATGAGGAGGAGCGGCGGTTGATAGCCCGGAGTGGGTACGAAATGGTAAGGGCCAGACACTCCACGGCCCGGCGGGCAGCTGAGTATGTGGAGCGGATTGAGAGCATTATCGGACAGGACAAAAAAAGGGGAGATCATAAATGAACGAAATCAACAAAGAGTCACTGGCAGGGCAGAAGGAATGGTTAGATCATTTTTATCAGGAAATGTACCTGCAGGTCGGCTTTGGCCCACGCCAGAACGAATACTACATGAATATGATAATCAAGAATCTCGATGATAGGGTGATCAAATTCTTGAAAGAGGCGCCAGCATCAATCGTAGATGTCGGCTGTGCTATGGGGTACGGCACTATATTGCTGGGTGACATCTTTCCGCTGGCCAAGTTATATGGTATAGAGGTCAATGAAACAGCAGTGGCAGGTGGTAGAGAAAGGTTTCCCCAGATAACCTTTATTCATAACCGGGACGGTCTGATAGATGGTTTATATGATATAGTTATTTCTTCTCATTGTCTGGAGCATTATCTGGACCCGCAAGAACTTCTCGCAGATCTGCTGAGGATCAGCTGCAGGTATTGCATTGTAATGGTTCCATACAACGAGGATCCTCCACAGAATAAGCATTTGTGTACTATCACCGAAAATACTTTTCCTGACAAATTAGTAGTGGAAGGAAAACATTATATAAAGATAAGCAGCGTTATCTATGGGGCTGACCGGGAACTAAGTAGGAATGACCTTATTCAGGTAACCTACGAGGTGATCCCTTCCGCTCTTCCAGACATTTTGTAAGAGGTTGCGTTAACAGAGCATCATCATGACGGGTTTATTATTACACTATCTTAACATTTTGGTGGGAAGACTTTTTACTTTTTTGGATTCGGGGTTTTACATTAGCCTGTTATCCTCAATACAGACAAGATGAAAAGAAACATTGAGGAGGAATAGTTTATGACAGTATCAACCAGACGTTATGCCAGCTTTGCCATTATCGGGGTTTTGTTGTTAGTGGCGACAATGATCGCGGGCTGCGGTCAGAAGGGAAAGGAGAACCCGGCGGAAAGCAAGGACACCAAGACATCGGTAAGCGGAAAGATTACGGTTGCAGGCTCAACCTCGGTACAGCCCTTCAGTGATATTCTGGCTGAGGAATTCACCAAAAAGAATCCCCAGGCGGAAATCAATGTGCAGGGTGGAGGTTCCAGCGAGGGTATTACGGCGGCTATTTCCGGGGCGGCCGACATAGGCTCCAGTTCACGGGAACTTAAACCGGAAGAGGCCAACCAGGGTCTCAAAGAGTACAAAATCGCACTTGACGGTGTAGCGATTGTAGTGCATCCCTCCAATAAGGTCAATGAATTGAAGATAGACGATATTAAAAACATCTATTTAGGGAATGTAACCAACTGGAAGGAACTCGGCGGAGATAGTGCGGCCATCACTGTGGTTTGCCGGGAAGAAGGCTCGGGAACCCGGGGCGCCTTTGAAGATATCGTAATGAATAAGGAGAAGATATCTGACAAGGTTATCATTCAATCTTCGACCGGTGCGGTCAGGAGTACGGTCGCGGGGGATAAAAACGCTATAGGTTTTGTATCTTTGGCCTCGGTTGATAATAGTGTAAAGGGTTTAAAGGTAAATGGCGCGGCACCCAGCGCAGAGAATGTTAAAAATGGGACCTATATGATTTCCCGACCCTTCTTATACCTTACCAAAGGTGAAGCCCAGGGGCTCAGCAAGGCCTTTATTGATTATATCCTGAGTCCTGAAGGTCAGGATATTCTAGAGCAGGAAGGCGCCATTAGAATCGATAAGTAGCATTAGATTGGGGTTAGGCGCGGACAGCAGCCGCGACCCGCAACTCCGGTATAATTGCCAGTGAGACCGGCCTGGCTCGGCTCCAAGGCAGATAATATATGATGACCCGCGTATTAAATACGGGGGTCATTTTATCTTTACAAAGCCTTTACAATGGGAGGATGCAAATTAAAGAATAGTTCCACGGGCTTTTAACAATGGGCTGTTATGTTATAAGCAGAAGAATCCAGGGTCATAATGCCGAAACCTTTCAGCCGATCCCGGATTAAGAGAGATAAGGTTATATTTATGAATGTAAAAAAACGTTGGAGTAATACGGAAAAATTAATGGAATTAATCTTATTGCTGGGGGCCAGCGTTTCGGTAATAGCTATACTGCTGATTACCCTCTTCATTTTTGTGAAAGGAATGCCGCTGATTGCCAAAGTGGGGATAGGCAGTTTTATTTTTAATTTGGATTGGAGCCCTACCCGCAATAGTTTTGGCATTGGCACCATGTTGCTCGGCACCTGCTCCTTGACACTGGTCTCGCTTATATGGTCCGTCCCCCTGGGGGTTTCTGCGGCAGTATTTATGGCGGAGATAGCGTCGAAACGGGTGGGTGATTTCCTGGGGCGAATGATCGAATTGCTGGCGGGAATTCCTTCAGTGGTGTATGGCTTCTTTGGCCTTATCGTCATAGTGCCCTTTATTCGTGAACAATTGGGCGGCAATGGGCTCTCCCTCTTGGCTGGCGCGATAGTACTAGGTATAATGGTGCTTCCTACTATTATCAACATATCCCGGGATGCCATTATAGCAGTTCCGCTGGATTACAAGACCGGTTCACTGGCGCTGGGAGCGACCCATTATCAGACCATCGGACGCGTGATATTACCGGCGGCCCGGTCAGGTATCATAACCGCAGTGGTTCTGGGGATGGGACGGGCCGTAGGCGAGACTATGGCAGTAGTAATGGTTACCGGGAACTCAACTATCATACCGGATAGTTTATTGTCACCCATGCGTACCATGACCAGCAGCATTGTTCTGGAAATGGGTTATGCCGCGGGGGATCACCAGGCTGCGCTGTTTGCTACCGGGGTGGTTCTGTTTGTTTTCATAGTTATATTGAATCTGGGGGTAAATATTGCAATAAAGGCGGGTGCCCGTAATGCAGGGTAAGTGGCAGGAAAAGATATGGAATGGAATGTTCTGGCTGTCAGGCATTATTATTACCCTGATACTTGCCGTTATCATCATTTACATCATATATCGCGGGTTCAGCTCAGTGAATTTTAATTTCATCTTTAGCGCGCCTTCCCGAGCGGGCAAAGCGGGTGGTATATCCACTACCATTATTGGAACCCTTTATCTTACGGCAGTTGCGCTCCTGATTGCGGTGCCGATCGGAGTAGCCACCGCGATATACCTGGAGCAATACGCTAGGCGCAGCAGCCGCTTGGCTTACTTGATCAACCTGACCAATGATACCCTGGCCGGGGTTCCGTCTATTCTGTTCGGGCTGTTCGGCTTCGTATTCTTCGTGATTTTTTTGAATATGGGCTGGTCGGTCCTATCAGGAGGCATGACACTGGCCTTAATGATTCTGCCCACCATCACCCGCACAGCCCAGGAGGCGGTAAAATCAGTACCTGATGAGTATCTGGAGAATAGCCTGGCCCTGGGTGCTGGGCGCTGGATAAGCATAAAGCGGGTTATCCTGCCCTCGGCCTTACCGGGGATCATCACGGGAATTATTCTGTCGATGGGGCGTGCGGTAGGCGAGACGGCTGCGGTGATCCTGACCGCGGGCAGTTCACTCAACATGCCGATGAGCTTGACGGATCCGGCCCGCAGCATGTCGGTTCACCTATATATCTTGGCAACCGAGGGTTTGTCCCTGGAGCGGGCCTTTGGTACAGCCTTTTTGATAATAATATTTATTCTGATAATCAATTATTTGGCCAACCTGAGCTTGCGCAGTTGGTCCAGACAGACTTGAGGAGAGGATAGTGAAGATTATGGGGCAAGATGGCAAGATACGGGTGAAAAATCTTAACCTGTATTACAACAAATTTCAGGCCTTGTATGACATTAATACGGAATTTAAACAGAACCGGGTCACGGCATTGATCGGGCCCTCCGGATGCGGCAAGTCAAGTTTCCTGCGCACCATCAACCGCCTCAACGAATTGATTGAAGGCACCACCACGGAGGGGCAGATCTACCTTGATAAAATGCCGATTTACGACAAAGACCTCGATGTGGTTAACCTCAGAAAACGTGTGGGTATGGTCTTTCAGAAACCATCGGTCTTTCCTTTTTCAATATATGAAAACGTGGCCTATGGCCCGAAGATACACGGGATAAAAGACAGAAGCCATTTGGATGAAATCGTGGAAAAGAGCTTGAAGGCGGCTAATCTCTGGCAGGAGATAGCAGGCAGGCTCAATAGTCCGGCGGTAAGATTGTCGGGGGGGCAGCAGCAGCGTCTGGTTATAGCCCGGGTGTTGGCAGTAGAGCCGGAGGTGATTCTGATGGATGAACCGGCTTCCGCCCTGGATCCCATTTCTACCGCTCGCCTGGAAGAATTGATTACTGAACTAAAAAACAGCTATACCATAGTTATAGTCACGCATAACATGCAGCAGGCCGCTCGGGTTTCGGATTATACGGGTTTCTTTTTGAATGGGCAGTTGGTGGAGTTTAATACTACCGATGAACTATTCGTCAATCCCCGGGATAAGCGGACCGAAGACTATATTACCGGACGATTTGGCTAGTAAGCTTGAAGGAGGATAAAGGAATGGGCAACGATTTGCTGACTGAAGAACTGGAAAGGCTGAAAGAAGAATTGCTGAAGATGGCGCGTTTGCTGGAAGAGCAACTATTTAAGGCAATAAAATGTCTGGTTGATAAGGATATGGCTATGGCGAAAGAGGTTATCGCCAATGAAGATCTAATTGATCAAATGGAAATGGAGATCGAAAGAAAGGCACTGGGCTTGATAGCTCTTAAACAACCTATGGCTAAAGATCTCCGTTTGATTGCCGTGGTGCTGCGAATGATAGTCGATATGGAACGGATGGCCGACCATGCCGAAGAGATCGCTATCATTGCCATACAATTACATGATCAGGTCTATATCAAGCCATTGATCGATATTCCTCGTATGGGAAAGATTGCTGAACAGATGGTGGAGAGGGCCATCCAGGCCTTAATAGAAGAAGATCGCAGCCTGGCCCTGACCCTGGTGGATAGGGAAAGTGAGTTGGAGGGGCTTTATGATCAGATATTCCGGGAACTGCTTTCATACATGATGCAGGACCACAAGAATATTCCGCAGGCAACCGCACTATTACTGGTGGCGGGACACCTGGAGCGTATCGGCGATCATGCCACTAATCTGGGCGAGATGGTTCTGTACCTGGTGGATGGCAAAAGGATGGATCTCAACAAAATAGCGCGTAGTTCAGGCAAGCCGTCTTAAATTATACCTCCTCCTTAATGTTCTTGAAGGAAAAGGAAGATTAATAGCGAAATAGTCTATCAGACCATCATGAGGGGGAGCCGTATGGAAGACAAGAATAAGATTACCAAGGTTACTGTCGAGATTTTCAACGAAGAATATGTGGTAAGGGGCGAAGAAAACCCGGACTACATCGATATGCTGGCTACCTATGTCGACCGGCGTATGAAAATGATTCAAAAAAGAAATCCTAATCTACCATCGACTAAAATAGCTGTGTTAACAGCTTTGAATCTGGCCGACGAGCTCAATAAACTGCAGGAAGACTATGATGAACTGGTTAAGAAAATGGAAGAGGAAAAGAAGAGCAGGATGGGCTAGTTGATGACCAACCAGGAAGTTGCCAGGGTCTTAAGACAGATAGCAGATATTCTCCAAATAAAGGACGATAATCCTTTTAAGGTCAAGGCTTACCGAAAAGCGGCCGACGCCATCTATCACTTCGACGAAGATATCAATGTGCTGCAGCAGACTGGTCGTATAAACGAGATACCGGGAGTAGGCCGGGCGGTTCAGGAAAAGGTGGAAGAACTCCTGCAAACGGGCGCGTTGGCTTACCATGAGCGGCTGCTGCAGGAGGTTCCCGTCGGGGTGCTGAATATGCTTCGCTTGCCCGGGCTCGGTCCCCGGACGGTAAGGACCATCCATGAGCAACTCGGCATTGCCAGCCCGGATGAACTGCTCTTGGCGGCTCGGGAGCATCGGCTGCGGGGACTGCCCGGAGTGGGAGAAAAGACTGAACTCGCCATAATCAAGGGTATCGAGGAAGGGCAGCAAAATCGCGGCAAGGTCACGCTGGGGGAAGCCCTTCCCCTGGCCGAAAGCCTGCTCAGGTTTTTACTGAATGCCAGTCCGGTACTGGACGGCTCCATAGTAGGCAGTATCCGCCGCGGTAAACCGCTGGTTAGCGATATAGACATCCTACTGGCCACCCGCCAACCGGATAAATTGCTGCCCATCGTTAGAGAATATCCCGGCATCAGAACAATTACGGACATTGAACCAGGGCATATCAAAGGACAACTCTCCGGCGAGATCGATTTCGAGCTAATCCTGGTTGATCCGGAATATTATTATTTCCTGCTGGTGCGGGCCACCGGCTCCAAGGCCCATCGTGATATCATTTTCCATGAGCAATTACCCGAACACTTTATAAAGGCCGGGAACGAAGCGGAGATTTATCAACGCCTGGGTTTGAGCCTTATCCCGCCTGAGCTGAGGGAGAATCGCGGCGAGATTGAACTGGCCCGCCGCGGTGAGCTGCCGCAATTATTGAGCATGGCGGATATCAAGGGCGATCTGCATGTACATTCCACGTGGAGCGACGGGGTGGAAGGGATCGGAGAGATGGCTAAGGCCGCCCACGCGCTGGGCTATCAGTATATAGCGGTGACGGATCATTCTAAATCGCTCTCCATCAGCGGCGGGCTTAATGAAGAAAGACTGCTGCTTCAGGCAAAAGAAATCGAGTCTTTGGAGCAAAAACTGCCCATAGCTATTCTTAAGGGCATTGAAGTGGACATAATGAAAGATGGTTCATTGGATTTCGCCGATGAGGTTCTGGCTGGCCTGGATTTGGTTATAGCCTCGGTTCACAGCTATTTCAAGTTGGATAAAAACGGGCAAACCGAAAGAATCATCAAGGCGATCCAGAACCCCCATGTGGATATAATCGGCCATTTGAGCGGCCGATTGTTGAATCGGCGTCCCGCTTACGAGTTGGATATCAAAAGAATTATAGAGGCAGCCGCCCACTACCAGACCGCCCTGGAGATAAATGCCCACCCTGACCGGCTGGATATCGATGAAGAGACTGCCCGATTGGCCCGGGAGTACGGCGTCAAGATAGCTATCAACAGCGACGCCCACCATCGGGTGGATCTCAGCCTGATGCGCTACGGGGTGATGAATGCCCGCCGTGGTTGGCTGGAAAAAGAAGACGTCATTAATACCTGGAGCAAGGAGCGTCTACTGAATTACCTTTCCTCCCGCCACGATTAAGCCTTACTCATTTATACACGTCAAGAAAAAGTTTTCTCGCCTGCTTGCCGGAGACCGATAAGAATAAAGCGTTTATATCTGGCTGAATACTAAATTCAACAATATATTCCCGGGAGGAATCATGATGTTGAGTTTTGTAGTCCGGGCGGCGGTTATGTATTTTATGGCCCTGATCATGGTGCGCCTGCTAGGCAAGCGGGCGCTCGGTGAATTGGGGCCTTTTGATTTTGTGGTGATGACCGGGGTGGGTCACACGGTGGTTTCTATTGCGCTGGATAAAGCCATTCCCTTTTATGAAGGTATTATCATCCTTTCCACCCTGGCCGTACTGGAATACATCATGAGTTATCTCTCCCTGAAGAACCAAACTCTTTCGAATATAATCACCGGGAAACCGGTGGTGCTGATAGACAACGGACGCATAATCAAGGAGAACCTGGCCCGGGAGAAGTTCAATGCGGATGATCTAATGCAGGAACTGCGCAAACAGGGGATACGGGATATCGACGAGGTGGAAAAGGGGGTGCTGGAATCCTGCGGGGGGTTTAGCGTTATAATCAAGGAGGAAGACGAACCGGTATCCCGCCGCGATCTGGGACTTAAAGCGGTGGAGCGCAGCCGTATTCTGACCACCGGTGCTATATCCCGGGCGGATTTCTTTGCCAGGCAGCATGAGGAATCCAGTCAGGAGGACGGCTTTGATCTGGCGGGGACGTTGCAGGGGATCGAAAGCAGCCTGGCTCAGCTTATGGAAAGGATGGCTGCTCTAGAATCGATGGTCAAACGATGATAGTGATCTCTGTGCTATAATAATACTGTTTTTTAAGTAGCTCATAATTGTGGAAGGAAGCTCACTATGGAATTGCTGGCGCCGGCCGGGAGCTGGGAGGCGTTTATTGCCGCAATCGAAAATGGAGCGGATGCCGTCTATCTGGGGGGGCAGGATTACAGCGCCCGGAAATCAGCGGCTAATTTCACCTTGCCGGAAATCGGGCGGGCGGTTGAGTATGCCCATCTGCACCGGCGCAAGGTATTGGTTACCGTCAATACACTTATCGATAAGAGCGAGTTTCGCGCGGCCCTTGAGTTTACGGCCGAGCTTTATCGTTTGAATGTAGATGCCGTAATAGTACAAGACCTGGGCCTGATGGCTGCTGTGCGCCGGCTGATGCCGGCCTTGCCGGTTCACGCCAGTACTCAGATGACGGTGCATAATCTGGCCGGGGTTGAACTGCTGCGGGATCAAGGCATCAAGCGCATAGTCCTGGCCCGGGAAATGAGCCTGACGGAAATAGAAAAAATCAGCCGGGAATTAAAGGATGCCGAACTGGAAATATTCGTCCATGGCGCCATGTGCTATTCCTTTTCCGGTCAATGTTTGTTCAGCAGCGTCGTAGGCGGCCGCAGCGGCAACCGGGGACGCTGTGCCCAGCCCTGTCGCTTGCCGTACCAGTTGCTTTCAGAAGAAGCGTCCCCTGGCCACGCTCAGGGATACCTTTTGAGTCCGGCGGATCTTTGCCTGATTGACATGCTTCCCGAACTGGCAGCGGCGGGGGTTCATTCCCTTAAGATAGAAGGGCGCATGAAGCGGCCGGAATATGTGGCGGTGGTTACCCGGGCCTACCGGGAAATTCTTGACCTGGACGTTTCTGATGACGAGGCTATGAGGGAAGATGCCCGCAAAAGACTGCTTAGGGTATTCAACCGTAATTTCTCCACTGGCTATTTGGAGCCGGAGCAGAAGGGATTTCTCAGCACGTTAAGACCCAACAATCGCGGCGTTTACTTGGGCCGGGTGGTAGGTCAGGATAATTCCCTGAAAACCAGGATAAAGCTGGCCGATAACCTGCATAGGGGAGATGGCCTGGAAATTTGGGTGGTTCGCGGAAAATCACCGGCCTTTGTAGTGAATCAGATCATCTTGGATGGCCGTAGCGTAGATGAGGCTTATGCCGGGCAGATTGTTGAACTGGAGGCCAATGGCCGGGCGGTGGCCGGAGATCGTGTTTTCAAAACGCATGATGAAGAGCTGATAGCAGAGGCAATCTCCAGTATCAAGGAGAATCTGCATAATAGAATAGCAATCGATGCCGGGGTTGTACTGAGCGAGGGTGAGCCGCTGGCATTATCGCTTAAGGACGAGCGGGGCAACCGCGTTGTTGTTACCGGGCATACCCCTGCCCAGACGGCGGCCAAACACCCCTTGGATGTTAATAACCTGCGGGACAAACTCGGTCGCCTGGGAAACACGGCATTCTGGCTGCGGGACCTTACCCTGGACAGTCAAGGGGAGCTGATGATACCGTTCAGTGAATTAAATGAGCTGCGTCGCCAGGGGATAGACGAACTGATTAATTTGAACCTGAATGCTTACTCACGGCCGCCGCTGGACGATAACCTGCTGCGGGCGGATCTTGATAAATATATAAGTAATCATAATAAAAAACCGAAAAAAGCAGTCTTTCCCTTGACCATACCCCGATTGAGCGTAGTGGTCAGCGGAGCTGCGGAGGTATATGCTGCGGTTAAAGGCGGGGCCGACCGGGTGTATCTAGCGCTGGAAGCGATAGGGCGGAAACGTCTGCGATCGGGAGAATGGGCAGCATTAACCGATTGTGCCGGGAAGCACGGCTGCCGCTTGATTCCGCTGCTGCCCAGGATCCAGATGCCGGGTGAGGAGAATGACTGGGACGATCTACTTCAACCGATCCCGGCGGTGTTTATGGCGGCCAATCTGGGGGCGCTGAAGTGGTGCCGGGACCGCCGGCTGAGAGTCCGGACAGATTACAGTCTGAATGTATTCAATCCCTATAGCCGAGAATTTTTGCTGGAGCAGGGAGTGGAAGGGGTCTGTCTCTCGCCGGAGCTTTCCTGGACCCAGTTGGAGAACCTCGGCGACCTGAGTCATTGTGAGATCGTGGTACATGGTGAGATTATCATGATGGTTTCCCGCTACTGTATGCTTAAGGGGGTTCTTGGCTCGGGGGAAGAGACATGTCCCCGTTTCTGTCGTCAAAAGAGATATGGTATAAAGGATGGCAAGGGATATCAGTTTCCCGTGGAAACCGATGAGTATTGCCGTTTTTATGCCTTTAACTCCCGCACCATGTGCATGATGAGCGAGCTGGACAGAATCGTTAAATTGGGAGCGGAAAGCATTAGAATAGAAGCCCGGCGGAGCGGGGAGCAGCAGGTGGCCAGTTGGGTTGGCCTATACCGTCGGGCGCTGGATGATATGGCCCGGGGCGGCAAGCCTGATTTGGCAGAATGTGAGAAACAACTGCTGGCAGTAAGCAGCTCGCCCTTTTCCAAGTATCATTATCACCGCGGAGTATTGGATAAATAGTGGGAGCAGACGATGAATCAGAAGACACTTACCAAACTAGAATTCGATAAAATCAGAGATAGGCTGGCGGCTTTAGCCAGTTTTGAAGGCGGTATGCGCTTGGCCCTGGATCTTCAGCCGGTTAAGAATGCGGATACCGTCAACCGGTGGCTGGATGAAACGGAGGAGGCCATGGAAAGACTCCGCTTTGGGGAGCCGGGCTTTCTCAGCGGGCTTAAGCTGCTGGATGCTCATCTGGCCCGGGTAAGATCCGGCGGGATGCTGTCAGCCACAGAGCTGCGCGATATCCTGCGCAGTCTGGCTGCCAGCCGGCAAGCGTTCAGCTACACCAGCGGTAAGAAAATGAACCGCTTGGCTAAACTAAACGAGGGACTGGTGCAGAACCCCGATCTGGAGCGCAAAATGCATGCGGCTATCAGTGATGAAGGGGAATTGCGCGATGATGCCTCACCTGCCTTGAAATCTATCCGCAGCCAGATCAATACCCTGCGGCTGCGCATAAAGGAATACCTGCAGGATTTCATACGTTCCTCCAATAATCAGAAGTACCTGCAAGAAGCCCTGGTAACCGAGCGCGATGGGCGCTATGTGGTGCCGGTAAGACAAGAATTTCGTTATGAAGTACGTGGCATAGTACATGATGAATCATCCAGCGGGGCTACCGTTTTTATTGAACCGTTACCGGTGGTGGAACAGAATAACCGAATCCGCAGCCTGCAGATGGAGGAAAAAAGAGAAATCGAACGCATACTGCGTGAACTTACCCTGGTAGTGGCGATGTTCGTTGACGAGTTGGATAACAACATGAAGATATTGGCGGCGCTGGACCTTATCATGGCCCGGGCGCGGCTGGCTTATAAAATGAATGCCTATCGCCCGGAAATAAACCAGCGCGGAGTCATTGAGCTGAACCGCGCCCGTCATCCCTTGCTCGGTCCCGAGGCAGTGCCGGTTAATATCGAACTGGGCAAGAGCTTTGACACCATGGTTATAACCGGCCCTAATACTGGGGGCAAAACGGTAGTATTAAAAACGCTGGGATTATTAACGGTTATGGCCATGAGCGGTTTATTTATACCGGCCCGGGAGAACAGCCGACTTTCCGTATTTAACTCTATTTATGTAGACATTGGTGATGAGCAGAGCATTGAACAATCGCTCAGCACCTTTTCCTCGCACATGAAGAATATAATTGCCATTTTAGAACAGGTCGACGATAAATCTTTGGTATTGCTGGACGAGTTGGGCGCTGGTACCGACCCGGTCGAGGGGGCGGCCCTGGCCCGAGTTATCCTGGAGGATATGCGGAAAAAGCGGGCCAAGGTAGTGGTTACCACCCATCAGAGCGAGCTCAAGAACTATGCGTTTCAACATGAGCGAGTACAGAATGCCTGTGTTGAGTTCGATCCGGTTACCTTGCGGCCAACCTATGAGTTGTCTATCGGCATGCCTGGGCATAGTAACGCCCTGGCCATCGCCGCCCGGCTGGGTCTTAAACAAGAACTGGTTGGCGAAGCGCGCCGTCTGGTGCCGGAAAACGAGATGGAGATCGGCAACATGCTGCGGCAGTTGAAGGAGAGCCGCTCAGAATATGATAATCTGAGCCGCGAATTGGAGAAGCGGCGCCGGGAGCTGATTGAGGACAGAGAACGTTTTGATGGGGAACGTGAGACTTATATCCGCGAGCAGGAAGAGATAGTCCGGCGGATAAGGCAGGAAGCCGACAACTACCTCAAAGAGGTCAAGTCCGAAGCGGGTGAGGTAGTGGAGGAACTGCGGGAGTTGCTGAAGGATAAGGAGCAGCCGCCCAAGTGGCATGAAATAGAGCAGAAGCGGCAGCGCCTAAAGAAGCTTCCCCGATTTGAATCCGAAGCGGCGGACCTGGTCGTGCAAAGCGGGCAGGAGATCAAGGCCGGCGATTTTGTAACTATTAAGGATATAAACCAAAAGGGTTATGTACTGGATGGCCCCAATGGGCAGGGCGAAGTCATGGTCCAGGCTGGAATAATGCGGTTGAACGTAAGGCTGGATCAGTTGGTCAAGGGGGATTCCCCGGAAGAGAAGGCCTATCGCTACCGCAACGAGACCTTTTTAGAAAAAGTCGGACATATTTCCAAGGAGATCGATGTTCGGGGTCAGGTAGTGGATGATGCGCTGGTCGAAATCGACAAGTATCTGGAAGATGCCAATCTGGTCGGCTTGACCTCCGTGGCCATAATCCATGGAAAAGGCACTGGCGCCCTGCGCCGGGCGGTAAGAGACTATCTGAAAGACCACCGTTACGTAAAGGCCTTCCGTGATGGCATGATGGCCGAGGGAGGCCATGGAGTCACCATGGTGGAATTGAGATAAGCGGAACGAATATATAATATGCGGGTTTTGGATCGGGTGAACCGGGTTATTGCCACCATGCGAGGTATCGCTTGCTTGAAGGCCTAGGGACAGCCTGAATTTACCTGCTTAATGGATGATATTATCAATTACATCTCTGGGGGTTTTCGTTCTCAGTTGGTGGTCAGGCAGCGGACAAACCGGAATATCCTTGCCGGCTGGCAGTTCGACTTTTTGAACAAATTCGTTGGGACACCCGCCGGCCTGCAGGGTGCCGGGCAATAAAGCCTTGTATATTCGTCCACCATGCCGGGAGTCGGTGCAGATATAGACCTCTCCGCCCGAGGTAGCCTCGTAATTATTGGAGGGACCTTGTAACAAAGGCGCTTCAGTATGAATATTGCATTTTTGAGTAGGCGGCGATTCATCAATAATACTATTCTCACTCTTGTAGGTTTCCCAGGTAACCGGATCGGGACAATATTTGCCGGCCAAAAGCCCGGAGTCCGGACAGATATAATAAGACTGATTTTGATGCTTATCACAGGTGTCTTTGGGGGCGGCGTTTTTAGTGCACCAATCAGTGATTATACTATCCGATGGGCAGTATTCCGATGGCAATTTGCCCGAAAGCGAGCAGACCGAGACCCGGTAGATGCCTGATGGCATAGCCATGGGGGTGGTATTGTGCCCCTTCTGGGCCTTGCTCATGATCAAGCGGAAGACCTTGGCCGGATATCCGCCTCCTACCTCTGTGCTCATAGCATAGTTCTTGTCATATCCCATCCACACTGACATGGAAAAGGCCGGGGTGAAACCACAGAACCAGGCGTTGTTATGCTGTTCCGAGGTTCCGGTTTTTCCGGCAGTAAATACCCCGGGAACCGCTGCTCCCGTACCGGTTCCTCCGGTGACCACCGAATGGAGCAAATCGGTCATTAACCAGGAGGTTTCTGCCCGCATGACTTTCTTATAGCCGGGTTTGTAATTATAGATAATCACTCCATCGGAATCCACAATTTTTCGGATAAGATGGGGCTTGGCATATATTCCGCCATTGGCGATAGTACCAAAAGCCGCCGCCATTTGAACCGGGGTTACTCCATTGGTGAGTCCGCCCAGCGACAACGGAGCCAGGCCCAAGTCGTTTTTACCGGGAGCATCGACTAAATCCAACCCCATAGCCCGGGCGAAATCAAAGCTTTTCCTTATACCGATCTTGTCAACTATCTGCACAGCAAAAGTATTGATGGAATTCTGTACTGCGGTGCGCATAGTTATGGGACCCCGGAAGGTGCCGTCATAATTATGCGGACTCCATACCTCGCCACCCATTTGAAAGGAAATCGGAGCATCATCCAGAACATAAAAGGGCATAATTCCTGATTCCAAAGCCGGAGAGTAAACGGCAATGGGCTTGATAGCCGAGCCGGGTTGACGATGGGCATTGATAGCCCGGTTGAAACCTCGCTGTACTGTGTAATTTCGGCCGCCAATCAAGGACTTTACCTCACCGCTACGGTAGTCGATGAGGACCATAGCGGACTGAACCTGTTCCCCGCCCTTGGTTTCTGCCGGAAAGTTGGTTGGATTGGTATATATCTCTTCAGCATAGCTCTGTACATCAGGGTTCAGTGCGGTATATATCTGCAATCCTGAACGATAAAGGGCGTCTCCTGGATCATTGTATAGATTGGTGCGGTTTATTATATTTATAGCTTCGTCAACCACCGCATCGACATAATAGCCATAACGGACATTAGCGGTGGTTGATTTTTTGAAGTGCAAGGGCGCTTCACTAGCCGTAAAAGCCGTATCGCCGTCGATATAACCGCAATGCACCATATTATTTAAAACCTGTTCCTGCCGCTGCTTGGCCAGATCATAGTGTTGAAAGGGATCATAGGAATTGGGGCTCTGCGGCAGGCCGGCCAGTAATGCGCATTCTTCCAGGTTAAGCTGGTTGACGTCCTTGCCGAAGAAGGTGTTGGCAGCGGCTTGAACGCCATAAGCTCCTGAACCGAAATAGATCTTGTTCAGATACATACACATGATTTCATCTTTGGAATAGGTAGCCTCTAGTTTAAAGGCCAGGATAATCTCTTTTAGCTTGCGTTCCCAGCGTTTGTCAAAGGAAAGGAAGGCATTGCGGGCTAACTGCTGGGTGATGCTGCTGGCGCCCTGTCCGGTCATGTCGCCTGATTGCACATTTCTGAACACAGCTCGGGCAATACCCCGAAAATTTACGCCATGATGCTGGTAAAAATTTTGATCTTCAATGGCTACAAAGGCGTGCACCAGGTTGGGGGGGACTTTATCCAGATCGATCTGGGTGCGGTTTTCTTCAGCGTGAAGACTGGAAACCGCTTTATTATTCTGATCATAGATCATGCTGCTGGTTACGCCGGTCAGTTGTTGCGGATCCCATTTAGGCAAACTGGAGGCGGCAAAAACAAACATGCCGACGGCCATGCCCGCCAGTATTAAGAAAACCAGCGAGAGCACATACAAGACATTCTTCTTATTAATATTTATTTTTCTAACCCGTTGGGCCGGGGTCTTTCTAATGGCCATCGCAAAAGCGCCTCCCGAAATTACTATAAGCTTATTAGACAAACCCTGCAATAATTCCTGCTTGTACAATAATACTAAGATTAGTCTGAATATATTTGTGTGGGCTGATTGTTCTAATTATTGCACATCATTTCGGGCTTGTGCTATCATTATTAGGCTAATGCAAAGGAGGAAAGTCCGTGGACAGCATTGATAAACAGGTTGAGCAGCAGATGGAAATGATCCGCCGTGGTACCGCAGAGATAGTTCCTGAAGAAGAGTTGAAACAAAAGCTTTACCGGTCGATCAAGCAGGGGCATCCTTTAAGAATAAAACTGGGTCTGGATCCTACGGCTCCCGATATTCATCTCGGACATACGGTGGTGCTCAATAAGCTGCGCCAATTTCAGGATCTCGGTCATGAGGTTCATCTGATTATAGGCGATTTCACCGGGCGTATCGGCGATCCCAGCGGAAAATCGGAGACCCGTAAACAGTTGACCGAAGAAGAAGTTAATGCCAATGCCGCTACCTACAAGGAACAGATCTTTAAGGTGCTGGACACCAGCAAAACTATAATCCACTTCAACAGTCACTGGCTGATGAAGCTTAATTTCGTTGATGTTTTAAACCTGGCCGGACGGTATACGGTAGCGCGTATGCTGGAAAGAGACGATTTTTCCAAACGATATAAAGAGGGATTGCCGATTGGTATTCATGAACTGATGTATCCTTTAATGCAGGGTTATGATTCAGTTGAACTGCGGGCCGATGTTGAATTGGGCGGGACCGATCAGAAGTTCAATCTGTTGGTGGGGCGCAACCTCCAGAAGGAATACGGTTTTGAGCCGCAGATTGCCTTGATGATGCCTATCCTGGAAGGAACCGACGGAATCCAGAAGATGAGCAAGAGTCTGGGCAACTATATCGGGGTAAACGATGAGCCCTACGATATGTTCGGCAAAGTAATGTCCATACCGGATAATTTGATTATTCGTTATTTTGAGTTGCTTACCCGGGTTTCTATGGAGGAGATAAAATCTTACCAGGCCGGCATGGCAAAGGGTGAGATGAACCCGCGAGATGTAAAAATATGGTTAGCAAAGAAGATAATAACTGCATATCATAGTGAAGAGGAAGCCGATAAGGCAGAAGAAAGATTCAAATTGGTATTCTCTCAGCGCGATATCCCTGATGACATTCCGGTGGTACAAACCAGCGAGCAAGAGGTTTGGCTGCCCAAATTCATGCAGGAGAACAGCATGGTCGAATCCAGCAGCGAGGGTAAGCGTATGCTGCAGCAGGGAGCCGTCAAGGTAAATGGTGAAAAACAGACTGATGAAAACTTGGTGCTGCTAGACAACATGGTTATCCAGGTAGGCAAGCGCAAGTTTCTCAAGATTATTAAGGAATAGATTGCTCAGGACAACTTTACATTTTTGTAACACCAGATATAAGGAAAGCTTACATTTTGGTAGGATTATTTTTAACTATAGCTAATATAATAATCTCAGTGGTTGCTTCAGAAAAAACAACTGTCCCCGAACTTCCCCCGGTGTAATAACCAGTAAAAGGTTAATTCCTGGTTATTGGCATATATTTTGCATAATAGATGAGCGATTGATGAACCAATTAGCTTGGGAATGACTGGGTAGTATAGAAGGGAGGGAAAGGATGACTGGTTATTCCAAAGTTGCTCCTATTAATAATCTACAAAAGATAGAGGAGGATTCAAGTATGTTCAATAATAGCTTTGAAACCATGCGGTCTTTGTATTCAAATGACAAGATGATGGGCATGTGGAACATTTGGCTGGATAACTTTAACTGGAGCCGCGAAAGATTCGAGGCCTATTCTCGCCAAGTGATGGAGAACAGCAAATCCGCCTGGGAAGAGAGTACCAAGATGGCTGAAATGGTTTACGGGCAGATGGTGAAAACCCAGGATAGCATCCAATCAATGGGGCGCGAGATGATGTCAGCTTCCATGGAGAACATCTCCAAAACTATGGCTACGGCAAAGAAGTCAAACGCAGCTGCCTAGATTCCGGCAGTGACAGCATAAATATATATCGTAATAAAGGCTCCTCAATAGCATTGAGAAGCCTTTTTTGCTTTATCTGAAAAGCCAAAAATATGATGACAAAAAAGAACCGCACTTTTAACGGTGCGGTTCTTTAGGCTCATTATTGGTAGCCCCAAGGGGAATCGAACCCCTGTCTCCGCCTTGAGAGGGCGGCATCCTAGGCCTCTAGACGATGGGGCCACATGGCAGCCGGACAAGGATTCGAACCCTGGCGAACTGATCCAGAGTCAGTCGTGCTACCACTACACCATCCGGCTGCAAGCGCATAACCCGCGCGAAAATTATTATAATACAGCCAGGCATGCTTGTCAAAGGGATTCAGCAAATGTTACCTAATAATTCTGGGTGGCTAAGCCTGCTGCTGCCGAGACTTAGCAAATAGTACCTATTGCTCGTTCCAGACGTTTAATGCAGCGCTCCCGGCCCAGAATCTCCATAACCTCAAAAAGTCCCGGTGTATTGGTTTTCCCTGACAGAGCCAGCCGGGTCGGGTGGATAAGCTCACCAGCCTTTATTCCCAGCTCGGTCGCCATGTTGCGGAAATGCTCTTCCAGGGTGTCCGCCATAAAAACAGGCAAGTTCTGGATTATTCTTAGCACAGTATTTAGGTGTCTGATGGTATTATCGCCCTTGAAATATTTGTTGAATCCCTTGTCGTCATAGGAGAATTCATCCTCAAAGAAATAATTGCCCTCATCCAGAATATCCAACAGCTTTTTGGCCCGGGTCTTCAGAAGATCCACTACCTTGATAAAATAATCGTTATTATCTGAATTTAGCCAGCCCCGCCGGGCAGCCTCTTCTGTCAGCAAGCCGGCGAGCCTGCCGGAGTCAGCCTGGGAAAGGTAGTGCCCGTTCATCCAGGTTAATTTTTCGATATCATAGACAGCGGGAGAACGCGAGATATCATCCAGGCTGAAGCGGGCTATGATATCCTTCGGTTGCCAGAAGTCGACATCCTCGCCGCTGGACCATCCTAGCAAAGCCAGGTAGTTTAACAAAGCCTCCGGCAGATAACCGTCGTCCCGGAATTCCTGCACGGAAGTAGCCCCATGTCTCTTAGAGAGCTTGCTGCGGTCAGGGGCCAGTATCATTGATACATGGGCAAATTCCGGGGGGGTAATGCCCAGCGCGTTATATATCAGCAACTGTTTGGGGGTATTGGAGAGATGCTCTTCAGCCCGGATAACATGGGTTATCTTCATGCTTGCATCGTCCACCACCACCGCAAAATTATAGGTAGGCCAACCGTCCGATTTGACAATTATGAAATCATCCAATAACTGATTATTAAAGGACACCTCTCCACGGATAAGATCATGAACCGTAGTTTGGTCACCGGTAGGAGTCTTAAAGCGGATAACCGCCCTTTGACCGGCAGCCAGCCGTTCCGGAACCTCGGCCCGGCTGAGGTTCCGGCATTGGCCTTCATATAGATAATCACGTTTTTCTTGGCGGGCTCTCTCGCGCTCGGCCTGCAGTTCTTCCGGTGTGCAGAAGCAATAGTAGGCCTGCCCGTTGTCCAGCAGCTTTTTCACGTACTCCTGATATATTGTCAAGCGATCGCTTTGGCGGTAAGGCCCGAAGTCTCCCCCGATATTCGGGCCTTCATCCCAGTCTATCCCCAGCCATTGCAGCCCTTCCAGTATGCCCTGAGCCGATTCGCTGGTAGACCGGGTCATGTCAGTATCCTCCAGGCGCAAAACAAATCTGCCGCCATGGTGTTTGGCAAACAACCAGTTGAATAATGCGGTTCGGGCGCCGCCAATGTGAAGAGTACCGGTTGGACTGGGGGCAAAACGCACTCTGACTTCGTTCAATCTTAATCACTCCTGTATTTAACAATGGGTTGAGGCGGTAAGGCTATTTAAAACCGAAATAATCCGGTTTATTATAATAAACAGTTTATATCATACTTCATTTCTATGCAAAAACGGATTGAGAATCGTGCATTAATCGGGAAAGTGTTCACACTGTATCTATACTCTTCATATATTAGATGATAGGAGAGTGATACAGTATGGGGCCGAAGATAAAAATAGCGTTCATTGGAACAGTGATTTTGATGCTCATGTTGTCCGTAGTCTGGATGGATTCTAGAATAAAGGCCAGCGTATTGGAGATTGCCCGGTCGCGAGTTCAGATCAGGGAAACTGAGATTATAAATGAGATAGTAAACCGGGAAGTAGTAGCAAAGACCAGCTATGAGGATCTGGTGAAGATACACAAAGACCGGAACGGCAGGATCGTTTTAATCCAACCCAATAGTATAATGATAAACAAGATCATGGCTTCGACCACCGTGAGGATTACCGAATCGCTAGGGCAGACGCACGAGGAGTCTATTTCGGTGCCGCTGGGCCAAATCACCGGTTCCACATTATTGGCTGGATACGGGCCAAGGATTAAGGTGAAGATAATACCATCCGGACAAGTCCATGTAGAGATCATCAACAAATTCGACGAGGCCGGCGTCAATCAAACCAGGCATCTCATCTATTTTCGGATCCAATCCGATATGAAGATAGCAGTCCCGCTGATGGGCGAAGAGTTAAAGGTATCGACCACGGTACCTTTAGCGGAAACCATTATTATTGGAGATGTTCCCAGAACCTACGTTAATTATAAAGAAAAATCCGAGCTGCCCTATTCAGTTATAAATGAAGGTCAGGAACTCGATGATTGAATAGTAGACTGGGAGTAAATAACATAGTTCTTGGCGAAGAATAGATTGTTTAAGACAAGTTGCGAAATCTCTTGACATGATTGTAGAGCCATGATAATATTATTTTTGCGCGTGAGCCCCGATTGAGGCAGCGCGGGAGGCCCGGGAGACTGGGCAGCCATGATCTTGATAAAACAGAACAGCAAGACTAAAGTGCGAAAAGATGTTACTTTTGCAAGAAGGTAACAGGCTCAAAAAGCCAAAGAGTAATTCAAGCCAGACAAAAACGTATGGCTAGGA
>Ga0209340_1001110_pt1 | contig 21534 bp, 19 predicted proteins | sample EPASupsiteSAE323_FD_187266 | JGI IMG/M metagenome (GOLD analysis project Ga0209340, IMG submission 187266) | Bioremediated contaminated groundwater from EPA Superfund site, New Mexico - Sample SAE3-23 (SPAdes) (version 2) | ecosystem: Environmental > Aquatic > Deep subsurface > Groundwater >... | reverse complement strand
CCAATTAGTTATGGTTGTAATAATATGTGCTCTTATTGTATTGTGCCCCAAGCAAAAGGTCGTGAAGTCTCACGAAAAATGGAAGAAATATTATCAGATGTAGATAAAGCAATTAATGAAGGTAATAAACATGTTTTATTAATTGGTCAAAACGTAAATTCATATGGAGCCGAATTAACAATCTCCCCTAACCCCCTTTTCACAAGAGGGGAACAGAAAGAATTTGGAATAGTTAGAATGGGTAAGAAGCGATTAAAAAGTTTTTTCCCATATTTATTGGAAAAAGTAGCCCAAAAAGATTTAGAAAAAATTTCTTTTGTAAGCAATAATCCGTGGGATTTTTCGGATGATTTGATTGAAGTGATGGCAAAATATAAAAATATTGATCGATTAATTCATTTACCATTTCAAGCTGGTGATGATGAAATTCTTAAGAAAATGAATCGAAATTACACCAAAAAAGAATATTTGGATTTAGTCAAAAGAATTAAAAATAAAATTAGCGATGTTAGGTTTAGTACTGACATTATAATTGGTTTCCCGGGAGAAACTGATGAAAAATTTGAGGAAACAGTGGAAATTTGTAAACAAGTTGGATTTGAAGTAGCCTATCTTAATAAATATTCCCCAAGACCTGGCACTGTCAGTGAAAAACTATATAAAGACGACGTGCCAATGAAAGTTAAAAAAGAAAGATGGATCAGACTTAATAAATTAATTAATAATTAAGAATTAATAATTTAAAATTTATTTAACGGTTACTGACTTGGCGATGTTGCGGGGTTTGTCAACGTTATTGCCTAGTTTTACTGATAAATAGTAAGTTAGAAGCTGAAGAGGAATAATATTGAAAATTGAACTGGTTTCCTCATTTATGACAGGAGTTTTAAGTAAATAATCAAAATTTTCTTGATTATTTTGATAGATACCAATAATATAACCTCCACGACTTTTTATCTCATTAATCGTATTGTTGATTTCACTTAATGTTTTGTCTTGAGACAAAATGACAATAGTGTAAATATTTTTTTCAATTAAAGTGATAGCGTAATGTTTTAAGTCACCAACTGGAATTGCGTGGGCGTGTTTATAAGTACCTTCAATAAGTTTAATCATCCCCTCTCGGGCAATTTGAAAATTTTGAGATTTACCCAATAAAAAAATATCGCGAACATTAAAAAGTTTTTGAACTACTTTTTTAATATCATCATGGTTCTTTTTGTCGTTTAGATATTTTTCGGTTAAATCGGCTAATTTACGAAGATTATTAATTCCATCCTGATATTTACCAGCAACTGTTTTGGCAATTAAATAGCCCCAAGCGATTTGCGAAGTAAAAATTTTGGTAGACATGACACAAATTTCTGGACCGGCTCCAGCCATAAATTTAAAATCTGACAAACGAGTCATCATAGAACCCGGCATATTTACATAACTAGCAATGGTCATATGTTTACTTTTGGCAAATTCCAATACTTCCAAAACATCGGCTGTTTCTCCACTTTGTGAAGGAGCAACTATTAAATCATTTTTTGTAAAAAAATTATAATATTCTGAAGCGTCAGAACCAACTAAACTGGTGGTTTGAATATGAGCAAATTCTTTTAAGAAATAGGCAATTTGAGCAGCAGCATTTCCCGCGGTACCAGAACCAATAGTGTAAACATTTTTGGCCGTTTTAATTTTTTGGGCAAATTTTTCTAAATTACTTTTGTCAATATCGATTACCTGTCTAATAACTTTTGGGGTGTCAAAAATTTCTTTAATCATAAAGTGAGAATATTTCCCTTTGTCGACTAAAGTTGATTTAAAATCAAATTTTTTAAACTTTGGAAAGAATTTTTTATTAGTTTTAATGTTAGTTATTTGAGTTTTAGATCCCAATATAACTAATTCAAAATTATCTAAATCATAATATTCCGAAATATTTTTACCAAGAGAAAAAGTATCAGAGGAAATAAAATATTCATCATCTTTTTGACCAATGATTAATGGTGATCCGTTACGAAGGGCAATAATTTGATGGTTGATGGAATCAATTATGGCGATAGTATTGCGACCAGTTAATTTTAAAAAGGCTTTTTTGGTAGCTGATAAAAGATCATTTGAATCTTTTCTGAAATCTTCTATTAGTCTAACAATGACTTCTGTGTCGGTTTCCGATTCAAATTTATAACCTTTTTTAATTAAATCTGATTTCAATTGAAGATAATTTTCGACAATACCGTTTTGAACTAAAGCAAATGATTTATCGGTAGAAAAATGAGGATGAGAATTTATTTTGGTGACAGAACCGGTAGTAGCCCATCGAGTATGACCGAGTCCTAAATTACTAATTGGAAGATTTATATTTTTTATATTTTCAACTTTACCAATATCTTTTTGAATAAAAATTTGATCATTTTTTAAAACAGCAATTCCCCAAGAATCATAACCACGGTAATCTAAATTTTTTAGTCCAGATAAAACAATATCGGTTGCGTTTTGAGATTTGCCAAAATAACCATATATTCCACACATATTATTTAGTTCCGGTTTTTTTAAATTAATATTTTAGATACAAAAAAGACCGGTAATAATTCTTATGAAAAAATGGCAATCGTATTATTCTCTCTTTGGATTTAAATTACTTTAAAATTTAAAGAGAATATTTAAGTTGACGATAACAACTTAAGGGTTTCCGCAGATAAATCGATTAACCCTTGTCCTCGTATCCCCTCAATAAACTCGGGGCCACACGCTCTTGTTAATAAAGCCATTTTAAAAGAACTAGGGTAATTTTGGAGGATAAAGAATCAAAAGTCAAATCTACTATAAATATTTAGCGATATTGGAATTGTGCTCTTCGAGGGTTTTGGCGTAATACATTTTGCCGTCGTTACCAGTAATGTAATAGAGATAATCTGATTCGGTTGGATGAAAAGCAGCGTAAAGAGAATTGTAGCCCGGACTACAAATTGGTTTTGGTGGAAGACCAGGATTTTTGTAGGTGTTGTAAGGTGAATCGATAGAAAAATCTGATTTAGAAACTGGTTGCCAATATTTAGAAATGTTTTTGGTTTGATTATCACGAACATATTGAACAGTGGCATCAAGTTGAAGAGCCATATTAATGTTAAAACGATTTATTAAAATTCCAGCAATCATTTTTTTGGATTCAAGTGACTTCCCTTCTCTTTCTAATAATGAAGCTAATACTAAAACTTGTTTATCCGTTAATAAGGTTTTTGAATTTTCTTTGGCTTTGGCAAATTTTTGATCAAAATTATTTTGAATTAAAGAGATTATTTGATCAGCAGTGTAATATTCTGGAATTAGGTAACTATCTGGAAAAAGATAACCTTCTTTACTTTTGACTTTAATTAAAAAATCTTGATTTGAGAATGGTAAACCTTGAGGGAATAATAAAGCAACTTCTTCAATCCTTGAACCATCTATAATTTTTAGCCAATAATCAGCAATTCCTCCGGTGGTTAGTTTTTTAATAATTTCTGGAGTAGTAAGTGATGAAGATAAACGGTAAGTACCAGATTGAATTTTTTTATTTTGACCAGTTAAAAAAACATAAACCAAAAAAGAATAATGATTTTTGATAAGTTTTTTTTGTTCTAAATTTTTTCCAATAGTTAGGATACTTTGACCACTTTCGACAATAAATATTTTATTAGTAGAATCGGAATTTACTGGCCTTAAATTATTTCTGATAAAAAAAGCTCCAAAAAAACTAAAACCGAAAAACAAAATTAATAAAATAGAAAATATTTTCTTCATTAAATAATTTAAATTTCATCAAAGAGAGCTCGGCGATATTTATTTTGAGATTTGTCGTAAATAAAAATTCGACCACATTGACAAGTAACAGTAGTTTGACCTCGGACTGGTTTTTGAACACCTTTTTTGAGAGAGGTGCCACAACCAACACATCTACCTTGAGACAGAAACCAAGCTTGCATTGGAGCAATTAAATCTTTTATCATATTTTTTAAAAACCATTAACTCTCTGAAGGATAACTGCGGCTGAAATGGAGTCAATCAATTTTTTATAGTCCTTCTTTTTTTTCTTATTGGCTAAAAATATCTGATTGGCTTCAATTGTACTGACTGCTTCTTCAACAGTTTCAATATCACATATTAACATATTTTTAAGCTGATCGACAAATTTTTTGGTGACTTTGGCAAACTCCCCTTCTGAAATACCAACAAAGATTTTTTCTATTTTGTATTGATTAATAATTTCCTTTAAGACAGAAAATTTTTGATCATTATTTTCTATTGGATTTATAGGAGTGATAATTCCCTGAACAGAAATAGCTAGACCAATTCGTTTTGTCCCGTAATCTATGGCTAAAATATTCATAATTGATTATAAGCCAATCTCACCTCTAACTACAAGACGACGAAGATAGGTACCTGGAGGACTACAAGTTATTATGGAAATGGTTTTATCATTATATCTTTGTTGTAAAACTGAAAAATCATTAGCCTCGACTTCAAACATCTCACTAATAATATATTTGTATTGACTACCATCATAATTAATGATGACTTCATCGCCAATTTTTAAAGTATGGAGGGTGGCAAAAATAGAAACATAAGATTTGGGATTAAAAAATTGGGGTAAAACTGAATGACCAAAAATAACAGTGTTGCCAAGTTGCCCTGGTAGAGCTGTTTGAGGATATTGAATAAGACTATTTTTTAGATCACTACTTCCGATAATAACAGTGGCATCCTTTATCCCAAGTTTTGGAATCGATAAAAAATATTTTCCACCATTATCATTGTTAGATAAACTACTACCAGATTTATTGGAGTCGTTGGTAAACCAATTTGAAAGTTGAGTATAGTCAGTATTATCGCCTAGAACGGAATAATTTTGATTATATGATTTGATTGAAAGTGGATTAATAATTTGTTTTAAATTGGCAGAATATTGAATTTGAAATTTAATAATCGGAATAACCACAAATCCGAGTAATGATAAGCCACAAAATAAAAAAATAAGAGACAAATATTTTTTCTTTTTCTTGGATTGAGTTTTAGTTTCTTTTTTTAAGTAGATATAACTCACAAGTTTTTGGATTCAATTTCAATTGAAAGATTATTGACTCTAAAAGGCAGGAGATTTAGAGGTAAATTATTTTTAATAGTAAAATTATACGCCCGAGTAACTGTTTTTTTAATAATCTCACTAGCTTTTGAGGTGGTTTTGCCTAATAATGACTTTTTAAGACTTTTTAAGTCTACATTTGGGGTAGTTAAACCTTTTATAGATAAAGTACCGGTGGCTTGTTGTGATTCAATTTTATTACCAGAAAATTCAAGTTTAAATTTATTAATATCGAGAATTGATTGATTGAAATTTTCTTCACTAGATAAAAATTGTTTTACAACTTTCTCCTTAACCTCGTCGGTGATTGTAAAAACTGAAACCGAAGCATCGACTGAAGCAGTTAGTTCATCAGCTTGTTCACCGACCTCGCGACTTAACTCTGTTTTTCCTTTTGAAACTTTAGTAGTTCCTATAATCACACCTTGAATACTACCGAGACTATTGGTTTTTTCTTCCGTTTTTTTGGCAATATCATCATCAATTTGAGATTCAATATTGGTTTTATCTTGACTATTAACGGCTTGTATTTGTTCTTTACTTCCGCCTGACAAAGAAGAAACTACTTTGGCAATAAGAGTGGAATCAGAAATCTTTTCAAAAGTTAATTGAGTATTTCCTGATAAATTGTATTCTGAACCAATATTAGTGGCAATAATAGCAGTTTTTGTCTGACCTAATTTAATAACCCCTTCATCCAAATTAGAACTACTAGAAGCAATGGAAACAGCAGTAGTTAATTCAAATTTTTTGCCTGAGCTGTCGATTAAAACAGTTCCATTAGGAACTGATTGAGATTTGTTTGATTTGTTATAAATTATAATTTCACCTTTGGCTTTTTCCCCAACTGTTTTTTGACCAGTTGTCGCTAATTTACTAGAAGCTTTGACGTCAAAACTTTCTTTATCTACAGGAATAATTGATTTTGATAAATCACCTATAGTGCCATCTACCAAAAGAGTGACGGGAATTTTCTTTTCAAAAGAATAAGGAGTTAAAAACAAAGTGATTTTGGTTTTAGAAATAAATAAAACACTAAAAGAAAAAATAGAAATAAAAATTAAACCAATCCAAATTAAATTATTAAGATTTGGTTTTTTGAAATTTAGTTTTGGTAATTTAATATTTTTTATAAAAGAAAAATGATTTTTTGATTCTTTTGGTGGAATAATAGTTTCAATGGCCGAAATCGGAAGTGATTCTTCTTTGGGTAACTCAATATTGTTAATAATATCGATATTATTAATTTCACTAGAAAATCCCAATCCATCGGCTTCGACTTCTTCTAATAATCCTTCTTTGGTTTCAATTATTTCATCTTCCTCTTGTTCAGTTTCTTCAGTCTCTGTTTCTTCTGGATTGGTTGATTCGTTTCGAACAAGCGGATTGTCGATTTGAGCAGTAATAATTTTGGCGAAAATATTGATAATATCATCTTGTTGATAAACTTTTACTTCTGGAAAATGAAGAAATGTTTCAATATCTTTTTTACCAACCCAAGGAAATTCTTTGATATCTTTTAAATAATTTTCAGCATCGGTACCAAAAAGAATAATTTGAGGTGGAAGAGCAGACTCAGAATTTAATTCCAAAATAGTTGACTCTAAAATCTGACCACTAAATGGATTGTCCAATCTTTTTCTAATTCTTTCTTTGATATGACCAAGATAAACTAAAGAAAGATAAAAACCAGAATTGTCTAAATGAACTAAAATAAAACTGGCTGGAAAATCATCTTTTTGATTGGCTTCTTCAACAATTGCTTCATCTTCAGACAAAAATCCAGATGGTGTTAATTTTAATTCTTTACACAAAGATTTGATAAATTTAATTTTTGAAGCGGTAATTTTTCCATCATCATCAACCCAAAATGGAGGAACAACAAAAGCAGTTCTTGATGGTTCTTGATCTTCACTAATATGAGCATTTAAAGCAGCACTGGAAAGAGACTCGTCGGTGGCAGTAATAAAAGTTTCTTCTGAATTTATATCCCAATTTCGAGATGGACCTAAAGCAATAGTGCGATATTGATTGCCAGATTGATTGACCAATGCGACCGTGACTAAATCCTCCTGAATATAAACTAGCCAAAAATTGGTACCTTCCATAGTATAAGGATACTATAAATTTAGAAAAATTTTTTTATTTCTTCAAATGTCTTGTCGGCAATAAAACTATTAGCGGCAAAATCCTCTTGAGTAATGTCTTTACCAAACCAATCTGGTTTTTGAAAATTGTTCATTTCTTCTATTGAAGAAAATTCAACTTCAACCCAAGATAAGCCAAATAATTTTCCATCAAAAACATCTAATTCGGCAGTTAAATTGTTTGAAAGAGGAATTAAATATCTGGTTTTTTGTAAATTTCTTTCAGTTAATGCCCAAAGTTTATCAAATTCGTATTTAGTTAAAGGGATGTTTATTTCTTCTGAAGAGCTCCAATCCCCTGGTTTAAGTGGAAGTTTCTTGGTCATCTCATATTTATCTCCAAATTGCCTGATACGAAGAACTGGAGCAATTGAAGAAATATACCCCTGTTTGATTTTGAAAGATTTATATGAAGATAAATTAGTCGGAATATTTTTTACTAAAAATGTTTTTTCAATTTCGATTATAACTAAATTATAAAATAAATATGATGAAATTAATTATGAAGAATCTTATATTTAATTTTGTTGTGTTATAATCCGCTTAAATATGAAAAAAGAACGTGAAATGATTTATCCTTCTAAAAATCCAATAGATGATATTTGTCATGAATTTTTTGAAAATCCAGAAAACGTTATGAAATATGGTTTTGGTGGTCCTTATGATGCACATGTTTTTTCTATTACTGAAGGAATAATTGCTAGAGGATTTAGGGTACCCTATGAAGTTGAAACTTGTAGGGAACAATTCGATGGTTATTTAAAGAATTGCGGATACACACCAGAGAATGATGGAGATATAGTTAATAGTGTTGGTTCTGTTTTTAAAGGTAAATTCTTACCTGATTGGTTAAAATATTCAAAACCTGATGAAAAAGATTTGTGGGTTAGTTGTAATGGAATAGAATTAGATGGTTGGCAAGATATATTTATAACGACATCACCTGATCAAATTACTAGTGGAGATACATCTCTTAGTGCTGCTTTTAGTCAAGCTTTAGAAAAACAAATCCAAGTGGATGGTCATTATCAAAGATTTGATTTACCTTAATACAGCGTAGATACGGCGCTTGCCGGATCCGGCGGATTCTTCTTTGGTAATTTCAAAAACTCCTAAATCACCAGTATTGCCAACATGAGGACCAGTACAAACTTCTTTGGAAAAACAATCATTTTGATCACCAACAGTATAAACACTAACAACTTCTGGGTATTTATTGCCAAAAAAGGCAATAGCACCTTGCTTTTGTGCTTCAACAAAAGGCATAATTTCTTTAAAGACAGGCAAATTTAATTTTATTTGTTGATTAATTAAATCGGTTACTTTTTTTAATTGTTCTTCAGTTAGTTTTTCGTTATGAGAAAAATCAAAACGAAGTCTTTCGCTAGTAATATTTGAACCTGATTGTTGAACATGATCACCTAAAACTTTTCTAAGAGCAGTATGAAGTAAATGAGTGGCAGTGTGATATTTGGTAATAATTTCCGAATTATCGGCTAAACCTGATTTAAATTTACCAGCAGAAAGAGTTTGTGATTTTTTTTGATGATCCAATTTACACTGTTCAAAACCATCAATATCAAGAGATAAATTATTTTTTTTGAGCTCTTCTTGAATCATTTCTATTGGAAAACCAAAACTTTCATACAGAGTAAAAGCTTCTTGGCAAGAAACGTCGTGTTTGCGTTCAATTAATTTATTAATTTCATTTAATCCTCGATTGAGAGTTTTTCGAAATTTATTTTCTTCAGCTTCTAATATAGAAATAATTTTATCTCTATTTTCATTTAACTCTGGGTAAATACCAGCATAATTGTCTTGATTATCTAAAACAGTATCAGCAATTTGAGAAATAAAATTAGTTTCAATCCCTAATAGTTTTCCTTGACGAATAGATCGTCTAATTAATCGACGAAGAACGTAACCGGCTTCTTTATTGCTGGGTTCTACCCCATCAGCAATAATGAAAACTGCAGACCGGATATGATCGGCAATAATACGAATAGATTTAGTGCTTTGTTGTAGAGACGTTGCGCGCAACGTCTCTACATATGAAATATTAGAAAGTTGCTCAATCTTTTTGATAATTGGCTGCCAAATATCAGACATATAATTGTCAGTTAATTTATTTAAGACAGCAATAGTACGTTCGACACCCATACCAGTATCAACATTGTCTTGAATTAATTTTTCAAATTTACCATCTTTAGTTTTGTTGTAGTTTAAAAAAACATCATTCCAAATTTCTAAATAACGGCCTTGCTTATCACCAGTTTTAAAATCGACTTTTGGTAGTTCTGGAGCGATATCAATAAACATCTCACTATCTGGACCACAGGGACCAGTAAGGCCAGCTGGACCCCACCAATTATCTTCAAGAAAAATTATTCTATCTTTTGGAATACCAAGTGATTCCCAGACTGAAGCACTGACTTCGTCTTTTGGAGCATTTTTATTGCCAGCAAAACAAGTGACAAATAGATTTTTTGGGTCGATATCTAGTTCTTTGGTTAAAAATTCAAAACTCCAAGAAATCATTTCGGTTTTGAAATAATCACCTAAACTCCAATTGCCTAACATTTCAAAAAAGGTATGATGGAAGCTATCACCAACTTCATCAATATCCCCTGTTCTAACACATTTTTGAACATCAGTAATTCTTTTACCTAATGGGTGTGGATCACCAGTGAAATAAGGAATTAATTGCTGCATGCCAGCAGAAATAAACAAAGTAGTTGGATCGTTTTCGGGAATTAAATTTGATGAAGGAATTTCAATATGGTTTTGAGAAACAAAAAAATTGATGAATTTTTCCTTTAAATCACGTGCTTTCATAAAGGAATTATAGCAAAGATATTTTATTTTTTAGGTTTGATGAAGGTTTTGGGGGCGGGTTTGCGAACAAAGGTAATTGGAGGTGGAGTCTCAACTTTTGGCGTGGAAACGACGATTAATTTATTTTTATTAGACTTAGTTGTTGGTTTAGAAACTTTTGGGGCAGAAGTTTTTGATATGAGAATATCTTTTTGTTTTAAAAGATTTTTGAAAAACATTTCTAATTTTTTTTGTAAGTCATCAAAGATTTTACCTTTGTTGTGGCGATAAATGACAATAGCTATGATGGCTCCAATAATAGCACCAATAATTAGGCCAAAAACAAAACTCGAATTTGAGCTTTCAGAAGAATGTTGACTCATTTATTTAGTCTTTCTTTTTAAATAAATTATTGAACATAGAAACACCATTTTTAAATCCCCGAACGAATTCAGAGATTGAAGAAACAGGTTCGGCGACAGCGGCAGTTATAGTCTTGGTGTCATCCAAAATAAGGTCGGCTTTTTTTAAGGTCCCCTTTAGTTCTTTTAGAATTAGAATTAGCCAAACACCAGCTATAACAATAACTGTAGTAATTAATACAAGACTAGTGATAATTGCAATTTGAGTGATATCCATATAATCAGTATAAACTATTTTTTAAATTAAGGAGAATATTTGATTATTTTTTCTTCATTAGTGATCTTGCCACTAGGAGATTTTGATTCAATGTTTATTTTGTTTTCACCTTCGACTAGATCAATCTTTTTATTAAAATTGCCTTGATTGTCGACAATAATTAGATCGTCGTTAATCCGAATAGTAGATTCGATGTCAGTAGTCCCGGTTAGTTTAATACTGGCATTGGTAATAACAGCATCAAGTGGCCAATTAACTTTTAGTTTTGGAGGTTGATTGAATTTAATGTATTCAAAAACTAGATAAAAAGAAAAAAGAATAATAATAATTATTATTGAAATTCTAAAAGTGAATTGGGGTGTAAAGGAAAAAAAATGTTTGGCATTATTTTTGTTTTTTTTCTTTTGATCGAAATCGCGACGAAAAAGACAAAGAATATTTGCACCATTTAACCCTAAAAAATCGGCATAATCTTTGACAATTAAAGAACAATAAGGTTCTTGGGGAAAATTGGCAATGTCTTCGTTTTCGATAGCGGCTAAACTTTTAACGGGAATTTTTAATTTTTTGGAAATTTCTACCAAATCTAATTCACGATCTAAACGAGTGTTTTTGAGTAAAGCTGAAGCCCGCAACATAATTAGTTTTCAGTTTCGGAAGTATTATGAGCAATTAAAATTTCTCTTGGTTTGGCTCCATTGGCTGGACCAACGATACCAGCTTGTTCAAGTTGATCTAAAACTCGAGCAGCTCGAGCATAACCAAGTTTAAGACGACGTTGCATTAGTGAAGACGAGGCTTTACCTGAATCTTGAACCAGCTTTACAGCATCGTCAAACATTGGGTCTTTATCTTCTATAGCACCACTGGTGGCTGGAGAATTTTTGGATGAATGACCGCCAGAAACTGGTTGATTAAGAATTTGTTCGTCGTAATTAGTATTTTTTTGAGTTTTTAGAAAATCGATTAATAAATTAAGTTCTTTGTCGGAAACAAAACAACCTTGAATACGGACTGGTTTGGCTAAATCTGGTGGCATATAGAGCATGTCTCCTTTTCCTAATAATTTTTCGGCTCCAGGTGAATCTAAGATGACCCGGGAATCAGTAACTGAAGCGACGGCAAATGATAAACGAGTAGGAATGTTGGCTTTAATTAAACCGGTAATAACGTTGACTGATGGACGTTGTGTGGCCAAGATTAAATGAATTCCAACAGCACGAGCCATTTGAGCAATGCGACAAACATTATCTTCAACTTCGGCTGGAGAAAATAACATTATTTCAGCTAATTCATCAATGAAGATTAAAATATAAGGCATTGATTGAAACCCAGAAAGATTATTATAACTTTCAATATTTTTAGCACCAACTTCAGTAAAGGTTTTATAACGACGTTCCATTTCTGAAACAGCCCACTTTAAGGCAGAAATAACTTTTTCTGGCTCAACAATAACAGGAACTAAAAGATGAGGAATACCATTATACGGTGTCAACTCAACTCGTTTCGGATCGACCATAATCATTCTGACTTCATCTGGAGAAGCTCTAAAGAGAATACTAGTAATCCATGAATTAACACAAACAGATTTTCCAGAACCAGTTTGACCAGCAATAAGTACATGAGGCATTTTGGCAATATCGGCAACTTTTGGATTGCCAGCAACATCAAGACCTAATGGTACGGTAATTTTATTTTTAGCATTTTTCATGGCATCGGATTCGATCATTTTTCGAATTGGAACAACCTCAAGTGATCGATTTGGAACTTCGATACCAACAAGGGATCGACCTGGAATTGGAGCTTCAACACGGATCATACCTCCTGGAGCAGCTAAGGCCATAGCCAGGTCATTACTTAAACTAACAATCTTAGCTAATTTAGTACCTAAAGCAACTTCAAGAGCATATTGAGTAACAGAAGGACTGTCGTTTACTTCAGCAACTCGAGCTGTAATGCCAAATGAATCAAGAGTTTGTTCGATAGTTTGGGCGTTTTTACGAACATCTCCCCTGTCAGCTTTGGCACCAGGAGTGTTGTCAAAAATTGAAAGTGGTGGATATTCCCAAATTTGATTTTCTGAAGAACTTAAGGCTTTAGTAGGGTCTAAATCATTTGGTTTAAAAATAGGTGGAACATTGACAACATTAGGATCATTATTATCTTTAGTTTCTTTTATTTCTTTTGATTTATCATTTCGATTTAGCATTGGTAGTTGTGATTGAAAAATACTGTTTTTAGAAGCTTTATCTTTGAATTTTTTAGCATTACCAACAGTATATTTTTTGATGAAATTAAAAACAGATACAAAAAATTTAATTACTTGGGCAATTGAAGTATCGAATAAGATAACGAAGCCAACGATAAAAAGAAAAGTGAAAATAAAAACGGTGGCTACTTTACCAAAAAGAGAAAAAAGTTGTTCTGAAAAAAATTGACCAATAACACCTTGTCTTATTAGACCAATTAGAGAAATAAACATGATTAAAAAACCCAAGAAAACATTTAAATCTTTTAAAGGGGATTTTATTTTGGCAAAAAGAAAAGCAGCTAAAAATAAAAGTAATGGAACTAAAGCCGATCCAAAACCGAAATAACGAACCAAAATTAGATTAAAACTAGTGGGAATTGGACCAGTTTGAAGAAAGGAAAATACAGAAATTACCGTTAATATTAGAAAAAATATAAAGAATATAGTACGAATTGTCTCCGGCTTAAGTGAAAGACTGGGTAGAATATGTTTTTTTTTACGACCGCGTTTAGCCATAAATAGAGTATATAGTATTTATAATTAATTAATAATTACTAATTAATAATTAATTTATAAAATAATTTTATCAATAGAAATTATTTCACTTTTATCTTGATTCCTCTTTTTTGATTCAATTCCCCCATTTTCTAAGCTGCGTTTACTAATCACCAACCTGTTTGGGATACCGATTAAATCAGCATCAGCAAATTTAGCACCGGCAGACACATCGTTTCGATCATCAAATAAAACTTCAATATTTTTATCTAATAATTTTTTATAAAGATCTTCAGCTTGTTTTTTGATACTTTCATCAAAAAGATCAAGACCAATTAAGTGAATTTGATAAGGAGCAACACTTTCTGGCCAAATAATACCTTTATCATCGTGATTAACTTCAACAATGGTCCCCATGGTGCGTGATGGACCAAAACCATAACAACCCATTTCAACTATTTTTTCTTGACCATCTTTATCTTGATAATAAAAATTGAAAGCTTTTGAAAATTTGGTTCTTAATTTAAAAATATTACCAACTTCTGTGGCTTTAACTGGTTTTAGATCTTTATTACCACATTCAGGACAAGTTTTTTGAGTATCAATAATTTCCTTATTCACAGCTACTTTACATTTGTCACAAAGATAAATAGTATCTTCTCCATTATTATTTATAGTTTGAAATTCATGAGAAAACTGGCTAAAAGCACCACCAGAAGCAAAAGCTAAAACAGTGATATCACCTAAACCTAGTCTTGTGTAAATTTCAAAATAAGCTTTTTTGACAATTTCATAATAATTATTTAGATCTTTTTCATCAGTATGAAAAGAATAAAGATCTTTCATATTGAATTCACGACCTCGAAGAAGACCTGATTTTGCACGTGCTTCGTTTCTGAATTTATTTTGAATTTGATAAACAGCCACAGGAAGATCGCGATAAGAAAAAAGATATTTTTGAGCTAGTGGAGTGACAACTTCTTCATGGGTTGGATTTAAAACCAAATTAGTATCTCCTTGACCTTTGAGATGAAACAAAACTTCCATATTGTTACGGTCGGTGGTAATCCAACCATCTTCTGAAGTCATGGCTGGCATAAGAATCTCTTGGCCACCAATTTTATTCATTTCTTCTCTAACAATGTTTTGGATTTTTGTTAAAACACGAAGTCCTAATGGTAAATAATTATAAACACCGGAGATTTCTTTTTGAATAAATCCGCCTTGAGTTAATAATTTAGCATTGATGCTATCTGCATCTGAAGGAACAGACTTAGTGGTTTTACCGAAAAGTTGTGAGTATCGCATAGCTGATTATAACCTAAAATAATTTATTTTTAGAAAATGTTTTTTAATTTATATAAAACTGTATATTTATTATTATTTAGCCTTTTATTAAGTTCTCTATTAGTAAATTGATGAATGTAGGGCCAAAAGAAATTTAGAAATGGACGAATAGTATATGATTGATTAATCAATGTTTTAAGTGGGGTGTGTTTACCACAAATACTTTTACTGTAACTTATTAAAACAAGATTCTTATTTTTATCGATTTTACAGTCATAAGGAAAAAGTCGACAATCAAAAGGTCGATTGGAATATATTTGACATTGATTATTTTTATAAAAAACACAAGCTTTGGATTCTGGGTCTCTTTTCATCCTGTAAACTAAATCGATGAGCTCGGCAAAGTCTTTAGCTTTTAATTTAAATTTCTTTTTTATATTCTTAACTTCTAAAGGTAGGATTACAGGCATATCAATTTTTGAATGACAACAACAATTTTCCTTTTTACCAATACAATTTTTACAAAAATTATATGTTCCTAGACGAGTATTTTGATTACGGATTAAAAGATATGGACTTTGAACAATATCGGTTGATTTATTTTCATCAACAAAAGTACAAAAACCATAAAGAATATCATTATTAATGCTTTTAAAGCTTAAAACCCCTGTTTCAGTTTGGTAATTTTTGGAAGAATAAGTCCCATGAACAATATTATGATTTATCTTGCCATTAAACTCATATTCGTATGTTTTTTTTGCAAAAGGAAGTTTAATTGAGGCATGAACATTATCTCCATCTTGAAAGATTTTGACTGTTTCATTGTAGATTTTTTGATTTTCAATTAAAGTTGAAATCCAGTTTCCAGAAAGATTTTTTTGAGACACTTTCATTATGGCTGATTATACCTCAATAACCAGAGGTAGAACCATTGGTTGGCGGCCGGTTTTTTCTTTGATGATTTCTTCAATATGAGCTTGAACTTCTTCACGAATGAAATCAAAATTAGCCGGAGTACTGGTGGTTTCTCTAAATTTTTTGGCAATTTCTTGCTTTAAATAATTGATAAGATCGGTATTTTCTTTAACAAAGACAAAACCACGACTTAAAATGATTGGATCTTTTTGAAGTTGACCAGTTAATTTCTCGACTAATAAAACAACCGAGAACATACCGTCTTCAGCTAATAATTTTCGATCTCTCAAAACAGTAGTACCAACATCGCCAATACCAAATCCATCGATTAAAATTTTTCGTAAAGAAAGATGATTATTGGTATCAAAGGTACCATCATTATGAAAAGTAACCGAGGCATCAAAATCGGGTAAAATAACCTTGTCTGGAGTATATCCAAGTTTTTGGGCCATGGATTGATAATTTTTTAGATGACGGAAATTTCCACCAATTGGTAATAAAAATTTTGGTTTGAGTAAACTAATAAGAATAGCGTGTTCTTTTTGATAACCATGACCAGAAACATGAAGTTCCTCTTTTTCTCCATAAACAACTTCAGCTCCCATTTTGGAAAGAATATCGATCATAGAATAAATATTGGAAGTGGTTCCAGGAATATAGTCTGGAGAGGAAAAAATCACCTTATCACCGGATTTAATTTTAATACGATGTTTTCCCATAACCATTTTACTAAGAGCTGAATCTGGTTGACCAGCAAAACCAGCGACTAAGAAAATTAGCTTATTATCGGGAAAATTTTTGACTCTTTCTGGTGGAATTATATCGGAATCATCAAGTTTTAAATAACTTAAATCTTTGGCAATTTTAATAGCTTTATCGACAGAAAAACCAACGATAACTATTTTTCGACCAACCCCCTTGGCATATTCAATTGCTTGTGACCAACGAATAATATTACTAGAAATTGAAGTAACAAATACTCTACCTTTGGCAGAAACTATTTCGTGTTTGAAATTTTCAGCAATAGAACTTTCAGATGGTGACCAACCTTCATGATCAGAACCTAAACTATCGGACATGAGAGCCACAACTTTTTTGTCACCAATTCGAGCAATATGATTTAGATCAGCGGCCTTACCATCAAGTGGAAAAACATCGAATTTAAAATCACTTCCATGATAAAAAACACCAATTGGAGTAGTAATAGCAAAATGAAAAGTATCTGGAATTGAATGAGTAACACGAATTGGATCAACGATAAAAGGACCACGATTAATAGGAATGCCGTCTTCATAAATATGAAGATTAGCTTTTTGATTAATTTCGAATAAACGAGATTCAATAAAGGCAGCAGCCAAACTAGGAGCAAATACAGGAATATTCTGACCTAAAATTGGAAGAATAAATCTGACAGCGCCGATATGATCTTCATGACCATGAGTAATAAAGATGCCTAATATTCGGTCTTTTTTATCTTCTAAATAATGAGTATCGGGGATTTGAAGATCGACACCAAAAGCATCTTCTTCGGGGAAGCCAACTCCACAATCAACAATAATAATTTGGCTTTTGGAAGTATCACCATTGGGAATATATTCATAAACGAACATATTTTGAGTGACATCACCAAAACCTCCAAGAGAACTAATTCGAATCGAATCACGATTTGATTTAAATTCTCTAACAGGATTTGCGAGACCAGTAAACTGGACCGCGGGTTTTATAATATTTTTTTTAAACATAATTTTAATTTAAGTAACTTACCATTGAGGTAAAAAGGTTTTGATATTGGATTCGTCTAAAACAAAATTTTTAGTTTTTCCTTCAACAATTAATTTGGCAACTTTACGACAAAGACCATCTATATTTCGTTGTAAAGTGCGGACTCCGGCATCAAAACCGAGCGGTCTAATAATTTGATTCCAAATGTTGGGCGATATTTGGATTTCCTGAGCGGATAGACCTGAATCAATCAAAGCTTTGGGGAATAAATATTCACGACCGATATGAATTTTTTCATCATCTGTATAAGATGGCATTTGGATAACTTCCAAACGATCCATGACAGCAGTAGCAATTCTTGAAGTGTTATTACAGGTAGCACAAAAAATGGCTTGAGAAAGATCGACTGGATAATCAACATAATGATCGATAAATTCGTGATTTTGTTCTGGATCTAGAATTTCTACCAAAACTCCCATAATGGTATTTAAAGCATCATCGGCAATACGATCAATTTCATCTAATAAAATGACTGGATTTTTGCTTTGAACTCGAATTAAACCTTTTATAATCTGCCCTGGTTCAGCATTTGAATGGACACGAGATTGACCACGAAGATAAAGTGGATCTCCTAAACCTCCAAATGGAATACGAATTAATTGACGACCAAAAACGTCGGCAATAGATTCGGCCATGGTGGTTTTACCAGTACCGGCTAAGCCAACAAAAAGTAAAACAGGAGATTTAACTGACTGCTCTGGAGTACGAGATCTTTGTAAAGATAAAACCGAGACATATTCCAAAATTCTTTCTTTAATAGAATCGAGACCATAATGATTGGCATTTAATTTTTCTTGAGCATATTGAATGTCTAAAATATCTTGGGTTTGATTAAACCAAGGAATTTTAACTAAATACTCAATATACTTAGAAGCAATTTGATAATTTGGCCAAAATGTTTGTTCGTTTTGAGAATTTATTGTTAGTTGAGAAAAAATTTCGTCTAATTTTAATCCCAAATTTTCGGGTATTTTTATCGCTTCGATTTTGGCTTTTAAATTTTCAATCGCCTTGGCAGTCGTTAATACATTATCCATAATAAAAAGTATAAACTATTGAACGTCAATTTGGTAAGAAAAGACTTTGACAGGAATTCCCTTAGCTTTGGCCTTATCAATAGTGTCTTGAGTCCCATGACTTTGGTTAACTTGAAAAGCTAACAATTCATCTGAGGCATTTACAACTTCAGAATTACGACGATAATAAGTGTCTTTATCAACAATAGTTTCAGTCATGTTTTCGATAATACTATTTGGATTTAATTTTTTAATAGTTTTTAATTGTTTAATAACATCTTTGGCTTGTTCTTGAGTGACGATTCCCTCAATGGCTCGTTTTTGATAATGATTTACGAAAAGATCTAAACTGACTGGTAGAAAAATTTTTAGTTGATCTAATTTGCCAGAAATTAAAACTTCATCAGTGGCTTGATAATCGACATTTAGGGCACCACCAGTAACAATACCGTTGCCTTTAGAAATTATTTTTCGAACTTCAGTTCGGACATCATTTTCAATTTTTGGATTGGTGACGCGCCAACTACCACTAATACCGACCCATTTAGAAACTTTTTGTGACATTAATTAATTATAGCTTAGCGACGAGGACGACGATCACCCATTCTGGAATCGAATTTACCAAATTGGGGACGTCGATCAAATTGAGCTCTAGTATCAGAACCAGCTTCACGAGGTTGCCCCGGATGAGCCGCTTTGAATTCTGGAGCACTTAATTTAATTTGATGATTGTCATTGAAACCAGCAATTTTTACTTTTAATTTATCTCCGATTTTAATAACAGTTGAAGGATCTGATAAAAAGCCACCTGATAATTCTGAAACGTGGATTAGAGCTTCTCGACCTGGTAAAAATTCAGCAAAAGCACCATAGTTTTCAACTCGAGTGACTATAGCGTCATATTCTTCACCAACTTGAACTTCTTTAATCATAGATTCAATTTCGTAAGCAGCATCTTCAATAGCTTTTTGATCTTGAGCTGAAATAGAAGCAGCACCAAAATCATCAATATCAATTTGAACTTGATATTTTTCCATTAAAGCTTTGATAGTTTTACCACCACTACCAATAACTTCACCAATTTTGTCTTCTGGAAGTTGGACTAATTTAATCTTTGGAGCAAATTGAGAAAGCTGGGAGCGTGGAGCAGATAAAACAGATTCCATTTTGTCTAAAATTTGAAGACGAGCCTTGGTAGATGCTACAAAAGTGTTACGAACCATATCTAAAGTAAGACCTTCACGTTTGATATCAAGTTGAATAGCAGTAATACCAGTACGAGTACCAGTAATTTTGAAATCCATATCACCGAAATGATCTTCGATACCAGCAATATCAGTTAATAAAATATATTTATCGTCAGTTTCGGCTATTAAACCAATAGAAATTCCAGCAACTTTGTCTTTGATTGGGACACCAGCATCCATAAGAGACATAGTAGATCCACAAGTAGAAGCCATAGAAGATGAACCATTTTGAGATAAAACTTCTGAAGTTAAAACGATAGTATATGGAAAATCAGCCTCACTAGGAATAACCGGAACTAAAGCTTTTTCAGCAAGAGCACCATGACCAATTTCACGACGACCTGGTCGACCAGTGCGACCAACTTGTCCCGTGGAAAAAGGCATAGCAGAATAATAATGAAGATAACGTTTGGTAATTTCACCGTTGGAATCTTCAAGATATTGTTTTTCAGAAAGTGGAGCAAGAGTAGTTACGGTAATGGCTTGGGTTAGACCTCTTTCAAAAAGAGCTGAACCATGGGTCATAGGAAGAACTCCAGCTTCAACATTTAAAGGACGAATTTCATCCATGGCTCGTTTATCATAACGAGTACCAGCTAAAGTTTGAAATCGAACATATTCTTTTAGAATCTCATCAACAGCAGCAACTAAATGATTAGTTGAAACTTCTTCTGATTCAATTTTATCTTTATAAATTTCTTTAACTTTTTCAATAATAACTTCTTGGCCAATCATATGAGCACCATCAATACCTTTGTCAAAAAATTCTTTGACATCAGATTTTATTTTTGATTCAACTTCTTTAATTAATTCTTTACTAGGACCGGCTGCTTCAAATGTAATTTTTTCTTTGGCAACTTTGGAAGCAAATTCAGTAATTTGTTTATTAACTTCATCACCAGTAGTTTTGGCTAATTCAATAGCTTTAAGCATAAGATCGTTTTCGACGATATTACCGTCGGCTTCGATCATGTTTATACCTTTCGGACCGGTACAAACTAAAAGATCGAATTTGGATTGTTGTAATTCTTCAAGAGAAGGATTGACAACTAATTGATTGTTTACTTGACCAACTCGAACAGCAGAAACTGGGCCACGAAAAGGAATATCAGAAATAGCTAAAGCAGCGGCAGCAGCGGTAAATGCTGGCATAACTACATCATGATTTTTGTCGTTGCTCAAAACAGTAGTAATAATTTGGACTTCATTTAGAAAACCAGCTGGAAATAAAGGTCGAAGAGAACGGTCGATAATACGGCCAAAAAGAACGGCAGTATCAGATGGAGCACCATCACGTTTGATCCATTTACCACCTTTTATAATGCCACCGGCATAAAGTTTGTCGACAAATTCGACGGAAAGTGGAAAATAATCTTTGGATTCATCCAATTTTCCCATTAAAACGGTTGCTAAAACAACAGTGTTACCAAATTGGGCAACAACTGAAGCATTGGTTTGAGGAGCGAGTTTACCAGTAGAAATACTGATGTGCTTGTCGCCCACGACGATATCTTGTGTGTAATTTTTCATAGACTTAATAAGGATAGTACAGATTACTTACTTCTTCAAACCGAGAGACTTGACGATGTCAGTATATCTTTCTGGATTGTGAATAGACAAATAACGAAGTAAACGACGTCGTTTAGCAATTTTGGTTAAAATACCTCTTTTTGCTGGAGAATCGTGTTTATTTTCGACTAAATGTCCTTGGAGTTTCTCGACTTCTTTAGATAGAATTGCAATTTGGATTTCTGGAGAACCAGTATCACCCTTGGCTTGAGAGAACTTATCAATAATAATTTGTTTTTCTTCTTTGGTTAATGCCATAGAA
>Ga0209340_1001109_pt1 | contig 21545 bp, 18 predicted proteins | sample EPASupsiteSAE323_FD_187266 | JGI IMG/M metagenome (GOLD analysis project Ga0209340, IMG submission 187266) | Bioremediated contaminated groundwater from EPA Superfund site, New Mexico - Sample SAE3-23 (SPAdes) (version 2) | ecosystem: Environmental > Aquatic > Deep subsurface > Groundwater >... | reverse complement strand
CGCTCTCCAGACTACCATCTCTGATTATCTCTTGTGGACTTGGTTCAACTACTTCAAGGACTTGCGATTCCAGCTTAACCTTTCTATCATCCTTAGTTTTTTTTGAGTAGATACTTATTATTATTCTATTATCTCTATTTATGCAATTAATCATAGCACTTGTTTTGAGATTGTTTTTAAGTTTTAAGTCAATGGAATCTCCCGCTATTGTTGCATCCTGTCCTATAGGAACATAAACAGGAGGGAAAGAATGATGCTCTCTTTCTACGACTTCCATACAAGCGTATAAAGATGCCTTATATACAGTAGTAGCCACCTGGCATATCCCTCCGCCCAGACCTGGGACGAGCTCATCATTTAATATAACCGGTGCATCCTTATAACCATTATTCTTATTTCTTGGGCCCAGTGTTTTATTTAAAGAAAATACCTCTCCTGGAAGTATAATGGTTCCGCTAATTTTCTCAAGTGCATTTTTAATATTTGATACCCTGTTAGCCTGCTTTTGGTTAAATATTGTTTCTGCTTTAGCTATTTCACCGTCAATGCTTTCAATATCCTTCATGGTATATTTCGGCTTATCGTGATTAACTATAATCTTTACAATCTGATCAGACATACTTGATATACTTTCTTCTACCAGCTTTGAGGTTTTTTTTATGTCCATTCTAACTCCAGGTTCATCAGGCGTTTTAATAAGCGTTCCATCAGATTGGACCTTAATTACTGCATTTTTTCCAGCTACATTTATTTCTTTGGAAAATACTTCAAGCTTTTTATTAAGAAGATTCTTATCAAAGTTAATCGGTACCTGTATATCTTTTCCAGTAAATAAAATTGCAACCGAATTAAATATGTCGCCTATAAAACCTCTTCCTCTACCTTCTCCATAAGCATTTCTTACTGCCGTTCTTGTGTCATAACTTGCATTAATGTCTTTAAAGCTTATTTGCCATGTCTTATCTCCATAAGAAAGAATTATTTTGTCTTTCTTATTTTGGTATATGCCATTCAGTTTTTTTTCTGCAATACTCATGTTATACCCTGAGAAACTAACTCCTTCTATTCTAACCCCATTCTTTATACTATTTGGGTTTGATAAAATACCAGCAATAAATAGAAATATCAGCGCAACAGCAATAATGGGAAGAACAATCTTATATTTCAATATCAGCACCTCTCCTTAGCTTCATTAATCTATTTCTACTATTTAATATTACTAATTTTCTATGAAGATATTACATAAAAAAAATAATAGATAACAAAGAAAAAAAACAGGCCGTTTTACGCGACCTGTTTTCCCCTTCGTTACCTTATTTAATTCATAATTCTCGAAAAATCTTCTAACACATCATGCAAGGCTACAGGTGTAACCTTATTTCTAACCAATTTATCAAGTATCTCCTTAACCCCCTCCTTGTCTGATGATATATTTGGAACAAGTTCAGTTTCTGTTACTACAGAATTGAGCTTATCGACCTCTGTTTTTACAACCTGTATTCCGTATAAATTTAATTCGTTGTTGTTTTGTCTAAGTGTGTCAGTTTCAATAATATAATATTCCAGATTCATTTCTCTTAAATACATGGGGTCAACATACTCTTCAATTCCGTATCTTGCTTTACCTGCAAGTTCTTTATGTACCTGCATCTTTATCCCCCTTATTTATTCTTATGTATAACCTACTTTATTATTATACAATAAGTATATATTATGGTAAATATAAACATATCGTAAAATTCTTTCCTATTTCTCATTTGTGGCTTAATATTCGACACAATTAGGCTCTTGGTTTGTCGTCAATATTCTCTTTTGATGTTTATTGTCGAATTTTACTATACAAAAAACCACATTGGTATCCCAACATGGTCTAATATACTTTAATTTTTCTTTTATTTACTCCAAAGTAACCATTACTTCTCCAGAATTAACCCTGCTGCCTACCGGAACATTTAAGCAAGCAATCACGCCATCAATCGGAGCGGTTATTTCATTTTCCATCTTCATCGCTTCGAGTATAAGTACAACCTGACCTTTTTTAACACTCTGGCCTTTTTCAAAGTTAATTTTTAGTATTGTTCCAGGCATTGGCGCAGTAATTTTTATTGCACCACCTGCCTGCGAATCAGGCGGAGTTGAATACTCTTTTGCTTTTTGTTCAGCTACAGGGGCCTCAACCTTTTTTATTGCTTCCGGTTCAGTTTTTTTAATCTCCGGCTTATTTTCTAATACTTCAGCAACTTCTACGTCATAATCTTTGCCATTGACACTAATTTTGAATTTTCTTACCATATTTATTCCTCCAATTAAGTATTTAGCTTGCGTTCAAATCTTTCATGTCTACCAACTATATTCCATTCAGGAACACGAAGATTTCCTCTCCGTATATTTTTTACAACAAGACCACTCCTTGCTCCTTTTTGCCCTTTTTCTTCCAATACCATCGAAAGAGCGGCAGCAATAACAGCACTAATTTCTTGGTCGTTTTCACATTTTGTAAGTATGTTTACTTTATAGTTCATATTTTTCACCTTCATTTTTTTCAGTTTGTTATTAAGTGTCTGTAAAAGTTTAATATTACTTATAAGCGTCTTTGAAGATTTCTATTCAAAAGAAAAACCTAGGGTTTTTCTTTTGCACTCTTTTCCTCTTGCCCCAAAATACTCATCAAACAGCTTCTTAGATTTGCTTTTATCATTCTCACCGTCAGTTCCGTAGCAGCATCCTTGCTGCCGAAACTTAAAATCTGCATCGTGCAGATTTTCCGGCTCCATTCTCTTCACAAATCTAGAATCTCTATTCCCGAGTATTTAATCGGGGCTTTTAAGTATTCCTTCAAAGCTTCTTTGCTTACTTTACACTAATCGAAAATGGTCAGAAGCGAGCAGAACAAGGAAGTCAAACCAGTAAAAGCGGAGCATATATTTGATATGTGAGCATTTTACTGGTTTGACTGACACAGTTATGCGACGCTTATCACCATTTTCATAGTGGAATATTTCCATGTTTCTTTGCCGGTCTATTCTCCTTCTTTGTTGCCAACATATCAAGCGCACTGATTACTCTCTGCCTGGTTGTTGCTGGCTCAATTACGTCATCAACATAGCCTCTCTCAGCTGCAATATAGGGATTCGAAAATTTCTCCCTGTATTCCTCAATTTTCTGGGTTCTCATTGCCTCAGAGTCTCCAGCCTGAGCAATCTCTTTTTTGAAGATTATATTTGCCGCCCCATCTGGTCCCATAACAGCAATCTCTGCAGTAGGCCATGCAAAAACCATGTCAGCCCCAAGATGCTTGCTGCTCATGGCAATATATGCTCCACCATAAGCTTTTCTTATGATTACATTTATTTTAGGAACGGTCGCTTCCGAATATGCATAAAGAATCTTTGCACCATGCCTAATCACTCCGCTGTGTTCTTGCCCGACTCCAGGCAAATAACCCGGAACATCAGTCAGCGTCAAGAGTGGAATATTAAACGCATCACAAAATCTGATAAATCGTGCCGCCTTGTCAGATGAATTTACATCAAGTACTCCTGCAAGAATCTTTGGCTGGTTTGCAATTATTCCAACTGTAGATCCATTCATTCTTCCAAACCCAACTATTATATTTTTTGCGTAATTCTCATGTATTTCAAAGAAATCTTCATTATCAACCAGGGTTAATATTACTTCTTTCATGTCATAAGGCTTGTTTGGATTATCAGGAATAATTTCGTTAAGTTTGTCGTCTAATCTGTTTATGTCATCGTTCACAATTATTGTGGGAGCATCTGAAAGATTATTATCAGGTAAAAAACCAATAAGCTTTTTAATTCTTTCTATACATTCCTTTTCATCTGTGCATTTGAAATGGGCAACGCCACTTACAGTATTATGTGTTACAGCCCCACCAAGCGTTTCGAAAGATACATCTTCTCCTGTAACAGTCTTAATTACCTGTGGACCTGTTATAAACATCTGGCTAGTATTTTCAACCATAAACACAAAATCGGTTATTGCCGGAGAGTAAACTGCTCCACCTGCACATGGTCCCATAATAACTGAAATCTGGGGTATCACACCTGAGGCCAGCGTATTTCTGAAGAAGATTTCTCCAAATCCACCTAACGCATCAATTCCTTCCTGAATTCTTGCACCACCGGAATCATTTATCCCAATAATAGGCGCCCCCACTTTTAATGCCATATCCATAATCTTGCATATCTTTTTTGCATGCATTTCTCCAAGAGAACCACCTATAACAGTGAAATCTTGAGCGTAAACATATACAAGCCTTCCATCTATTGTTCCATAGCCTGTAACTACTCCTTCCCCGGGAATATCAGTTTTAGGCATGTCAAATTCTACGCATCTATGTTTTACAAAGGCATCAACTTCAACAAAACTCGCCTCATCAAGCAACAAGATTAGTCTTTCTCTAGCGGTCATTTTTCCAGCTTGGTGCTGTTTGTTTATCTTATCTTCGCCGCCTCCCTCTTCAACTTTTTGTTTTCTTTTATTTAGCTCGTTGATTTTTTCGAGAGACTTCATATTCTCCTCCTGATCATATTATTAGTTGGTTATATTATCTGGTCTTAATTCAATTTCAGTATATATTATCCATTTCCGTTTTGCAATAATTATTGTTTTATATAGCATGTAAAATCAAGTACTGTACAATCCCAACAAGCGCCCCTATTACTGTTCCATTAACCCTTATCCACTGCAAGTCTTCTCCGACCTTTTCCTCTAAAGAGTCAACAAAACTCTGATCATTTAGTGACTGGAGGTTTTCCTTAACAAGATTACCGACTAATCCATGATACTTATCTACAAGATCTGTTCCGGCCTTCTTTATCCATCTTTCAAATTCAGCATTTTTCTCTTTATCAGCCTTTATATTTTGAATCTGTTCAGTAATCATAATAGCAAAGTATTTAATCAGTGGTGACCTTTTGATATCTTCAGTAATTAACTGCGCTTTTAAAACAGAAACAATATCAACAATTGCCTTAATACCCTCTTCAGTATTTATTGTCTTTTGAACAAGGCTTCCCAGCATTGTAGCAGCACTTTCCTGATTGGCAAATCTTATATTTTCAATTGATATTTTAATTTTTACTCTATATGGATTACCGCTTTCTTTTATTTCTCCAAGGAAATCCGCAAATTTCCTTGCAATTGCCTCTGCAGCCTCTTCGTAATTAATTACATCAAGTCCTTCTCCCAATCCTTTCCCAAGACGCCTGAAGAATCCACCTCTCATAGCATAATCATTTGCTGCTTTGTGTATTGCATTCTTGACAACCTTTTTAAAGCTGTAATCTTCTGTCATAATACTTAGTTTATCTATTAGAAAGTCAATTACATCATCTCCATAAAGCTCTTTTAACGAACTCTCAAACTTCTCGACAAGCTCCTCTGAGATGCTTATTTCAGAGAAGTTTTCCCTAATAACTTGCTGAATAAATTTCGCCGCATACTCAGGCTCGATATCTTTAATTGTATTTATCATTAACGACAAGACGATATCTTCTAGCCTTTGCTTCCCTTCTGATGACTCAAGCGCCAAGGCCAGCTTTTCGGCTACAGGATATTCATTGATCTTAGCCTTGATAATATCAAGATTTAGCCATTGATTCTCAACAATATCCGCAATCGAGTTGATTATTCGCTCCCTATTATTAGGGATAATTGCAGTATGGGGAATGAATCTAATCCCAAGAGGATGCCTGAATATTGCAACAATAGCAAACCAATCAGCCAAAGCACCTACCAGAGCAGCCTCAAATGTCGAAAGAGCAAGCCCTCCCCAGAAATTCTGCCTGAATGGCCATGACACAATAGCACCAACCAATGCAGTTAATAATAAAATTGTTGCCAATGCTTTCATCTTTTTCATAAGAAAACCCAACCTCCCTATCCCTCCTAAAATGAGGCGAATAGAAAACCTTCGTAGATTTCGTTGTCTTTGTCAATATTCACTTTCAACGCCCTACTATTCACTCCCTTTTTCAGGGAGGCTAGGAGGGTCAGAAAAAATTAATTAAAACTTATTTCATCCGCTCTTTGCGAAAACCTTTCCATTACTTTTTGTTTTATAAACGCATACTCTGGTTTTGAAAGGCTTCTGTCAGCTTCCAAAACTTGCCTTGCACATTCCTGTGCAAGTTTAAGTATATCAATATCTTTAAAAAGATTTGCAATTTTTAAATCAGGAATTCCATGTTGGAGAGTTCCGAAAAACTCTCCAGGCCCCCTTAATTCCAAATCCTTTTCTGCAATTTCAAAGCCGTCATTTGTTCTTTGCATAACCCTCATTCTTTCTCTAATAACCTTCGAGTTAGCCTCCGTCATCATTATGCAGTAGGATTGCGCCTCGCCTCTTCCTACTCTTCCTCTTAGTTGATGTAACTGTGCAAGCCCGAATTTCTCTGCATTTTCAACAACCATAAGCGAAGCATTTTGAACATTTACGCCAACCTCAATTACGGTTGTAGAAACAAGAATATTTATTTGCCCCACGCAGAATTCACGCATTATTTCGTCCTTTTCCCTAGCCTTCATTTTGCCATGAAGGTAAGCTGTTTTGTACCCCTTAAATATTTCCTGTAATTCCTGAACGTGCTTTTCAACAGATTTGGCAGTAATTGCTTCTGATTCTTCAATTAGAGGACAAACAACATAAACCTGTTTTCCTTCTACAACCTGCTTCTCAATGAATTTATACATCCTTTCACGAAGATTGTCTTCTATCCAGAAGGTCTCAATCTTTTTTCTTCCAGGAGGAAGCTCATCAATAACTGATATATCCAAATCTCCGTAGAGAATTAGCGCAAGCGTTCTGGGAATCGGTGTAGCAGTCATAACAAGCACATCAGGTGTTTTACCCTTTGAGGTAAGCATCGTCCTTTGTCTCACTCCAAACCTATGCTGTTCATCAGTGATTACAAGACCAAGATTCCAAAACTTTATGTCTCCCTCAATAAGAGCATGTGTACCAATAATTACGTCTACTTTTCCTTCTGTAATATCCTGCTGAATCTCTCTTTTTTGCTTCTGCGTAAGCGAACCTGTCACAAGAGCAGTTCTTATACCGATATCTTCAAATAATCCCTTAAATGTATCAAAATGCTGCTCTGCAAGAATGCCTGTCGGCACCATCATTGCTGATTGATAACCATTCTTAACAGCCTTAAAAATAGCAAGTGCAGCAATAATTGTCTTCCCCGAACCAACATCCCCTTGAACTAACCTGTTCATGAGTTTCTGGTTTTCCATATCTTCATTTATTTCTTTAAATACTCTCTTTTGTGCATCGGTTAATTCGAACGGAATTGAACGGATAAACTCTTCCATCTCCGGCACTGGTTTGAATTGAATCCCAGTAATTCCAGTATTCAATCTATTCTTAATAGATAGCAAACCCAGCTGAAGTAACAGCAGCTCTTCAAAAACAAGCCGTCTACGAGCATAATCAAAACTATTTTTGTCTTCTGGAAAATGTATATTGCTAATTGAATAGTTGATTTCAGCAAGATTATACCGCTTTCTTATATCTGCCGGCAAGAACTCTATGAGCTGGTCTTTTACAGTCTCAAGAGAATTCTTGATAACTGTTCTGATAATTCTTTGAGAAAGATTCAACGTTGAAGGATATATAGGTACGATTTTCCCTGTTTCCTTTAATTCTTCATCGATTTTTTCGAAAACTGGATTCTGAATCTCAATATGTCCGAACTTTCTAGATGGTTTACCAAAGAACATGAACCGCATGCCTGGTTTAAATGTTTCTTTAAGGTAGCTTTGATTGAACCAGGTCAATACACATCCACCGGTTTCATCATTAACAAGTAATTTCTGTATCGTCAATCCTCTTCTCGGCCTATTTTCAGTAATACCTGAAACAACCTCAGCTTTGAAGCAAGCTGGCTGTTCGTCATAAAGTTCTATTATTTTTCTAACTACCGCTCTGTCCTCATAATCTCTAGGAAAATAATAGAGCATATCTTCTACTATTCTTATCCCCAACTTTTCAAGAATCTTTGCACGAGCTTCTCCAACACCTTTAATATATTGAATTGGCTTATATAAAATAGTCTGAATATCCATATCTCATCCTTAATACAGTCTTAGCTACAAATCAAAATAAAAATAACTCTAAGTAAAAACTTTTACTTAATTGGAACATATCTAAGTCAATCGGTTTATGAAAACTTCTACAATGAAACGACTTTAAAACTAATTGACGTTGCTATTAAAATTTTATGAAGAAACTTATCTTTATTTTATTATAATTTAAATAGGGACAGCAGAAGCATGTGATATTCACACATTTTTGCTGTCCCCATTTAAATTATTCTTATTTGTCAACTTTTATTCCTTCTACGAGAATGTTTACTTTCTCAACTTCCAGTCCGGTAAATTCCTTTACCTGCTTTGCCACTGCACTCATAATATTTTCTGAAACCTGACCAATTTTTACTCCATAATCTATTACAATAGATACGTCAATGATAACTTTTTCGTTATCTCCTGCAATCTTTATACCCTTCGTAAGATTCTCTCTACTCCAAAAGTTTGCCCCTGTTGTTGAACTAGCAATCCCTGCACATTTATTTGCTGCATTGCCTGCAATTGCTGCGATTACTGTCTCGTTTATTACTAAACTTCCAGCATCATTTTTTATTTTAATAGCCATTAGTACTCCTCCTTTATAACATTTGTTTTATTATTACCTATTTTATATCAAGTTAAGACATTATTCTAGTGTATATAAAAATTAAAATTTTAATTTATTAAAAATGAATTACATGATTTTTCTTATCTTGTATTAAATAACATTCTAATATAAAATGCTATTTAAAAGATTTAGACAAAATAACAAACATTCTCTCGGGAAAACTTTTCTGAAGAAATTGTAGCCTAATCGTTGTAATAACAAAGGTCTATTTGCCCTACGGGGAATAATGCCCCAATGAAAAGAGATTAAAAAATTAAAGGAGTGGTACGAATGAGAAAAATAGGCATGTTGATTATGATGGTTTTTATGGGAATATTGGTTTTCTCCCAGACAGCAAGTGCCGAAAATTCTGTAGGTCGCCCAACAATTTATCTTTCCCACAAGGGAGGTAAAGTCGCCCCAGGAGCACCAATAAATGTCCAAGCATTCTATGATAGAGAAAGCAGTAAAGTAAACCGAATCATTTACTCTGTAAATAATGGTAAAAGGATCAGCACTCCAGGTAATGAAACAACCATTTTTACACCAGACAAAATCGGTTCAACTTTCTCTGTCTACGTCCGTGCTGAATGCGATTCTCCAAAAACCTGGGCATGGAAAATCGTCTACTTTGAAGTGGTAGAAGATACCATACCTCCTGAGTTTTATCTTCACTCTTCGCCCGGTATGTTATACGCCAGTGATGAAATTTTGGTGTCAGTATATGATAATTTATCAGCTGTTTGCCATGTTACCTACTGGTGGGATGACCGTAAGCCCATCGATGACGACTTGACACTATATGAGGACCTTATTTCAGTAATGGCAGGCGATGCACTTTCACCCAGCTCTTCATCACCAAAAACTCATACTCTGCATATTTATGTCAAGGATGAAGCTGGTAATCTTTCGCCACAGGGAAATTATTCTTATAAAATAAATCCAAATATGCGGTAAGCAAAAGAATTTCTGCAGGAATTGGAAAAGCGATTAGGAACGCTATTGTTCCCATGGAATTAGCAAACTCTTATTTTGAAAGGGAATCACTTCCCTTTCTTTTTTCTTTTTTATTCAAAATTAATCCTTGCCAACTCTGTATTGCTGTGCTAGAATAATTATGCTTTACTTATGGATTGAGTTGTCTGAGAAGGAGGTGTTATACATGGCAAAATGCAGTATTTGCGAAAAACAAATTGTATTCGGATTGAACGTTAGCCATTCAAACAAGAAAACAAACAGGGCTTGGAAGCCTAACATAAAGAAGGTTAAAGCCGTTGTTAACGGTACACCAAAAACTATTAGCGTATGTACAAGATGCATGCGTTCGGGAAAAGTCAGCAGGGCTGTTTAAGCTGCCTTTAGACGCGAGCATTCACTTTGCTCAAGTGCGCATTGCCTTTCCAAAAGAAAAAACGCGAACTATTTCGCGCTTTTTTTATGTAATTATTTAGGTTATAGATAAACAACTTCAAAACTAGTAATTCTTACGTAGCCTGGCAAGTGTCATTGCGAGCGTATGCATGGCAATCTTAGACCTATAAGGAATACTAAACAGCGATTATTAGCATAAGATTGCCACGTCGCTAAGGCTCCTCGTAATGACACTAGTAGGGTAACTCAGTAAAAAATTTATTTTTTTGTCATTCTTTATCTATTTGATGCCCATAATTTTTCTTATTAACCCTCCCAAAAATCTGGGCATTTTGAAAACGACTATTTTCATTCAAATCACCTCTCTTATTATATTTATTTTAGAACCCTACTGAATCTGCTCATTTGCAGATTTTTCAATGAGTAACTACAAGGGATTACCCCTACCATCTTCTTGCAAATTAAATATTTTTTATTAAAGTATTTCAACTAACAAATCAGCCATATCCAGCCAAGGAATAGTAAAAGCATTCCCACACAAAAAACCCATCCAAGCTTTGGCAAGCACACCACCAAAAGCATACCAATACCTAGGGCAAGGCATATTAGTCCCCAAACCCTTCTGTGACAAGGCATCTAAGCAGCTCCTCCACATGCGGTTATCGTAGTACAGTATATGCAAAACATTAAAAAGGGTGAAAATAACAAAAGTCAAAATTTTTGATCTTCCCTATCTTAGAAAAATTTTTATGATTCCTAAGCTTATCAGAACAATTCCCGGAATTAATGAAACTATTTTATCATTGAAGTTTCTCTTATTTGAAATTCTTTTACCCAACCATCCCCCCAACTGAATTGAAACCAGCTGTGCCGTTGCTATAAATAACGGCATCCATACAAACGGTAGTCCAGCCATCACGCTTCCCATACACCCCATAGCTGCATCAATATTTAATGCAATGCCAAGCATCAGAGCTTCTTTAACGTCAATTCTTCCTGAGTTATCTACATCCCCTCTGACTGGATCTTTTATTACCATTATGGTAATTCCGATTGACTTAATCGCAAATTCCAAAAGTTTTTTTTCCTTTTCAGCCATATTTCTAAAGCTATCTTCAATAGATACTTGTTTGTCCCTTGATTTTGAAATCATCCACAATCCAATCATTATCATACATACGATTCCAATAATTTTAGCATTTTGCATACCTAAGAATTTAAGAATGATATCACCGATAAAAACTCCTATGTAAGAACAAATCATTGATGATATAAAAAGCATTACCTTAGGCAAAATTGTTATTCTCACGTTTTTTATACCATAAGATATAGCAACCCCAAACGCATCAAGGCTCAGGGAAAGAGATAAAAAAGCAATTGCAATTAACATAAATATATTCCCATAGTTTTTTATACACAATATGCCCAAAATCAAAGTTTTGTTAAATAATCATACTTTTAAAAAATTGCTAATAGAATAAAGGCATAGCCAAGCACTCGGATACCCGCTTCCCTTGTCTCCCTTGAAAAGGGGGAAGTTGCAACGCAACAGGGGGATTAATCAACTAAAAACTATTTATCTACAGGAGGAAAAAATGAAAAATACCGTGCATGAGATAAATTTAGCTAAGGAACAAAAAAATATCGTTGAAGGTCTTACCACAGAAAATGCACAAAATAATATGAATATTTATGGACCAAATGAGATAACAAGCAAAAAGAGAAAATCACCTATTATGATTTTCTTAAGGCAATTCAGCGATTTCATGGTTATTATCCTTCTTTTTGCCACTTTATTCTCAGTATTCATGGGTGAACTTGTAGAAGCATCAACAATAATGTTGATTATCTTACTTAATGCTTTACTTGGTTTTTGGCAGGAATTCAAAACGGAAAAAACCCTTGAGGCGCTAAAGCAACTTGCCGCACCTGTATGCACAGTTGTTAGGGACGGGCTTTTTGTGACCCTCCCTGCTTCTGAAATTGTCCCTAGCGACGTGATTATCCTTGAAGCAGGCAATAGAGTTCCCGCGGATGCACTATTAATAGAGGCAAGCAATCTCTCCGTTGATGAATCAATGCTCACAGGTGAATCATTACCTATACTTAAAAAGGTCACTAACAATATCCCTGACGAAAAACCAGACTCACTAGAAAACCACGAAGAATCAATTTTCATGGGCACACTCATTGTATCAGGAACAGGAAAGGCAGTTATCGTAAATACTGGCATGAATACAGAGATGGGAAAAATCGCAGACATGATACACAATGTTGAAGACCAGCTTACCCCCCTTCAGAAGAAGCTTGACAGAATGGGTACGCTTATTGTTTACGGCTGTATTATTATTTGCTCTTTTGTTTCTATAATTGGTATGCTAAAAGGCGAGGATCTTTTCAACATGATTTTATCAGGGATAAGCCTTGCTGTGGCTGCAATCCCGGAAGGTCTTCCTGCAGTTGTAACCATTTCTCTGGCAATAGGGGTTCAAAGAATGCTTCGTCGTAACGCTCTTGTTAGAAAGCTCCCTGCAGTTGAAACCCTTGGATGCACCACAGTAATTTGTTCCGACAAAACCGGTACTCTTACCGAAAATAAAATGACGGTTAAAAAAATTTATATCGGGGGAGAATTTATTGATGTAACAGGCTCGGGGTTTGCACCTGAAGGAAATTTTCTCTCTGATGGTAAAAGTATTCTCCCCCAGAATAACAGATTGCTAATAGAATGCTTGACTGCCGGAACTTTGTGTAACAATTCAAGACTTGTCAATTTAAAAGATTCTACCTGGGAAATACAGGGCGACCCTACCGAAGGCTCAATTCTTGTTGCCGCCGGCAAAGCTGGAATATCGAATAAATGGCTTTCAAATATTTACAAAAGAATTCGGGAGCTTCCCTTTGATTCGGATAGGAAAATGATGTCTGTAGTCTACAAAAATAACTACAACCGTTTAATTACGTATTCCAAAGGGGCTCCAGACGTAATTATAAATCTGTGCAAATATGTTCTAACAGAGGATGGTTTTACTCCTTTGATCCCTAACGAATCCGATAGGATATTAAATGCGGCCTCAATATTGGCATCTCAGGCCTTAAGGGTTATTGCAATAACAAAAAAACCTTTAAGCGTTGAGCAATCAAATAGTAAAATTGAAGAAACGGAAATTGAAAGAGGACTTACTTTCATTGGTCTTGTTGGAATGATTGATCCTCCAAGAAGTGAGGCAATTTCCGCAGTTGATAAATGCAAAAAAGCAGGCATTAGACCTGTCATGATTACTGGCGACCATAAAGACACTGCTTTTGCTATAGCAAAAGAAATAGGTATTGCGAATGAAAATCCCGGAAGCGTTATAACCGGAAATGAACTTGACATGATTAATGATAATGATTTTGCTAAAAGCATTGATAAATACAGCGTATTTGCGCGAGTATCACCACGCCACAAATATAGAATAGTCAAAACTTTGAAAAATAATGGTAACATTGTTGCCATGACCGGTGACGGTGTTAACGACAGTCCTGCCGTTAAAGAAGCTGATATCGGTATAGCTATGGGTATATCAGGAACTGACGTCACAAAGGAATCGTCATCAATGATTCTTCTTGATGATAATTTTTCTACCATTGTATCAGCAGTTGAAGAGGGGCGCAGCATCTATGAAAATATTAGAAAGTTTATAAGATACATGCTTTCATGTAATATAGGTGAGGTTTTAACAATGTTCCTCGGCTCCCTTCTGTCTGCACCCATTCCATTACTGCCAATTCAGATATTATGGGTAAATCTTGTAACTGACGGACTTCCTGGAATTGCTCTTGGTCTGGATACCTCTGAAAAAGGAATAATGGAAAACAAACCACGTTCTCCAGACGAGCATGTTTTTTCGGATGGCCTTCTTGGAAAAATCCTTTTTCGCGGGACTATAATTGGGCTAGGCACTCTGTGTGTATTTTATATGGAATACTTTATGTTCAAAACTGGAATAATACAAGCACGTACTGCAGCTTTCGCAACTCTTGTTATGTCTCAGCTTATACACGTTTTTGAGTGTCGCTCAGAAAAAAAGGACATATTTGAAATAAATCTTTTGGAGAATAAATACTTGCTTTGGGCAGTTGGTATTTCAGCAATTATGTTATTTGCAGTTCTCTATATTCCTGCTCTTCAAGCAGTTTTCAAAACAACAAACTTAGGAGCAAACGATTGGATGTTGGTCTCAGGATTCTCACTTGCCGGCCCCGCACTGACAAGCATCGGGTTCTCTATTAAAAATAGGCTTTAATATAATACCCATTTGAATCGACCAGAAATTTCATGATAATTGCCACTCAATCATTCTATTAAAATTGACAAAATACATATACTAATCTATAATTAATAATGCTTTGAATAATATTTTCGAGCATCGGTAACGCTTGGGTTTTTGAAGTTTAAGACTTGTCTTCCCTAGGCGTTCCTATTTGTTTTTAATACGTGTGTATGTTCTTTATTGCTGCTTAGGAACTTGTATAATGTAATTTTTTATGAACATTAAAATATTTTATCAACGGGTGGTCGGTATATTATGAATTTTCGTAAATTCTTTAAAATAGTTTTCACTTCTGTACTCGCATTTTGTATGATTATTGCCATTGTTCTCGGCGGCTTATTTATGATAAACCCTGATTTATTTAGCGGTCAGAATATTTTGGGTAGTATTTTTAATCCTCTAGCAAGTCCTCAGAAACCAATAAATATTTTGATTCTTGGTACAGATAAAGTTGGCCAAAATACTGATGTAATGGTTATTGCCAATATTAATCCCATAACCAAAAAAATTAATATTATGTCTATTCCCAGAGATACAATGGTTAAACACAATGGGACCCACAAAATCAACAGTATATATGCAAAAGGCAAAGCAGAACTTGCTAAAGAAATCGTCGGAGAAGTTATTGGAGACACAATTGATTATTGTATAGTCGCAAAACCTGACGGATTCAGAAATATTGTTGATATACTTGGTGGAATAGAAGTGGATGTTCCTAGGAATATGGATTATGATGATTATGATCAGGATCTACACATACACTTAAAAAAAGGATTGCAGATTCTAGATGGAAAAAAAGCAGAACAGTTCGTAAGATATCGTCATGGTTATGTTGAAGGAGACCTTGGAAGAATTGAAGCTCAGCAAATATTTTACAAGGCTTTTGTAGAACAAAAACTAAAACCGCAGTATATATTAAAAGCAGATAAGCTTCTTGCACAAATATTTGAGTATGTAAAAACAGATATTCCTTTAGATATAGCAATAAAATATACACTAGTGGCTAAAGATATGACATCACAAAATATTACTTTTTACAATATGCCTGGAACTCCGAAAAGAGTCGGGGGTGCTTGGTATTTTATAAGTGATTCGGCTGAGGTGGAAAAACAAATAAAAGATAAATTCAGTCTAGAAACAACACCAACAAATCCAAGTGCAAAGCAATAAATTAGAGGTTAATAATGGAACAAATCTACCAAACAGCAGTAAATCTCGCATCAGAATATGGATATTGGTTCATGGCTTTTGCTATGTTTATTGACAGTCTAAATATACCTGCCGCCAGTGAAGTAATACTCCCCTTTGGAGGTTATCTGGCAAAAGTATCAGAAATGAATATTTATATTCTTATAGCTGTTACAACCATTTCAACAACTCTTGGCGCGCTTGCGAATTATTATCTCGGCGCATGGGGTGGCGAAGCTTTTTTAAGAAAACATGGCAAAAAACTTTTAATTTCTCAAAAAGATTATAGATTGGCTTTGAACTGGTTTAAAAAGTATGGTAACTCTGTCGCATTTTTTGGAAGACTAATACCTGGAATAAGAACATTTATATCGTTCCCTGCAGGAGTTGCAAGAACAAACTTTGTTCCATTTACAATATATACGCTCCTTGGTTCTTTGGTTTGGTGTACTGGCTTTTGCTCAGCTGGCTACATGTTAGGAAAGAATTGGAAGAGTATCGAGGTGTATTTACAGGATTTTCATTTGATAATAATTGCTGTATTAGTAATATTAATAATTCTTTATGTTATTCATAAAGTTCGAGATAGGAATAAAGAATAGACAAAAGGTGTAATCCATGTGGATTACACCTTTTTAGATTTCAACTGTATTATAGCGTAATTTCGACCTGTTTCACGACCATCTGCTCTATACGAATAAAATATATCATTATTGCATGCTGTGCAAATATTAGCATAGTGAATATTTTCTAGCTTTAAACCTATCTCAAGCAGCTGCACAATATTGGATTTCCATAAGTCCACCTTGAATTTGCCTGAATCTAAAGGTTTAATTATTCTACTATCACAACCAAATACATTTTCAAATTCTTTCTTGACGGGTAAATCAACCTCAAAACAGCAATCCCCTATTGAAGGCCCAATACAGGCTATTATGTTTTCAGGGTCACATCCAAACTGAGCAATCATTTTCTTAGCAGTCTTTGCTGCAATCTTTTTTACTGTTCCCCTCCAACCTGCATGCGCACTAGCAATTGCATTTTTTTCTGGGTCATAAAACAAAATCGGAACACAATCTGCAAAAAATGCTACCAAGGCAGTTTCTGGTGTGGCTGTCATGAGAGCATCGCAGCCTTCTTCAGTTCTTGGTCTAATCACACCTTCTCCTCTATTTTCTTGGCTGACCATACGAATAACATCCTCATGGACCTGATTTGCAAACACAAGGTTTATGTAGTCTATACCTATTATAGTGTTACAAAGCTGCTTAAAGTTTTCTCTGGTGTGTTCAGAAGCTTCTGAATGCTTTACAGAAGGGTTGCCTATACCACCAATTTTTGTGGTAATACAGTGAACCAGTTTATCTGAATATTCTGAAAGGCAGTTGAACTCTAGGTATCCTATGCCATCTCTCTGTTTATGTACTATAACTTCGTTTGATAAGTTTCCGCTCAATTTTGTTCCTCCGGTTAATTTCTTTGCCTATTATAATATAACTTCTCAATGATTTTTAGTAAATAATTTTTATATAAAAAACAAGCGTAGTAAAATATACCACACTTGTTTTAGGTAATTATGTTATTTCTTCTTGTTCTAGTCCCCATCCAACTCACTTCTACTTTTATAAAATCCCACCCGTGCTTGAGCTTCCCATCTATCAAGTATATCATGAATTGACTCGGCGTTACCATTAAGTGGAATTGGTACGTTACTTCCTTTTATGTCCATTATCACCGAAAATTGATTGGTACACTCACCGCGATATTCAAAACATTTGCCTTTTTCGCTGCAATACCGGCACGGCGGACCGTCTCCTTTGAATTTTTCTCCTGGGCATTTATCTACAATACCTTTACATTCAACTGGGTCTTTCGGGCAATCATTTTGTGGGTGATGGAAACATTTGCTCCCTCCGGTTTTGGTTTCGTTTGAATTACTCATACGATCATTCTCCCTTCTTCAGTAATTACTAAAGAAACTCTTCCCTCCTATATTTTTTTATCATTATATCAATTGTAATAAATAATACAATACTAATTTTGTTAATTTTGTTAATTTTATGTTGTAGCTTGTATTATTTTGTAACCTCTGACTTTCGGCATCTCGCTTTTGATTAAGACACAGTACACTTAAACTTTTTTCTTACAAATATTGAAAAGTAAACCTAATTATAATAAAATAGTTCCTATCTCTAAAGATATTTTATAATCTGTAGTTAATATCATTCCGTTTATTGGGAGATAGGTTTTTGGGAATAAGAAAGGAGGCGTGACAATCCATTAGTTTGGACTGTTGTTATTTGAAATGAAGGGAGTGGCATAAATGGAAAGGCATCGCACGGATAATATTTCCCTTGAAGAGCACGAGGCTAGGCAATTGAGATACGCCCTTATTAGGGCAATAAAAAATGAAAATCCCTTAGCAAAAAAAATCATGCCTACTCTTGAATGTATCGAAAAAGAGCATGCCGTTAGCATACTTGTCCATATATCTTTGGAAAAGTTTTTAAAGGACTTTATCCCAAAGATTTTTGAACACTATGGTGAGTTTTCTGCTGAATACGGACTCCCACCCATCAAAGAGGCTAACCCCAAAGTTGAGTTTTCTATGAAACAAATTAAAAGAATTGGTTTCGCCGGCTAATTTGTCTGAAAGCGGAAGGGGAGTATGAAAAATGAAGATAGAAGTCTCTATAGACGAAAAAGAGAATTGTCCAGTAGTTAACTTTAAATTTAGTTCCGAAGATATTGCTAAGATTAGAGATGATTGTATTGCCAGACTTCGCAATAACCCAAATATGGAAGCTCAAGTTATACTACTTGGAGTTCCAAAATGCGAGACCATAGCTGAAGGAATTTCATTGTTACAAGGTTTGTCAGATGAAGAATTTCTACGAAGCATTGCAGTTACGTTCCTGTTTGCATCCGACGGTAGCAACCTGGATAAATGGGGATTACAAAAAATCAACCCTACAATAACAATATTCACAGTCGATAAAGCATAAACACAAAAATCCCGACCACCGTGGTCGGGATTTTTTATTGTTTTAATCTAACCTCTTGCCTCTAGCATCTTGCCTCTATTTAATACATTGGCATTCCGCCACCCATTCCGCCCATACCTGCCATAGCAGCTGCGCCGTTATCTTTTTCAGGCTTATCTGCTACAAGACTTTCTGTTGTCAGAACCATTGAAGCTATACTTGCAGCATTTTGAAGAGCTGAACGTGTAACCTTTGCTGGGTCTACAATTCCAGCTTTTTTCATATCAATATATTTTTCAGATATTACGTCAAATCCTATTCCTGCAGCACTTGATTTTATCTTATCAAGTACTACAGAACCTTCAACGCCTGCGTTTGCAGCAATCTGTCTTACAGGTTCTTCAAGTGATTTAACAATGATGCTTACCCCTGTTTTCTCATCTCCAGTTGTTTTCTCAAGAAGTTTTGCAACTTTTGCCATTACATTTATATATGCAGTTCCGCCACCTGCTACTATTCCCTCTTCTACAGCTGCTTTTGTAGCTGCTAAAGCATCTTCAATACGGAGCTTCTTTTCTTTCATCTCTGTCTCAGTTGCAGCACCAACCTGAATAACAGCCACACCACCTGAAAGCTTAGCAAGTCTTTCCTGCAGCTTTTCCTTGTCAAAATCAGATGTTGTCTCTTCAATCTGAGTTTTTATTTGTCCAATCCTCTTTTTGATTGTAGCTGGAGCTCCAGAACCATCAATTATAATTGTATTTTCTTTTTGAATCTTAATCTGTCTTGCTTTTCCAAGCTGTTCAAGCTTAGTTTCTTTCAAGTCAAGACCAAGGTCTTCGGTAATTACTTCACCACCTGTTAGTATTGCAATATCATCAAGCATTGCCTTTCTTCTGTCACCAAAACCAGGAGCCTTTACAGCAACACATGTGAACGTTCCTCTTAGTTTATTTACTACAAGTGTCGCAAGAGCTTCACCTTCAATATCTTCAGCTACAATAACAAGCTTCTTGCCTTGCTGAACAATTTGCTCAAGCAAAGGTAAAATCTCTTGAATATTGCTGATTTTTTTATCTGTAATAAGTATATATGGGTCATCAAGAACCGCTTCCATCTTTTCTGCATCTGTAATCATATAAGGAGAAATATAACCTCTGTCAAACTGCATTCCTTCAACAATTTCAAGGTTTGTTCCCATTGTTTTGGATTCTTCAACGGTAATAACACCATCGTTTGTGACCTTCTCCATAGCATCAGCAATAAGTTTTCCTATTTCCTCATCATTTGCTGAAATTGCTGCAACTCTAGCAATATCTTCCTTACCTTTAATTTTTGTGCTCACGTCTTTTATTCCTTCAACAGCAACCGCTATCGCACTCTGGATTCCTTTTTTAACAATCATAGGATTTGCTCCAGCCGCTACATTCTTCATACCTTCTCTTATAATTGCCTGTGCAAGAAGAGTAGCTGTTGTTGTTCCATCTCCGGCAACATCATTTGTCTTTGTAGCAACTTCTTTAACAAGCTGTGCTCCCATATTCTCAAAGGCATCTTCAAGTTCAATCTCTTTTGCAATTGTAACACCATCATTTGTAATTAATGGGGAACCAAATTTTTTATCAAGAACAACGTTTCTTCCCTTTGGTCCAAGTGTAATCTTAACTGTATCTGCTAATTGGTTTACGCCTCTTTCAAGAGCACGTCTTGCTTCTTCACCATATAGAATTTCTTTTGCCATGCTTATTACCCTCCCTCATATTCAAAAATTGTGATAAGCTTCGTATAGCTGTGTCAGTCTGCATCCTCAAAATACTCACATATTATATATATGCTCCGTTTTTTCGGACTTGCCTTCATTGCTCTACTTGCTTCTGCCAATTTTTGTAGCTTTCTTATTAATTTTAGTCATTTTTTATTTTCCTTGTAATAACTCTTTTAGCATTTCGTCAATTTATAATTTTCATTGGAAATGTCAGATGCGAGCAGTACAAGGCGAGCAAGGCGAAAAGCGCGGAGCGTACTTAATGTACGTGAGCACTTCGAGTCCGAAGCTCAACACAGTAATGCGAAGTATATCACATTTCCATTTCAATGATTAATCGACAACTGCCAATACATCACTCTGCTTAACAATTGTCATTTCTTTGCCATCAAGCTTTACTTCTGTTCCTGCATATCTGCTGATTATTACTTTATCTCCTACTTTTACTTCCATCTTTATTTCTTTGCCATCTTCGTATCCACCTGGACCTACTGCAAGAACCTCAGCCATTTGTGGCTTCTCTTTTGCGGTTCCTGGTAATACTATCCCACTCTTTGTTGTTTCTTCGCTTTCGAGCATTTTTACTACTACCCTATCAGCTAAAGGTCTTATTTTCATGAGTATACCTCCTTATTAGTTATCTTGTTAGCACTCTCGTCGATTGAGTGCTAATTGCAGAATATATATTATAAGAATAGTATTTCTATATCAAGCATATACATTGGCTATTTTAGCCAAAAACAATAGATTTTATCATGTTAGCTGGGAATATTTTTTATTTCCTATGTTTTTTATTGATTCTCTACATATATCAATATTTCCATCCCATTTTCGCATACAAAATCACTTGCAAACCTTAATTAGCACAAAGAAAGAGTAAAAACTCCACGGAGTTTTTACTCTTTCTTTGTGCTAATTATTATATTCTATTCAAGCCCGCTGCACATTAAATTCCATATTTCTTGATTCTTTTTCTTTAGATTGGTTGGTTTAAACTTTTCATCAACAAAAGCATGGAAAGTAAAACCTTCTGCAAGCAATCTTGAATCAGATTGTCTGATAATAGCATATTTGAATCTTATCTTTACCGATTCTAATTGCTCAATAGAGGTCTTTACAATAATTTCGTCCTCGTATTTTGCAGGAATCTTAAACCTGCAACCACACTCAATAAGCGGCAGCGATATTCCTTTACTCTCCATATCACCATAGGA
>Ga0209340_1001108_pt1 | contig 21559 bp, 16 predicted proteins | sample EPASupsiteSAE323_FD_187266 | JGI IMG/M metagenome (GOLD analysis project Ga0209340, IMG submission 187266) | Bioremediated contaminated groundwater from EPA Superfund site, New Mexico - Sample SAE3-23 (SPAdes) (version 2) | ecosystem: Environmental > Aquatic > Deep subsurface > Groundwater >... | reverse complement strand
CGGCAACCGGCTCGTAGTATTCCTTGCGTATCTCAAGCGAGGACGGGCCGTTGTAGTACGGGTCCATCAGAAGAAGCGCGGACGCGCCAAGCGCTATTGCCTCGCCGCTTCTTTTCAGCGTCTTTTCGGTATTGTTGCTGCCGGTGCCGGCAACCACCGAAAGCTGCGTAGCCGCAAGGCCGACGAGCTTGTCCTGCTCGCCGTCAGTAAGCGTGGGGCTTTCGCCCGTGGTGCCGTTTACTATGGCGTGCGTGGTGCCCTGCGACTTCTGGTACTCCAAAAGGCCGCGGTAGCACTCGTAGTCGACTTCGCCGTTTGCAAACGGGACGACGAGCGCAGGCATACAACTGGATAAACCTTTCATATCAAAGACCCCCGAAAATGGAAAGCCGAAAACTATCGCTTCTTCTCAGTAAGCAGCAGTGGCCGGAACGCCAAAACAAATTTCATTTGACTTTCCACGAAAATCTATGAAAAATGGCCACAAAAATATATAAATGCGCCATATTGCTACGAATTTCGTAGCGAGCGGCATTTATGCCTTTTCCCCCATAATAAGTGGATAACTTATGGCAACCATAAACGAATACTACGACAGGCTCGCCGCAGGCTACCTCTTCCCAGAAATCGCAAAGAGGGCCAGGGCGTTTTCGGAAAAGAACCCGGGCGTGAAGCTCCTCAAGCTGGGCATAGGCAACTCCACCGAGCCCCTGGCACCCACGGTGGTGGCGGGGCTCAACCTTGGAGCGGACAAGCTTGCAAAGGTCGAGACTTACACGGGATACGGCGACGAGCAGGGCGACACGAGACTGCGCAAGGCCATAGCAGCGGAGTACGCAAAGCTGGGCGCAAACGTTGCGGACAACGAAGTCTTCGTAAGCGACGGGGCAAAGCCCGACGTTGGAAACATCCAATCAATATTTTCGCCTGACTGCGTGGTGGCGGTGCAGGACCCGGCATACCCGGTTTACGTTGACACGAACGTGATTGCGGGCAGGGGCGGAAAATACGACGCCGCAAGGGGATGCTACGACCGGATGGTCTACATGCCGTGCACCGAGGAAAACGGGTTCTTCCCCGAAGTGCCCACGCAGAAAGTAGACTTGATTTACATATGCTCGCCAAACAACCCCACTGGCGCGGTTGCCACAAAGGAACAGCTTGCAAAGTTTGTTGAGTACGCCAAAAAGAACAGGGCAGTAATCATATTCGACTCCGCCTACTCGCAGTTCATAAAAGACCCCGCGCTTCCGCGGAGCATCTACGAAATCCCCGGAGCAAAGGAGTGCGCAATCGAAATCAGCAGCTTCTCAAAGTCTGCTGGATTTACAGGAGTGCGGCTTGGCTGGACCATAGTGCCTATGGAGTGCGTGTGCGAAAACGCTGCAGCAGGAAAGCTGAACGCAATGTGGAACCGCAGGCAGTGCACGTTCTTCAACGGCGCGTCAAACGTGGTGCAGGAAGGCGGGCTTGCCGTACTCTCCGAGCAGGGCCAGAAGGAATGCAAGGAAACCATAGACCACTACATGGAGAACGCGCGCATAATCCGCGAAGGCCTTTCGGCAATCGGGCTGAAGGTTTACGGAGGCGTGAACGCACCCTACCTGTGGGTCAAGACGCCTGCGGGAATAAAGTCGTGGGAATTCTTCGACGTTTTGCTTTCGCAGGCGCACGTAGTCACCACGCCCGGAGCGGGGTTTGGGCCGCACGGCGAAGGGTACATCCGCGTCAGCGCGTTCGGCCACCGCAACGACATAATCGAGGCGGTTGATAGCGTCAAGAAGAACCTGAAGATTTAGATGGGCAAATGTTGCCCGAAGATGATTTGCAATGACTGACACCGCAAAATACGCCGTCCCTTTCACCAAAGCACAGGTTGAGGCGCTTGAGAAGAAGCACCCCACGCCGTTCCACGTCTACGACGAGGAAGCCATCCGCGCAACCGCAAGGAGGCTCTACAAGGCATTCTCGTGGGTCGGCGGAAAAGGGTTCAAGAACTTCTTTGCAGTCAAGGCGCTTCCAAACCCGTACATAATGCAGGTGCTGAAAGAGGAAGGAATGGGCGCGGACTGCAGCTCGCTTCCTGAACTAATGCTTTCCGAGGCAGTGGGGCTTGCTGGCGAAGAAATTATGTTCACCTCCAACGACACTCCGAAAGAGGAATTTGTCAAGGCAGAGGAACTTGGCGCAATCATCAACCTGGACGACATCACCCACATAGAGGCGCTGGAAAAATCAGCTGGGATTCCCGAACTCGTGTGCTTCCGCTACAACCCCGGCGCACTGCGTCAGGGAAACGAGATAATCGGCAACCCAGTTGAGGCAAAGTACGGGCTTACTCGCGAGCAGGTTTTCAAGGCGTACGAGATCGCCAAGAAAAAAGGCGCAAAGCGCTTCGGCCTGCACACGATGATAGTGTCCAACATGCGCGATGAGAAATACTTGATAGAGACCGCGCGGATGCTCTTTGAGCTTGCTGTTGAAATCCACAAAAAGACCGGCATCAAAGTCGAGTTCGTTAACTTGGGCGGTGGAATCGGCATTCCCTACAAGCCTGACGACCACACAGTAGATATCGAGCTTTACGCAAAGGGAGTCAGGAAGGCCTACGAGGACATCATTGTTGCCGCAGGTCTTGCGCCGATGCGCATCGTGATGGAAAGCGGAAGGGCAATCACCGGGCCGCACGGGTATTTGGTAAGCCGCGTGCGGCACGTCACATCCAAGTACCGCGACTACGTGGGACTGGACGCGTGCATGGCGGACCTGATGAGGCCCGCGCTTTACGGCGCATACCACCACATCACCATTCTTGGCAAGGAAAAACAGCCGCTTGACCACACCTACGACGTGACCGGAAGCCTTTGCGAAAACAACGACAAGTTCGCAGTTCAGCGCAAGCTCCCACTAATCGAGCCCGGCGACCTCGCGGTAATCCACAACGACGGAGCTCACGCATACGCAATGGGCTTCAACTACAACGGAAAGCTCAGGCACGCCGAGTTTTTGCTGCAGAAGGCCGGCAAGTTCAAAATGATTAGGCGGGCCGAGACCGAGGCAGACTACTTCGCCACGCTGGGATTCGAAGGCTCGGAATACGCCAAGCTTGCGAAAAAATAAAGAAAAAAGGAATCGGCAGCCTTCTTTTAGTAGCAGCCGATCTGGATTCTCGTTGAGACTGCGGAACACCCTCTCAGGGCGGGGTCGGGACAACTGATTACCCCGCTTGCGGAACAACCTTCTATGGCACTGTTGTTGCTCCAGCTGTGGACCGGCGCGGTGCAGCTTACCGAGGCACTGCAACCACTATATGTTATGATGCAGCTGACGAGGGCAGGACTGGTAGTGGACCAACCATTATACGGAGTCCATTCCGCAGTGGGGCACGTAGCGCCATCGAACCTGCAAAACAGGTAGGTCCCGTCGCTTACAACCGTGCCGTGCATATCGACGCAGTTCTGACTCGTGTGGGTATTATAGTAAAGAAGCGGAGTGCCGTCGGAGGACATCAATACGCCACAGCTTACCTTGTTCCAAGAGGACGCCACCACGGTACTGTCATAGGTGTACCAAATTCCGCCCGAAGCCTTCATTATGGGGGTCTGGCCGGACGGGCAGGCGGGATTGGTTCCCACCATCACGTTTGTCTGGTAAACCGAACTCAGGCATTTTCCTGCACCGTTGCAAACATCCCCAGTCCCGCTTGCAAGTATGCTCCCGTTGACCTCTAGCTTGGCCTGCGGGCTGGTCGTGCCAATGCCCACGTAACCCGGCACCCCTGAGAACTGGTTGTTGCCGCTGACGTTCCACGTCGAATTTGAGGAGGATGAGTTGCAGGTCACGTTGCCATCGATGCCGATGGCGGTTACGTACGAGCCGACCGAGCAGGTGCCGTTGACCCTGCGCTGCACCTGGCTCGAATTGATGTCAACAACGCCAATCGAACCCTGGCCGGGCAAAATGCCATTATCCACCTGGCAAGTCACGGTACCGTCGGCATTCACCACCCGGATGCTCGAGCCAGAGGCGCACGAGCCGGACACGCGTACCTGCCTGGCATCAACATACCCCTTGGTCGCGACCGTGTTCGCCGAATCCGAAACAACAGTTACGTCGTCCATCAAAATCTTCCCAGACACCTCAAGCTTGGCCTGAGGATTGGTAGTGCCGATTCCCACATAGCCAGGCACGTTGGAATACTGATTATCGCCTATGATCACCCAGTCGCCGTCATCGGTCTCGGTCCCGGTTGAAAGATAGTTCTGGAGCCGGGTCGAATAATCCCCGCTTTCAAACGAATTCGCAGCCATATTCAGGTTGTTGTTCACAACAACCATCAAAACAGCAGCAACAAGAACGCCGCCCGCAATCATCAACAAGTACTCCAAAGCAGTCTGACCGCGCATAAAGACACCCGATAGACTGAAGGCAGGGCTAGTATAAAAAAGCGGAAGAAAAAGAAGAAGCGAGAAAATGAGCGTGGAAAAGAATGAAATAATTGGAGAAAAAGAAGAAAAAAACTGAAAAAAGGAGGAAAGGAAGAAGAAAAGAACGAAATAAAAATCGAATGAAAAAAGAAAGAAAAAACCGAAAAAAAGGAAAAGCGGAAAAGAAAAAATCCGCCTAAAGATTTTCGAAGCCTACGGGTTTGCAAGGACGATGTTGACGTTCTGCGGCTTGCGCGAGATGTTTCCTGCACGCACTCCGACCACGAACTCGGCACCCTTCTGCTCCGCCAAGTCGACGAGGCGCTGGGTGATGATTCCGTCAAGCACGATTGCGCGAACGCCAGTAGCGTCCGAGAGCGCCTTCATTATCTCGCGGATGGGGATTTCCGAAGTCGTGTTGAACTCCGCGTCCAGGAGCTTTGCCTTCAGCGAGCCCTCGAGCTCCTTGAGCACCCCGCGCACCTTGGCGTCCTCGGGGGACGACGGCGCAACTGGCGCCTCGGCCTTCTGCTCAAATGCGGGTTGGCTGTCGCCTGACGGCTGCGCGTCTGCGTTCACGATGCCGTTCTGCTCCGAAGGCTGTGCCTGCTGCGGCGCATGCCTGGGCTCGTAAGCCTGGCGCGGCTCGAAAGCGGGCTTCTGGTCCATCGGCCGCTGCTGCCTGTTGCCGTACTGTCCGCGGTCCGAACCGCGCTCCGGCCTTGCATTGCGGTCCTGCTGGAACGCCATGTGCTTGGAGCGGTCGTAGGCGCGGATGTTGGGCGACGCGTCCTCGTCGTCGCGGTCGGGCTTGTTGTACGAGCCCGCCTCCGCCTGGTCTGTTGGGACGCGCCTGCGCAGGCACTTGATGATTTCCTTGCGCGTGAGCTCCTCGACTTCCTTGCCAGCTGGCGCGCGCGCGACAAAGTCTATGTCGGTCTGCGCAAGCAGCTCCTTGAGGATGATGTCCCCGCCGCGGTCTCCGTCAAGGAACACCGTGACTTCCTTTTCCTTGCCCAGCTTGATTATCGTGGGCCCGACGTTTGCGCCCCCTATTGCAACCGCGTTGCTTATGCTGTTGCGCAGGAGGTTGACTACGTCCGCGCGGCCTTCCACGAAGATGATTTCGTTTGCTCCGGCCACTTCAGGGCCGCACGGCAGCTTGTCAGCTCCGTACGTGGTGATCTCGTCGACCTTGACGTCCTCGCGCACCAGCTCGGTGAGCTCCTTGCTTTCGGGGATTTCCTCGGTAAGCATCGAGCGCAAAAGGTTGCGCGCGCGGTCAAGCACCTTCTTGCGCTTGACGTTTCTGATGTCTTCGATGCGGTTGACTACGATGCGTGCCTCGCACGGGCCTACGCGGTCGACTATTTCAAGTGCGGCTGCGAGGATGGAAGTCTCGACCATGTCAAGGCTGGAGGGCACCATGATGGTTCCCTCGCTCTTTCCCTGCTTGTTGTGCAGGTCGACTTCGATGCGGCCTATGCGGCCGTTCTTTTGCAGCTCGCGCAGGTCCAAGTCGTCTCCAAGGAGACCCTCGGTCTGGCCGAATACTGCGCCGACTAGGTCGGGCTTTTCAACTATGCCGTCGACTTCGATGGTCGAACGAATCATGTATTTTACTGTGTCAAGATATGTCTTGCCCATTGCAAAACTCAACTCCTTTGATGTAAATCCTTCTTGTTTTGCGAGTCTTGGATGACGATTTGCTTCGGAATTCCCCTGCGGAATCAGCCGATTGAAGCGAAAACGCCAGGAAGGCGCTTTAGCCCCCTAGCGCGATAGTCGGCGTCTGGGTCATCGCTTCTCGGGCCCTTCTTGCAGGAGACGGGTTGACCGAAACGCTACCAGAGCCATCCGTCGCGCAGGGAGTTTGCTGAAAGCCTCCTGGCGAAAATAAACGCACGCTCTTCGGCCTTCTGGACGAATTGTCCAATGGAGGCAAATCGTGTGATTACAAGCCTCGCGGTTGCGTCGGGTTCCTATGCGGACAACTTACAGAATGAGAGCGTCTTACCGCAACGAGGGCTTCTGCTCCTCGGATAGGTGCTCGCGTTCCGCAATCAGGTCATATAAAGCGGGAGATACTTTGAGGATATCCCTTTCGGATATCATCCCGACGACTTTTCCTGCACTGTCTACTACTGCCAACCGCCGGACGTTGTTCTTTGCCAGAAGCCTTGCGGCCTCGACAAGGTCCCTGTCTGCCCGGATTGTCATCAGCGGCTTGCTTGCAACTTTCTTGATAGGAATGTCAAGCTTCCCAGCCGCAACGGCCTTCCGGACTATGTCGCCCTCGGTGACGATGGCCTCGATTTTCTTGCCATCTACCACGAGGACGCTGCCAATGTCATTTTTCTTCATGAGCTTGGCTGCCTTTTCGACGGTATCATTATAACTGATGGTGACAAGTAGAGCCTTCATGCAGTCTCCTACTTTGATCCCTGTGTCCATTAACAGAAATTATGGATGTTATGGTATTTAAGCGGATGGAGAAATTTAAGCCCCAAAAGGAAAAACTACGGCGATTGACGACAAAAACCTGTCGGAAATGCGTCAAAGCTAAAACTGGAAAAAGTGTACGGAAAAAACCCAACAACACACAGAACAAATATGTTTATATCTTATGAACAACATATTCACAACCTATGAACATTCCGGAGCTGGTTTCCACAAGGGAGCGCTATGCGCTGCTTTCCGAGCTTCTTTACTCACAGAACGGGGCAATCGGCATCCGCGACCTCGCAAGGAGGGCGGGAACGAGCCCCGCACAGGCGCACAAGTACGTGACAATACTTGAAAACAACGGCTTGGTGAAAAACAGGCGGCTTGAAGACACTGCGGCAGTCCGTTCCATCCGCGAACTGCTCAACCTGAAGAAACTGGAAGAGGCAAAAATAACGGGCATAATCCGAAAAACCATGCCCGGCACTACCGGAATAGGCGTCTTTGGAAGCTGGGCAACAGGCACAAACACGCCGGACTCCGACCTCGACCTGTGGGTCAAGGCCCCCGCGCCCGCACCGGAAGCACAGACAGCTGCTGCAAAGAACACCATAGAAAAACGCCTGAAAACCAAGGTCGACCTGCTTACGGTTTCACCGGAAATGCAGTCCGGTCTCAGGCTAAAAGGCGAGGCGTTCTACTACTCCCTATACCACGGAAAAGTGCTATGGGGAGAAGGGTTCTGAAACAGACTGACGACTGCATCGCAAAGGGCCTGCTAAGAAAAGTGCCACCATCAGCGCAGCAGGCGCGGCTTGGACTGAAAAAATCCAAAGAGCTTCTGTTGGAAGCGCAGAAGGCACTCAAAGCATCCCTGCACAATAGCGCCACTATGGCAGCGTATGCTGCGATGCTTGATGCCACCCGGGCGATACTTGCAAAGGACGGCTGGAGGGAAAAAAGTCACTACTGCACAACACAGTATTTGTGGGAACATTACGAAAACGCCTTTGGACAGAACACGCTGGAACTATTCGAACTCTACAGGGACGAACGGCACCGCACACAATACTCGGCCGAATATTACGCGACAGCGGAAAGCTCGGCTAAGATGGTCGCTTTTGCGGCGAATTTTATAGAGAAGGCCGAAAAAATCATAATGGAGCAAGAGTAGAAGTAACTGGTAAGCTTTATGGGCTACAACAAGGGGTTTGCATTCGAACGCTCGCTACGCGCCAAGCTCAACGAGCGGGGTTTCTACGTGGTGCGCACAGCGGGAAGCGGGGTTGATGGACTTTCACCTGACCTCATTGTCCTGTCCACCACGCGCAAGTTCGCAATCGAGTGCAAGGCAATAGAATCCGCGTACTTGGCAATTGAAGTGCCCAAGATGGAGCGCATGTTCGACTGGGAGCGCGTCACCGGGATGCCTGTCTTTGTCGCCTGGAAACATAATAGGCAGCAGCCAGTATTTGTCCCGCTTTCTGTTTTCAAGAAGTGCGAGAAGAACTATACGCTTCGCGCAGAGGATGCGGCATTCGGGCTGACTATTGAGGAAGTAATCAAGCAACCATGAGGTTGCATTGAATTATTGGCACCAAATCGCCGAACAAAAAACTACGAAACCCTTACCGTGCGGTTTGCAGTAAAATCAGTTGTACTATTGCCAGCCGCAACCAAAGAATAACCATACGTGCCTGCTGGGACGGACTGCTCGGTTGCTGTGAAAATCCACTTGTCCGGCGCGAACTTGTTCAGGCTTGAATAATACTGCTGCTTGATTTCCGCTGCGGAAAGCGAGCGGTTCCAGATGCGGACTTCGTCAATTGAGCCGTTGAAATACCCATAGCCAAGATAATGACCTACATAAAGAAGCGAATTCACAAAGCCGACTGCAACAGACCGTGTTGACTGTGCAACGTATTGGCCGTTGGCATACGCGGATATGGTCGTAGACGCCCCATCCGAGGTGGTTGTGAACGCAAGCTGGGTCCACTGGTTGGCAACAAGCGTGTTGTATGCATAGCGGAAATTGGAAACGTCGTGTATGAAAAAGATGGCATCGTTCTCGAAGGCAGCGAGCCGGTACCCGCCTGTTCCTGAATTGAATCTACCTAGGATATCCTGTGCATAATTCGTAGCGACGGAATTAGGCTTGACCCACGCAATCACAGTGAGATTATCGACGATGTTTGTGCTTGAACCACTGCAAGTAACATAATCATCCACACCATCAAAATTCATCGCACTCCCGGCCTTCCCGTCCGGAGTCCAGTCTGCGTGCTTGGCCTTGCCCTCTTGATATTGTTGTAAAACCTCGGTGGCGTTGAGGGCGCGGGAAGAAACCATTATCTCGTCAAGGGTACCGTTGAAGAAACTGCTCCCGACGCCATTGGCCCGTCCAATCGCCGCGTTCGAGCTCACACCACCGGCTATCGGGCTGCCGGACTGCCTATAGCTGCTGTTCACGCCATCGACATATATCCCAATCACTTCGGTGCCGTTCTTTACGAAAGCGAAATGATGCCAGTTGTTGTCGGTCACTGAAGTGCCGCCGCAAACGCGGTAATAAACACCCAAATAGCCATCCCACGCGCTGTAGACTAAATTATTTCCACAATAATATCCGCTAAACAATCCAAGACCATATACCGTGTGGATGGTAGAAGTCCACGCGTGTTGCTCCAACAGGGCGCCGCCGGTCACGCCGGTCTTCAGCCAACCAGACACAGTGGATGTACCGGCTAATATGCCACTGAACGCGGAGGAAATCGTAACATAATCATCCACCCCGTCAAACGCAAGGCCCATCCCGCTTTTTCCCGCAACCCAGTCAGTATGCTTTGCGCGGCCGGAATTGTAGTGGTCGAGGACTTCGGACTCGGTAAACCCGCGGGAATAGACGCCGACTTCGTCAATAATACCTGAGAAATACCGCCCGTAGACTCCAGCGTCAGACCCGATTCTTAAAGGTTCAGAATTAAATCCTTCTCCTGCAGTATAAATTCCGCCGGTAGATTGGAGAATCCCGTCAAGATAAAGCAAGAGGTGCGTGCCATCATAAGTACATAAACCATGATGCCACAAATTATCGGTGACATTGGATGAAGATGCCACGGACGTAGAAATACCTGCAGTCCAATTATACAGGAAATAACAACCAAGTTTGTTCTGATCATCAATATACGTCATATACCCTTGCCGAGAACCCCCCGCAGGTATTTTGTTCACTAACCCCGACCAAATTGCAGTGCTGGGTGTTTTGAACCACGTTTCAATTGTGAGCGGGCCAGTTATGTTTAAGCTTGGTGAATTCGGTATCAAAACCTGCTGGTTGCTGGCACCAGAAAGAGTAATGGCAGTACCGCTTTTACCAGAGACCCAACCACAAGTTGCGGGCGAACCGCCACTATAGCAGGTGCCGTTGTTCCCGTAGGCTGACGCATCATAGGCAACGGTACTGGCGTTTTCATCCATATGCAACAAGAGCCGCGTGTTTCCGTAAACTGTGCCGTTGTTCCCGAACCTGCTCTCGTCGTATGCTTTGTAGCCGTCGTTCTCGTCCATGTGCAGCAAAAGGGCGGTGTTGCCGTAAATCGTGCCGTTGTTTCCGTACTGCGAAACGTCAACGACTTTTCCTGCGGTGTCGCCGATGCTTTGCACATCGTCGAAGTTCATCGCAAGCACAAGCGAGTCGTCGTAGACGTGCGTGGTGGACTCGTTCCAGGTGAAGTTGAGCCCTGAAAGGGGCATCCCCTGTATGGTCGCATTGACAACGATGCTGGAACCGGCCGAAAACCACGAGTCGTTTGCAGGCGAGGGAGGAAGCAATGCAATCCCGTTGACTTTCTGCGAGCAGAACCCGGCAAGGGGCTTGTCGCCTTGCTGCAGCAGGCCGGTAAGGTCGAGGTTGGAGTAAGTCAGCTGCACGCCGTCCAGCGAAAACGACCTGCTGAGGCACTCCGAAGGGCCGCGGGCAGCGATGGTGACGGACTGGCCTATGTCAACCGGGATGGAACACGAGTCCAGGCCGTTCGGGCAGCGGGATGCGCCGAACACGTCGCCGGAATACTCGTAGAACAGCATGCGCGTCCCTTCGGCAGATATGCCGTCGAGCCACAGGGGCTCGTCTGCGGTGTTCTGCAAGGTAAGCACGATTGCCGGGCCCACGGCCTTTGCCGAGGTTATGATGAAGGGGTAGGTTGAGCGCCAGTAGGCGGCGCTTTCCTGCACCTGCGCCGAGGAAGTGTCTGAACTCAGCGCAAGGACGCTCACGGTAATCGCGGAAACCAGAAGGACCGCGCCAAGTACGACTAGGTATTCCGTTGCTGCCTGGGCCCGGTGTGACATACGGACAGAATCACGGCGGGATTGGTTAAAAAAGTTGGTCGGGAGAATCAGCGCCCCGAATCATGGAAAACGGGTTCAAAAACCGAGACCCCAGCCGCCACCCGGTTTTGAAAAAATGGCGCCAGCGGGACATGCTCTCAGCCAGAGGAACGCTATTTAATCATTTCTAATAAAGATTATTAGGAAATAATAAACAGGTGTTGTTGAATGACAAATGTCAGCGTTGACCTTACCAATGCACAGCTCAAGTTCATCGCGTCCCTCCTTGACCGGGGAATATACCGCTCAAGGAGCGAAGCAGTCCGGGACGTGCTTCGCCGGGCCGAGTTCGACTGGGAATGGCGCGGCGCGATGGAAGAGGCGTCCAAGGCAGGCGTTTCCGAAAACATAGAAAACGAAAGGGCAGTTGCGTCAAAGAAGCTGCTTTCAAGGCGCTTTACTCATGCATAAAACAAGGGTGGCGTGCGACACCGGCATCCTGTTTTCAGCCCTGTTTTTTGGCGGAAACCCGGGCAAGATACTGGAAGCGGTAAAGCAGAACCGCGCGACGCTGTTCATGTCCGAATACATACGCGACGAACTGCGGCAAGTAATCATTTCCAAGGGCCTTTCAACAAGCGCGCTTGACGCTTTGCTTTCGCTGGACAACGTGCGGATAATAACGGACCGCGCATACGACACTGCGGAAAACTTCAACCTGGCCAAGGAATTCGTGCCTGATGCAAAAGACAGGCCGGTTTATGCGTTCTTCCTAGAGCTTGCAAGAAAAAATGCGTGCGACGTCCTCGTATCGTCTGACAAGCACCTGCTGCAAACCAATCCGAAAAGCCCGCTTTACAACAAGATATTGACGCCTGCGCAACTGATTGAAAGGGAGGAAATTTAGTGCGGGTCCATGAATCTGGTTAAAAAAGTTGGTCGGGTCTAAAGAATTATCGGCATTTGCGGACACGGCCCAAAAGGGGCCTGAAACTGCCAAAATGCAACAAGAAGGTACTTAGAGAATGGACAAAAAAGCAAGGCCGACATGGGACGAGTACTTCATGCAGATTGCGCAGGACGTCGCGACAAGGTCCACCTGCCAGTCGCGCCACGTGGGAGCGGTAATAGTCGTCGAGAAGCGCATGGTCGCAACCGGCTACAACGGCGCGCCTCACGGGATGCCCCACTGCACCGACGTCGGGTGCAAGCTGGTCACGGTCACCGAGAACGGCGAAAGCGACCAGAAGTGCGACCGCGTGCTCCACGCGGAGCAGAACGCCATCATACAGTGCGCGATGCACGGCGTGCCCTGCAGGGGCGCGACCATCTACACCACCGCAAGGCCTTGCAGGCTGTGCGCCAAGATGATTGCAAACGCAGGAATCAAGAGGGTAGTCTACTGCGACGAGCCCTCCGACAAGGAGCCTTTCGAGATACTCAAGGCGGCCGGCATAGAGGCCCAGAGGCTTGCTGTTGCCGCAAAGAAAAAGTGAAAGGAAACACGAAAACAAAAGCCAACGAGCACAAAAGGAACCCGAAATGAAAACCAAGATTCCGTTCACAGTCGTTATGCCTGCCTACAACGAGGAGGAGGGCGTCGCGAAGGTAATCGATGAAATCTCAGGATATGCCGACAAGCTCATCGTAGTCGACGACGGCAGCCGCGACAGGACGCGCGAGCTTGCCGAGGAGTGCGCAAGAAAGCACGCCGGAGTCACGGTCATCAGCCACCAGAAGAACAAGGGGAAGGTCGCAGCCATACTCACCGGAATCAGGCACGCCAAGACCGAAGTGGTCGTGCTTATTGACGCGGACCACACCTACCCCGCAAAGGACATACCCATACTGGTCAGGCACATAGGGGAAGGCTCGGACCTGGTGCTTGGGAACCGCTTCTCTGGGGGACTGAAGAACATCCCCGCGTTCAACCGCATCGGCAACGGAGTGTTCTCATTCCTGATTTCATTTGCAAGCGGACAGGAGATTGCGGACGGCCAGACGGGCTTCCGCGCCTTCCGCAAGGGGATGCTTGACGACCTGGACATCCGTTCCAATGGCCTTGAGTTCGAGACCGAGATGACAATCAAGGCCGCAATCAACGGCTACAAGGTCGAGGAAGTGCCCATCGAGTACCGCAAGAGGATAGGGCAATCCAAGCTCAACCCGTTCAAGGACGGTTACAGGATGCTTGCGGCGATACTGCGTTCAGGATACTCGCAGATGTCCATAATATCCAAGGGCTTTGCACTTCCGGGAATGTTCATAGCGCTTGTTGGACTGCTGTTCATGATATTTTCCGTGTGGGACTACGCCACCCTTGGCAAGCTCTCCCACGAGTACTACCCGCTGCTTGCGGTGTTCTTCGCGCTTGCGGGCACCCAGCTGATTACGCTTGCGGTGTTTTCGGACGTGCAGCAGAAGAAGCTCTCAAGGATTGAGCGCGACGTCTCGGCGCTGAGGAAAAAATAAGCAACAGCGGTTCCCCGCTTTTGCAATTCCGAACTATTTCTTCTTGAACACGAACACCATCGGCTGTTCCACCGTGCTGCCCGTGGAGTCGTTCACCGGCATCGAGTAGTACTTCACGACATCGTACTTGTCGGTGTCCGCAAACAGGTGGTAGTAGGTGTTGCCGGGCAGGGCGGTGCCGTTCTGCAATGCGGTGAACACGGCCACAAGCGGGGCGTAGACTTCCAGCATGGACGTCAGGTAGACAGTGGAATTGAGCGCCGCGGAGTGCTTGAGGAACTCCGAGTAGTTCGCGTCCAGCACGAGCGTGGGCCTCCCCGAATAAGCGCCGACTTGCGGGTAGCCGCTTGCAAGCACCCACTCGCCGGGGGCGGTGATGTTTCTGATGTAGTAGGACGCCTCCTGGACCTGGGAATAGGAGGATTTCTTGTCCTCGTAAAGGGACCAGCACTGGCCGATGTTGCCGTAGCTTGCGCTGAAAAGGCAGAGCATCAACAGCGCGGACACGCCGGTCCAGAAACCCGCCTTTGCCCTGCCGGATGCGGCGTCCGCAAGGGCGCTGGCCGCATCCCCAAGGAGCCTGCCTGCAAGCACGAAGGCGGCCGGCAGAAGGAAGATGGCGAAGCGGTCCTCCTTGTAGGTAAAGAAGAAGGTCATCACAATGAGCGGCAGCAGGAGCACGAGCGCGAGTATGGCCGCGTTGTCGTCCTTCTTGATGAACGCATAGACGACGCCCAACAGGACGAGGATTGCGCCCAGCGAGTTGTTGAATATCCAGTTGGCCTGTGTGATGAATAGGAACTGGTCCGCCTGGCCGTAGCCCTGAGTGCCTGCGAAGTACTCCCCGGCAAGGCCGAACGGCGACCCGGACTTTGAGAGCTGGTAGTTGAAGAACGCGGCTGCAAGCACCAGCACGAGGAGCACGCACAAACCGGTTGCCTTGGGGGACGCTTTCAGGGCCTCAAATACCTGCCTGCGGTACATGTACGCGCCAACAGCAAGCCCCAGCACTATCGAGAAGAAGACGTACTTGGTGAACCCGCCAAGCAGTATCGAAAGAACGAACACGACCATCCAGTTGGGGCCCTTCTCCTGCACGGTGCGGAAGAACGCGTACAGCCCCAGCGCCGCAAAGAACATCTGCGGGGCGTCGGTAAGGACGCGGCTGGAGTAGAACCACAAGAGGTGGGAGAACGACAGCAGGAGCACGGCGGCTATTGCGGACAGGTCTCCGAAGAGCCTGCGGGCAAGAAGGTAGGTCGCAAGGACCGCGAGCGAGCAAAGGAGCGCAACCGCAACGTGGCCGGAATAGATGTAGTTGCCGAAGACAAAGGACATCACGGCCGTAAAGTAGGGGAGCGCGTAGGAGCGCGCGGACTGCGAAAGTATTCCGAACGGGTCCGCAGGCTGCACCGCGAACTGGCCGCGCTCGACTATGGACTGGGCGATGAGCACGTAGTCGCCCTCGTCGGTCCACAGCGTGTTCTGGGCGCCGTATACCAAGGCGAAATAGAATATCCACACCGCGGCGGCGACCGCCAAAAGCGCGCCGCCTGTTTTGACGTAAGAGTCCATCTGGTTAGTCCCCCTGATAGGATAGATACGCTCCTTATACAATTATAACCGTTCCAATCCAGAAATACTTCCTGGTTCTACGGGCCCGTAGTCGAGTGGTTAAGACGTCGCTCTTACACAGCGAAAATCGGGAGTTCGATCCTCCCCGGGCCCATGTTTTATTTTGACGTACGAAGGGGGAGCGTCCAGCCCGGACAAGGGGGAATCCTTTCCCCCGACGCGGGCGTTCCTAATCCTCCCCGGGCCCATTTGTTTTTCTCGCTGCTTCAACCTGGCTTCTAGGCAACTATTTTTTGGCCTTGCCCTTCTTTGCTTTCTGCGCCCTCACAACTAGCAGGAGTGCAACAGCCACAAACGGCGCAAGCAGGGGGTTGAAGTCGGGCGCGCTGCGCACCGTACCCCTGCGGTAATAGTAGTACTGCGTGACCGCGTCGCCTATGCAGCCGGAGTAGTTGGCGCTGATTGTGAACTTGTGCGTGCCCTCGCGGTAGTCGGCAAACGAGACGGACTGGTTGCCGACCGAAGATACCGGGATGTCCAGCGAGGTGCCGTTGTCCAACACCAGGGTCGCCTGGGCGTTGACGGGCACGTTTGAGGATGCGTTGGTGACGTTGACGCTTACAAAGAGGTTGTCGATGCCTGCGGGGGTCACGGGCACGATGAAGCCGTCCTGGGGCGACATCACGCGTATCTTTAGCACGCAGCTTGGCACTGCGGCAAGCACCGGGGTGCAGAGAAGCGCAAACAGCAGGAGGGTGATGGACAGCCTCATTGGAAACGACCATTGCGGCAAGACGCGGCGCCGCTGGTTGTATTAAACTTGGCCGCAATAAAAACCTGTGCAGGTGCTAACGTTTACTTATGGTCCTTATTGCAGTGTGTGGGAAGCCGAACGTGGGAAAGAGCACGCTGATGGCGGCGGCAACGGGCACGGCCCCGCAGATTGCCAACTACCCGTTCACCACCATAGACCCCAACAAGGGCGTGTGCTTTGCAAACGTCCAGTGCCCGCACGTGCGGCTCAAGATAGCCTGCACGCCCAACAACGCGCGGTGCGAGGACGGCACGCGCAGGGTGCCTGCGAACGTGGTTGACGTCGCAGGGATAGTGCCCGGAGCGCACGAAGGCAAGGGGATGGGAAACAGGTTCCTCTCAGACGTCGCCGCTGCAGACGCGCTCGTCATAGTCGCGGACGCGTCTGGCGGCACCGACGACTCCGGAAACATCGTCGCGTTCGGCTCGCACAGTGCGGCTGCGGACGTGAAGCTTTTCATCGACGAGCTTGACGACTGGTTCTTCGAGGTCGTCGGCAGGAACGCCAGGAAGTTCAAGGGCACGCACACCGTGCTTGAGGACTTCTTCCAGGCGCTCGCGGGAATAGGAATCCCGTATCCGGAGGCAAAGGACGCTTATGCAAAACTCGGGCTGGGGCCGGAGCCATCCAAGCTTTCCGACAATGAGGTGCGCAAGCTGTCCCGGATGCTGCGCGAGAAGACCAAGCCGTTTTTGATTGCGGCGAACAAGTGCGACTCGGGGTTTGCGCAAAAAAACATCGAGGCGCTGCGCCAGGCCTACCCGGACGCGCAGGTCATCCCGGTGTTTGCGGACTACGAGCTTGCGCTTCAGCGCGCCAAGACCTCCGGCATTGTCGGGTACGACGGGAAGAAGATTGCGTTGACTGAAAAAGGCAGCCAGAACGAACGCGCCGCCGAGGCCATCAAGAAGATTTCCGCGGCGGTCGCGGCCTACGGCTCAACCGGGGTGCAGGAGGTAATCGACCGCGCGGTGTTCAAGCTCGCGGACCAGGTGGCCGTGTTCCCGGTCGAGGACGAGACGCACTACTCAAACCACTTCGGCAAGGTCCTGCCTGACGCGATACTGCTGAGGCAGGGAAGCACGCCCGTAGAGCTTGCCGGAGCGGTACACGCAGACCTGGCAAGCCACTTCCTCTATGCAGTCGACTGCGAGAAGAAGACCCGCATCGGGAAGGACCACAAGCTTGCGACGGGGGAGATCGTCAAGATAGTCTCAACCAAATAGCAAGCGCACGCAGTTCGCACGGGCATTTGAAAGCTATTTCCTTGCCGAGCACGCGCTCTGCGCGTTGCACACCGGAAAGAACTCGTCAACGGGCGGGTTGCCGACGCATATGGAACGGGTCTTGAGGCAACCGTCGCTTTCCGGGCAGAATGCGAATGAATCGACTGCGTATTCGTAGGAGCACCCGGAGCCGCAGGCAGAACACGACGTTGCCATGATTGGCGGGCACGAGCACCCGCAGGCCTCTATGCACGGGTTGGTCACGTATGAGTAAGTGAAGCACCGCTTGTCGGGGTTCAGCAGGGCGTACGGGTCGAAGCCGTTCGCACGCGCGCCGCCGTTGTAGTCCGAGGCCTCGCAGCCTGCGGCGTCGCAGCCGTGGCCGAAGCAGCTCTTGCAGTCGGCGTTGGAGCCGCATTCGGACGCGCTGGTTGCGCGGGATGTCGGCGAGAGGGCATAATACCAGAGGCCGGACTGCGCGAGCACGCACGCATCGTTGGAGCCCGCAACCAGGCACTTCCCGTTGCGCGACGCCTTCGAGGCGCAGCACTGCTGTGCGTTCTCCTCAAGGATCCTGGTTGCGGGGTTGCAGTAAAGCGGCCCGGTGCAGGTTCCCGCGGCTTGGCAGGGGCCCGCCTTCAAAGTCCGGATTGCGCCGTATACAGAGGAGTCCGAGGAGTAGAAGTTGCCCTTGTTGCCGCGCACGTAAAGCGACGAGCCGGGCGAGCTGCATGCGGAGGTTGTTGGGCAGAAGTAGGCGTGGTTGTCCTTCTGGCCGGGGTAGGCGAGGAGGTACTTCTGGTAGGGCTTGGAAATGCCGCGGACTTCGCCCTCCAAGTCCGGGTACTCCATCTGGGCCGTTGCGTCGCGCGGGTACTTGTAAATCATCTTCCGTGCATCGTACTCAAACCACAGCAGCCTCTGGGCCGAGCCTTCGGAGGCGAAAACGAACAGGTCGGAAAGCCTGCCGCCAGAGCCGTCCGGCTTAAAGGCGCCGCTGCCTATTTTGAGTATGCCGAACAGGTCCACGTCCTTTCCTGCATTGGTGATGCCCTCCATCTGGAGCGTGTAGTTGAGGCTTGCGAGGTTGTGGAGCGCAAGGTTGACGCGCTTGGACGAATCCATGTGGCTTGCACTGGCGTTCTGCGGTACTGCCATCCTGCCGGGAATGACCTTGAACACGCGCGAATGCCTGGTCGATGAAGCGTACACCGGAGCGGCCCAAAGCTCCGCCTGTAGCGAAGACCGGTTGGCGGGGATGCTTGCGAACGTCATCCCTGGCTTGACAAGGTTCTGCGACAGCGTCGAAACCCCGGGGCCTAGCGCCAGCCTGTAGCTTTCGTTTGAAAGCAGTATGTTGTTTGAGAACAGGTAGGAAAGCGAGTTTCCGAAGGGCAGGCCGGTGAACAGCGCATCATAAGTCCCGCTTGACGGGTCCAGCGGCACGAGCGCGTCGCGGGTGTTCTCGACCAGCCCTGCAGTCGCAACGTAGTTGCCAAGCTCGGAGACCGCGGGGATTATCTGCAAGGAGTGGTTTGCGAAGTTGGCGCCGAAGATCAGGAGCGGCGTGCTCGATGCATTGAAGAAAACCCGGCCGTCGCCCGAAGGCCAGTACCCAGCGTCGTCGCCCCAGCGCGTGCCGCCAAAGATTGACGGGTCCATGTCCGGATAGGACACCAAAAGGTCAAGCGCCGAGTCCGACGGCGCCCAGACGTACGAGCGCACCTTGGTGCCGTTGACGAAATAAATGCCAAACAGCGGGTTGGACTCGAACACGACCTGCCGCGCCTCCCCGTCATGATTCGAAAGCCGGAGCACGAAACCGGAGACGGGAAGTACCGGGGATATGTTCAGGGTAAACGCGGAAATGGGCGTGTCGTTGTGGTAGAACACCTTGGCCTGCGGCGTGTCGGTGGTGCCTAACTGGGGTATGCGGTATTCCACAAGCACGCTGGATGGCGGGGCGTAGCAGACCTTGTCCTGCTTGTCGCACAAAAGGCCCTGGCCGCACTCGGCGTCGGTGCGGCAGCCCAGGCCGCAGCGGTTCTCCCGGCACACCATGCCGTCGCCGCATTCCGAGTCGACGGCGCAGCCTAGCTTGCACTGGCCGTCCACGCACATCGAGCCGAGGCCGCACACCTGCAGGGCGTTTTCGGGGGTGCATGAGACGCACTTGTGCTGCGGGGTGCAGTAGGGGGCGTCCTGCGAACACCCGTTCGGCTCTCGGCCTGCGTCGCAACCGCATATTCCAGTTGACTGAGGCGGGGAGATTATGCAGTAGGGAAGCTCATCAGGGCACTGCTTGGAGGAGTTGCACCCGCGGCAGATTGAGTCGTCGCCGCACACCGGCGTCTCCATAGGGCAGCCGTTGTGCCCAAGAGGCAAGTCCTTGTTGCACTGCCCGGCCGCACACTTTCCGCCTGCGCAGTTTGCGTTGCAGCACGACGAATTTGAGGTGCAGCTGCCTCCGCTTGTAGTGCACAACGGAGCGGGAGTGGCAGTGGGAGTCGGGGTCGAGGTGGCAAGAAGGCCCATGCCTGCATTGTAGTGCACGCGCGAAAGAAGCGGGACGTTGAACGCCGCGCTTTCCGGACGGTAGCCTGACGAGGTGACGTTCACCACAGCTGCGATGTCCGCATAGACTTCAAGAGTACAGGAATAATTCGCAACTGCCTGCAGGACGCAGGTGGACTGGCTTACTCCTGATGCGGTTGCGGACGCGGTTGCAAAAAGTGGCTGGAGCGTCTGGTTGTCGAAAGCCCGGACAACCACGAACGCAGGGCCCGGCTCAAGATAGACCGCGACGTTTGAAGTGGTTGACTTTGCGGTGTTGAACGAATCGCTTTTTCCCTTGCGCGGCGGCTTCTCGGCAAAGAGCTTCAGCTGCGAGCCGGGCTTGACGCTTTGGATTAGTGCGACTCCGTCCGAACCGGTGAGCGCAGCGGGGTAGCCGAGGAACGCTCCGTCAGCGGTTGTCACATAGACTGCAGCTTGATACACAAGAGTCTGCCTGTTGAAATCGTAAACAGTTGCGCGTATCGAGCTGTTGTCCGGCACGATTACCTGCGAAAGGACCAGCTTGGAGCGGGAGCCAAGCGAGAGGTTGCGAACGACCTCGGGGTAATACCCTGAAGCGTAGGCGGTCGTATAATACTTCTTGGATGACTCAAGGCCGTCGAAATATGTTTCGCCGTTCACCGTGGCCTTTTTGGAAATGAAATAGTTGGTGCCTTCCTCGTAAAGCGATGCGTTCGCGCCAAGCTTTGCGCCTGCCTCGCTTTCCACAGTCAGGTAAATCCTGCTCGCGTTGTCCGCCTCCTTGAGCACCACGTCAACGTTGTTCTCCTCGGAATCGGCTGAAAGCTGGCTGGATGAATACTCGGAGTATCTTGCGGCATCCGGACCCGTTGCGACTACCCCGCAGACGTAACGCGTGCCCTGCGGGATTTCAAGGGTCGCCTTTCCGTCGGTGGTGTCTGCGTAAGTGAGCAAGCCGCCCGATGGAGTTGATAGAGTTACCCTGCCGTCGACTGCGTAGCCGGAAAGGTTCATCACGCGCACGATTACGGACGCGGCGTTTGCAAACTGCAGGCTCCCGCGGTAGAGCACGATGGTTACTGCTGGCGCGTCCGCTGCGCTTATGCGGCGCTTTGATACCGACACGAAGCCGGACTTTGAAACGTCAAGGTAAACCGAGTCTCCTGCAGAAAGCAAAAGCCTTGCAATGCCGCTTGAATTTGTCAGATACGAGCCGGAGCCTGCTGCGGAACCGTCGGAAAGCGACGCGACTATCTGGGCGTCCTCGATGGGCTCGGAATCGGAGTCAACTACGTACACGTTCACTCCGACGCGCTTGCTTGGGGCGTTGACGAGGGAGGTAAGGTAAATAGTCTGGGAGGTGCTGCCTGCGGCAAAGGGCGCTACGGGGTTCGAATACTCCTCGTAGCCTTGCGCGCTGACTTTCACCCACAGCGGCTTGCCCAGCGGGATTTTTGCAAACAACGCGACCCCGGAGCCGTCCGAACCTGCTGAGCCAAGGAGGTTCTCGTCTGACGCGTAGTCCAGGAAAAGCTGCACGCTTGCATTGGCAACCGGCTCGCCTGATTCCGAAAGCAGGTTCACGCTTACTGCCGCAGTCTGGGGCGCAAGGAAAAAGAGAAGCAACGCCGCGATTATTGCAAAGAATATCAGCAATGCAAACGGGAAGCTCGGAAGCCCGCGGTTCTCTATCGGGTCGACAAACCACGGGTAGACGGGGAACCCTGCGGATG
>Ga0209340_1001107_pt1 | contig 21566 bp, 19 predicted proteins | sample EPASupsiteSAE323_FD_187266 | JGI IMG/M metagenome (GOLD analysis project Ga0209340, IMG submission 187266) | Bioremediated contaminated groundwater from EPA Superfund site, New Mexico - Sample SAE3-23 (SPAdes) (version 2) | ecosystem: Environmental > Aquatic > Deep subsurface > Groundwater >... | reverse complement strand
AAACACACCCTTTAAGAATTCTTTCAGGATTCTTAAAACTGGAAAGCCTGCATTAGTTGTATCCGTTTTTCCTACAGGCAGTACCCTATGGGGCGATGTAGATAGTAAAATATATAGTAAAAACCGATCTTTGTCAATATTTTTTTTAATAAATTTTTAATGAGCGGGTAATTTCGGAAGTTAGCGGGTTAGCGGACTTAAAAGACGCAAGCACCACCTTACGTATTCACGGCTGCCCGGCAAATTCAGTCAATCCCACGAAGTCGTCAAGAGAAAGCACCTCCCCTCTGGCTTGAGCAGGAATACCCCGCTCTTCCAGAAATCGGGATAGTGTTTCCCCATCGATCAACCCCTTAAGCGTATTCTTGAGCATTTTCCGCCTTTGGCCGAACGCCGCGGATACCAGGTGGAAAAACATTTTCTCCTTTTCTCCCCGCAGCGGCAGGACATCCCTGGGAATAAGCCTGACAAAGCAGGAATCTACTTTCGGCACCGGATAAAAACAGGAATTTCTGATCTTGAAGAGCATTTCCGGAGTGCTGTAATACTGCGCAAAAAGACTCAAAGGTCCGTATTCTTCCGTACCGGCCGAAGCGCATAATCTTTGGCCGTATTCCAATTGCACTGTCAGATAAACCCCGGATATTATCCCCCTGGCGTCAAGCAGAAGTTTTTCCAGGATAGGAGAAGCGATATAATAAGGAATGTTTCCTATCGCCTTCAGGCCTTTCCCGCGCTCACCGTCTGTCGCGGCCATTGAATCATCCAGTGAACGGATATTCAGTTTCAGTATATCGGCATTAAGGATACGGACATTTTCCCTGCCGGAGACGGCAAGACCGAGCTGCGGCAGCAGGTCGCAGTCGATCTCCACCGCCGCTATTGCCGCGGCTTTCTCTGCCAGCAGAACGGTCAATTCACCTTTTCCGGCGCCTATCTCCAGCACGCGGTCCGAACCGTCAAGCTCACAGGCCGCGGCGATACGCCGTAAAACGTTCCCGTCAACCAGGAAATTCTGGCCTAAACTTTTTTTAGGTTTAATGTGCATTTTATTGCCAGGCGCAAGGCGCTTATCAGTGAAGCAGGGTCTGCCGATCGGGGCTTGCCGGCGATATCGAAAGCAGTACCGTGCAAAGGCGAAGTGCGCACGTATGGAAGCCCTGCCGTAAGGTTAACCCCGGAACCGCCTCCGGTAAGCTTCAACGGGATCATCGCCTGGTCATGGTACATCGCGACCACGCAATCGTAACTGCCGGAAAACGCGCGCGCGATCGCGACATCGGCGGAAAGCGGTCCATCGATATTACCGAACCCGGAACGCAGGCGTTTGACCTCCGGGGACAACAATCTGATCTCTTCATCTCCGATAACCCCGTTGTCCCCGGCGTGGGGATTGATGCCGCAAACAGCCAGGCGCGGAACGCGGATACGGAACATATTCTGAAGACAATCACGGACGGCGGTTACCGCCCCGGAAAGTCTCCCCGGTTTTATCGCCCGCGCCGCTTCGCGCAGCGGCAGATGCCTGGTAAGGGTCACAAAACGCAGTTTGTCGTTTAAAAGGATCATCTCCGGATTCCGGACCCCGGCTTTCCAGGCCAGATACTCGGTGTGCCCCGGCCATTTAAAACCGGCGGCATTGATCGCTTCCTTGGAGATCGGGCAGGTCACCAGGCAGTCGTATTCACCGCCGGACAGTCCGGCGCAGGCTGCATCCAGATACTCCATAGAGGCGCGGCCGTATGCCGGGCTTAGTTTACCGAAAGAGAACCCGCGGCCGGTAACGTTATCCATATCCAGCAGCCTGACGCCTTCGGGCAACCCATAACCTTTGGGAAGAAAAGCCAACACACGCGCGCTGCCGATCACGGTAAAATCAGCCAGTCCGCGGCACTCCCGCAGCGCATTTCCGGCAATTACCGGACCGATACCCGCGGGATCTCCCATAGTCAGACAAACCCGTATTTTTTTCGCCATAATGTTTCCCGATGGATCCGGGTTACTTTGAAAGATTTATTTTTATGTACGATCTCGCTTTCAGTCTCTCCAGCCAGGACGCCAGTTCTTCCTGGAATTTACGCGTAAAAAGTATATCGCGTATCTCATCCCTTACTTCGTCGAGCTGCTGCCTGCGCGGATCCACGACTCCGGTGACCCGGAAGACATAATATTCATTCTCCGCTTTCAACGGATAGGAAAATTCGCCGGTTTTGAGACTGAACACCACGTCCTCGATATTCTTCTTGAACTTCCCGTTCCTAAGCATCTGCAGCGTGCCGGCGGTGACCCCTACTGATTGCGCGGCTTCCTTGAAACTCTTGCCGTCCTTCAAAGCGGAATAAACCCTGCCCGCCTTCCCCTCTTCCGCAGTAATGACATATTCAAGACTGCGCTCTTCCGGAAGTTCGAACAATTTCTTGTCTTCCTCGAAATAAGCGGTTATCTCCTGGGGATCCACGCTCACCTTGCTTTTGACCTGTTTATTGATCACCTCGTACATCAGCAGTTGCTCGCGCAATTTCTCCTCGAGATCGGACTGCACCAGCCCCTGCTCCTGCAAAGTCTGCTGAAAAACGGCCTCGGAAGGATACTTGCTTTTAATGTCGTCGACCCGCGCCTTGACGCGCGCCTCGTCCGCTTTCAGCCCGCTTCTTTTGGCTTCCTGAAGGATCAAACGGTCCTCTATGAGTTTATTCAACAGTTCCTGTCTGTTCTTGGCCGACGGCGCGCCGTCCTGCACGCCGACGAACCCGACGTAATCATTCAGTTCCTTGAGAGTGATTATTTCTTTATTCACGATCGCCGCGATGCTGCCCTGGGCCAGACAGGCCGCGCAGGGAACAAGCAACAAGACACACACAAAAACCGCATTCATCGATTTATTGCCGATCATCTTCTCCAACCCCCGCTTTCTTGTAAACCGCGACCGCTTCCCGCAGAAGCCTGCAGTAAAGGTCAAACCCCACCGCCGCGATAAAACCGTGCTGCTCCAGGCCGAGCACATTCCCGGCCCCTCTTATTTCCAGATCCTCCATAGCGATATTGAAACCTGCGCCCAGCTGCGAATGTTTCTCTATAGCGCTCACCCTTTTCGCCCCTTCTCCGCCGGCCGCCGCTGCGGAACGCGGAAGAAGCAGATAAGCGTAAGCCTGCCTGTCGAACCTGCCCACGCGGCCGCGCAGCTGATGCAGGTCGGAAAGTCCGAATGTATGCGCGTTATTGATGATGATCGTATTCGCCCGAGGGATATCGATCCCGGTTTCGATGATCATCGTGGAGAAGAGTACGTCGAATTTACCGCTGAAGAAACCGGACATCACCGTTTCCAGTTCCGCCGCCGGCATCCGGCCGTGCCCCACCGCGCACTTAACGGAGACCGGCAGGCTTGCGACGACCTTATCCTTCAATTTCTCCAGGTCCTTGATGCGGTTATGCACGAAAAACACCTGTCCACCCCTGCGCAATTCCGCTGTTATCGCCTCCCTGACCAGTTCCTCGTCATATTTTACCACAACGGTCTTCACTGGCAACCTGTTTTGGGGCGGAGTATTTATGACCGACATCTCCTTGACGTTCATCAGGCTCATATACAGCGTGCGCGGAATAGGAGTGGCCGTGAGCGTAAGCACATCGGTGGACACCCTGTAGACCTTCAGTTTTTCCTTGGCCTTCACTCCGAACCGCTGCTCTTCGTCAATGATCAACAATCCCAGGTTCTTGAACTTGACGTCCTCCGAAAGCAGACGGTGAGTGCCGATGACGATGTCCGCCGCTCCGGATTCGATCTCGGCAACTATTTTTTGCTGCTCGGAACGCGAACGAAAACGCGAAAGCATACGCACATTGAACGGGAACTCCTGCAGACGGGCAATAAAATTATGATAATGCTGCTCTGCGAGTATGGTGGTGGGCACCAGATAAGCCACCTGTCTGCCGTCCATCACCGCTTTAAAAGCGGCGCGCATAGCGACCTCCGTCTTTCCGTAGCCGACGTCACCGCAAAGCAGCCTATCCATAGGCCGGCCCGACTCCATATCCGCTTTTACCTGGGACAGGGCCTTGACCTGATCGGGCGTCTCGCGGTAAGGGAAAGACTGTTCGAATTTACGCTGCCACTCCCCGTCGGCGGAATAAGCGAACCCTTTGACGCTGCGGCGCATAGCCTCCAGGGAGATCAACTCCATAGCGAGCTTCTGCACCGCCTTGCGGGCGCGCTCCTTGACCTTCAACCACTGTCTGCCTCCGAGACGGTAAAGTTTCGGTTTCCTGGCCTGGAAAGCGATATACTTCTGCACCAGATGCATCTGCGCCACCGGAACGTAAAGCTTCTCGCGGCGGTCGTATTCAATGACCAGATGGTCGCTTAAGACGCCCCCGGCTTCGATCTTCTTTATTCCCAGGAACCTGCCTATGCCGTGCCGGTTATGCACGACATAATCCCCGGACTTAAGATCCAGGAAATTAAAAAGCGGAGAATCTTCCCCGAAGACCGGGGAAGGAAGACGGGAATGCCGGATGAACGGCAGGATGATCGCCATCCGATGCTCCCAGGTCTTTTCTCCGGAAGCGAGATTGAAAGTATGCAGGCCGGCAAGCCTGTCTAAGTCGAAACTCAGCCGCAGAGGCAGTTCAAAGGTAACGGGAAAAACATCTATCACTTCCCCTCTGCGGGCGAAATCCCCCTCTTCCGCCACCGCCTCCTGCCTTTTGTAGCCGAGCCGCGCCAGAGCCGAACACAGAACGTCCTGCCCTGTCTCCTGACCGGAATAAAGCTTTAAAAAATTGAAGGTTGAGTCGTTATCGCTGCCAGAATGATCTACCGCGGACATTTAGAAAAGAATTTGGTTTGCCGCGCAGGCCGGCCCCTGACGGCGGGCATCCTAAGGCATAACCCGGCTCCCAACGCGGAGCCGGGCCGCCCTGAATGAACTCTGATTATTTCTTTTTTGCCGGGCCGGACCAGGCCAGCACCAGCGGTGAAGCTATGTATACCGTGGAATAAATGCCGGAAATAAAACCGACGATCAACGCGAAAGCGAAATTGCTCAACACCTCGCCTCCGAAGAAATAAATGGCCACTACCGTCAACAGGGTGATACCGGAAGTCAGGATCGTCCTGCCCAGGGTCTGATTGACGCTAAGGTTGATCAATTCATAAAGGCTTTTATTCCGGTATAGATGACCGTTCTCTCTGACCCGGTCATAAATGACTATGGTATCGTTTATGGAATAGCCGGCGATGGTCAGAAGCGCGGTCACGGTCAAGAGATCCATCTGCCGTCCGGTCAACGCCATCACGCCGCAGGTAACCAGCACGTCGTGAAAAATAGCCAGTACGCCTGCCGCGGCGAAATTCAGATGTTTGAAACGGATACCCACATAAACGAGGATGCCCGCCAGTGACCAAAGCAATGCCTTAACGGCTTTATCCTTCAGATGTTTACCGGCAACCGGCCCGACCTTCTCCAGACGCATCAACTCGATCTTTTCGCCCGGGAATTTCTTCTTCAATTGGGCCGTGAGGCGGTCGTTTTTGTCCACCCCGGTCTTGATCAGCAACTGGCGCGGGTTTTCCTTGAACTGCTGAATGGCAGCGTCGGACAGATCGACCTCTTTTAGAGCCTCCCTTACCGCCTCGATCTTCACCGGTTTCTCGAAAAGATATTCCTGAAGTTGTCCTCCGGCGAAATCAATACCGTAGGCGCGCTGGCCCTTGCCGAGAAAAGAGAACAGACCTAATCCTATCACCAGCAGGGAAACGGTGTAAAAAATATACCGCTTGCCGATAAAATCGAATTTGGTCTCGCCGATCATCCTGAACATCGGCAGTGACTTTATCCAGCCGGCATTGATCAGGAGCTCGAAAATAGTCCTGGTCATCACTACCGCGGTAAAAAGGCTGGCGCACAAACCGATAGTCAGGGTCACGGCGAAGCCGCGGATAGGGCCGGTGCCGAATTGGAAAAGCATAAACGCCGCGATCAACGTAGTAAGGTTGGAATCAAAAATGGCGCTGAAGGCCTTGCCGTAACCTGTCTCCACCGCTGCCCTCAACGGACGTCCCTGAACGAGTTCCTCGCGGATACGCTCGTTGATAAGCACGTTGGCGTCCACCGCCATACCCAGGGAAAGCACCAGACCGGCTATACCCGGCAGGGTCAATGTCGCCGAGACCCCGGGGAAAAGATACGGGAGCAGCCCCAGGCAGCCTAATGTGATCAGCAAGTTACAAAAAAGCGCGATGTCGGCGATCACCCCCGAGAGGAGGTAATAAAACGCCATAAACGCGAAAACCAGCGCCATTCCCACTAAACTCGCCTTGACCCCGGAATTGATGGAATCCTGGCCGAGCAGCGGCCCGATGCTGCGCTCTTCTTCTATATACATCGGAGCGGGCAAGGCGCCGACTTTTAGTATTACCGCCAGATCCTGGGCCTCGGCGGCGTCGAAATGCCCCTGTATGACGGCCTGCCCGGAAGGGATCGCTTCCCTGATCACCGGAGCGGACTGGACTTTACCGTCCAGAACTATAGCCAGCCTCTTGCCGACGTTAGCCCCGGTAATCTCCGCGAATTTCTTCGCCCCTTCGGCGTTGAATTCCAGCGACACCAACGGCTCATTGAAAGAACTCTGGTTAAAACGCACCGTGGCATCTTTGATGGAATCACCGGTCATCGCCGCTTTCTTTTCCAACAGTAGAGGTTCCTTATCTTCCCCGGCATACTTCAGTTCATAGCCTTCCGGCACGTTGCCGGCCAAAGCGGCCTGCAGTTTGTCTGGTTCCGAAGAGACCACCTTGAACTCCAGCATCGCGGTCTTGCCGATAATATCTACCGCACGCTGCCTGTCGGATATCCCGGGAAGCTGCACGACTATTTCATCTTCTCCCTGGCGTTGTATGGAAGTCTCCCTGACGCCGAACTCGTCTATCCTGTTACGGATCACCTCGATCGCCCTGTCGGCAGCCTCGCTCCTCTGCGCCGCGGGAATCGCCGAAGTATCCACTTTAAGCAACAGATGTGTGCCGCCTTTAAGATCAAGGCCGAGATTTATTCTTTTTTCCAGGGGAAAAGCGAAATAAACGCACACCCCCAGAACCGCCAGTATTACCAACGTCTTATAGAGAAGTTTTTTATGCATATCCTGTTTCCCCTTTAGTTACTGGTTTTTCTGCTGCTCTTTTTTAGTCACGACGGAAATACAGTTCTTTTCAAACTCCATCTTGACGTTCTCGTCCACCCGCAGAACAACGCTGGTATCTTTGACGTTCACCACCGTCCCGTGTATGCCTCCGGAGGTAATCACCTCGTCATTTTTGGAAAGAGAAGCCAGCAATTTCTGATGCTCTTTATCGCGTATCCGCTGCGGCCTGATCAGCATAAAATAAAAAACCACGAAGATCATCGCCAGCGGTAAAAGATTTAATATCGGATTCACCGTCTGTGTCCCCATTTTATTACCTCCTTAAATGAGCGGATAACTCACGGAACGTAGTGCACGTAAGTTATAGCCCCGAACATTCGGGGCGTCCGCGAATTTAATCCCGAAGCTTCGGGATTAGAATTTTATCGCTGCTACTTTTAAGAATGACCTCAAAGCCCGGATATCAGGCCTTCTTGGACTTCTTATACAGGCTTTTCACCGTCGCCGAAGGCTGCGCGCCTTTGGAGACCCAGTAATCGTACCTCTCAAGCTTCAGCGTTGACGTGGCCTTGAACGGATCATATGAACCGAGTTCTTCGATGCTCTTGCCGTCCCTGCTTCTGCTCTCTTCAAGAACAACAATACGGTAATAAGCCCTTCCTTTTACGTTCTTCCCTATCCTCTTCAAACGAATACGTACAGCCATTTTGTGAATCCTCCTTTAAGATTAGTTTTAACGGCTTTGTGTTATGGCCTCGAGCAATGCCCCGGCCTTATTGGCGGTCTCGGCGTATTCCTTGGCCGGTACCGAATCCGCGACGATCCCGGCGCCTGCCTGGATATAAGCGGTTTTATCTTTGACAAAAACGGTGCGTATGGTGATACAAGTGTCCATATTCCCGGAAAAGCTGAAATACCCCACGCATCCGGCGTACGGGCCGCGCCGCGTCCTCTCCAGTTCCTCGATAATCTGCATAGCCCTGATCTTCGGGCTGCCGCTGACGGTGCCGGCGGGAAAACACGACGCCAGGACATCATAGGCGTCATACCCTTTCTTGAGCGCACCGGTAACTTCGCTGACCAAATGCATCACGTGCGAATACTTCTCCACCTTCATAAACTCGCTGACCCGCACGCTGCCTTCCCGGCTGACCCTGCCGAGATCGTTCCTGCCCAGATCGACCAGCATCACATGTTCGGCGCGCTCTTTCTCGTCCGCCAGAAGATCGCGTTCGTTTAAAGCGTCCTCTTCTTCATCCCTGCCGCGCGGCCTGGTCCCGGCGATCGGCCGGGTGCGCACCAGGCCGTCCTCGCAGCGCACCAGTATCTCCGGCGACGCGCCTACCAGGCTGATATCGCCCAGTTCCAGGAAGAACATATACGGCGAAGGATTAATGCTGCGCAGCCTGCGGTAAACGGCGAACGGCTTTCCGGAAAGTCCGGCCTGCATTCTGCGGGAAAGCACCACCTGGATGATCTCCCCGTCACGGATATATTTCTTGGCTTTTTCCACCATCCGGCAGAATTCCGCGCGGGAAGCTCCGCCGGAAGGCAAAACCGCCCGGCCGGCCGCGGATGGACGCTTCTTCATCGAGGACAGACTGCGTGATAATCTTGCGTTGAGCGCCGAAATACGGTTCAAAGCCTGCCGGTACAAGCGCTTCATTTCCTTTATACTGCGTCCGGAGTCCTCACCGGGCAACAACACGTTGGAAACGATCATAATCGTGTGTCGGAAATGATCGAAAATCAGGATATCGTCCGCCAGCAGAAAAAGACAATCGGGAAAACCGGCATCTTCTCTTTTCAAATCCGGCAGATCCTCGAGAAATCTTACCGTATCGTAACCGGCATAACCTACCAGCCCGCCGCAGAACCGCGGCAGTCTCGGCACGCTTACCGGACGAAAATCCTTCATCAGATTTTTTAATTCATCCAACGGCCCCCTGGGGCCGGCGGTCTTAAAACGCCTGCCGCGTTCTCCTGCGCTGCCGCTGCGCCTGGTAATCACGGCATTGCCGCCTTCACTGCTGAAGATCAATCTGGGATCCGTGCCCAGGAACGAATACCGTGCGATCTTTTCCTGGCCTTCAACAGATTCCAGCAGAAAAGAATACCTGCCCTGCTTGATCTTCAGGAAAGCGGAGACCGGAGTGTCCAGGTCGGCGTTCACTTCGGCGTAAACCGGCACAACATTCCCCTGCAGGGAAAGTTTCCTGAACTCTTCGAAGGAAGCCGGATGGAACGAAAGTGTATTATCCATTCTTTTTAATTTTTATCTTACGGTAAAAACAACTTCTGTTCCCGGTATGACAGGCAATATCCCCTGCCTGCCTGACTTTTATCAGCAAAGCGTCCACGTCGCAGTCATAAGCTATCGATTTCACGAACTGAAAATGGCCGGAAGTCTCCCCCTTCACCCAGAACTCCTGACGGGAACGGGACCAGAAACAGGTCTTGCCGGATTTTATCGTCCTGCGCAAAGACTCCGGATTCATATAGCCGAGCATCAACACTGCTCCGTCTTTGTAATCCTGTATTATAGCGGGTATCAACCCTTTTTCATCGAGTTTCATCTGGCTGAAATTGAAACTGGATCCCGCTTTTGCTGTTGCTTTCTTCACTTTCTCGACCTCCTCTAAAAAACCCCGCGTCTGATAACGCGGCGAAGATTGTTAAAGACGGACCGGGATCCCCCTGCCCGCGAGATACTCTTTCACCTCTTTTATAGAACACTTACGGTAATGAAAGATCGAGGCCGCCAGACAGGCGTCCGCCTTACCGGCCGTAAACCCGTCGTAGAAATGCTGCGGGCCGCCCGCGCCTCCGGAAGCGATCACCGGCACCTGCACGGACGAGGAGATCGCGGCGGTCAACTCCAGGTCATAACCGTTCTCCGTCCCGTCGAAATCCATACTGGTCAGCAGTATTTCTCCCGCGCCGCGTTCCACAGCTTCCTTCGCCCAGGCAACGGCATCCTTCCCCGTCGGCGTCCTGCCGCCGTGGATCGTCACCTCCCAGGAAGCGCCGGAACTCCTGGCGTCTATCGCCGTCACTATACATTGGGCCCCGAATTTACGGGAAGCCCTGCCGATCAATTCCGGATCGAGCACCGCCGCGGTATTCAGCGAAACCTTATCCGCACCCGCGTCCAGGAGCGCGCTGATGTCCTCCAGAGTGCTGATGCCGCCGCCTACCGTAAAAGGCATATAGATCACTTCCGCGATCCTCTCGACCAGGCCGCGGAGGGTCTTTCTTTTTTCGTAGCTGGCCGTGATATCCAGAAAAACCAGTTCGTCGGCGCCCTGTCCGTCATAAATACCCGCGACTTCCACGGGGTCGCCGGCATCTTTCAACCCCAGGAAACGGACACCTTTGACTACCCGCCCGTCCTTTATATCCAAACAGGGAATGATCCTTTTTGTAAGCATTTAACAACAATTCTCTTTCTTATTCCCGGATGACGCTCATTTGTTACAATGCGCTATAGAGACTTGCGCAGCAATTTCCAGGTCCTCTTGCCGACTTTTCCGTCCGGCTTGAGATTATTCGCCTTCTGAAAATCTTTTATCGCTTCTTTGGTCTGCCTGCCGAATTTACCGTCTATGCTTCCCGGATTATAACCGGCGTTCTTCAACGCCTTCTGTATCTGTTTGACGGTCGGCCTGGATTTTACTTCCTTCTTTTCCGCGGCATCGCCGGCAGATTCATTACCGGAGGAAATGCTCTGTTCCTGCGTCCGGCTAAGTTCTTCTCTAAGCCCGGATATCTCCTCGTCTTTTGCCTGCACCTGCGCGTTCACCGCGGAAAGCTGTGTATGAAGCCGCTGTATTTCCAGATCCTTCTGTTTCGCTCCGGTAGTGGCGCAGCCGGATAAGAATAAAGCCGTGACCCCGATAACCAATAACATCATTCGCCGCATCGCTTCCTCCTTTTTGCACTATGACTGACAGTCATCCCACGGACTTCCTTAAACAACAAAATCTAATCCCGGGCTTTATTGCCCGCCGCCGTAATCGCCTGCCGCAAAGTGAACTTCTTCTCGTAAAGGGCCTTTCCGGTAATGATCCCGCTTAAACCGCGGTCCTCAAGCCGGCAGAGATCCCTGATATCTTCCAGGCTGGATATCCCGCCGGAAGCGATCACGCGCAACCCGCTTCCTTTCAGGAGTTTTTTTACCGCGGGAATATTCGGCCCTTTCAACGTCCCGTCCCTGAGAGTATCCGTGTAGATCATCTCGGTAAAACCTATATCTTTAAGCGACCGCGCGAAATCCACTGCGTCCGGGCCGCCGTGGCTCTCCAGCCAACCCTTAACCATAACCCTGCCGCCGGCGGCGTCCACGCTGACGATCACCCGTTTACCGAACCGGGCATAAGCCTTCTTTAAAAATATACTGTCTTCCACCGCCCTGGTACCGAGGATCACCCTGCCAATACCCGCTTCCAGCGCGCGCTTGATCGCCTGCAAAGTGCGTATCCCGCCGCCCAACTGCACGGGAATACCGGCCGCTTCGGCTATTTTAGCGGCGACCGGCAGGTTTTTCTGCTCTCCGGTCCTGGCGCCGTCCAGATCCACGATATGGATCATTGACGCGCCCTGCCCGGCCCATTTTTTAGCCACGGCCACGGCGTCGCGCGAATATTCCTTACTGCGGCCGAATTCGCCTTTTACCAGCCTTACCACACAACCATCCTGAAGATCTACCGCGGGCAAAATATCTATCATCAGTTAAGAGCGATGAAATTCTTCAATATGCGCAGTCCCGTGCCCTGGCTTTTTTCCGGGTGGAACTGGACGGCATAAACATTGTTTTTCCAGGCCACGGAGGTAAAATCCGGGCCGTATTCCGTGATCCCGGCGGAGACTAAAGGGTCCCGCGGGGCGGCGTAATAAGAATGGCAGAAATACACGTATTCCCCGTCGTTTATCCCGTTCAAAAGCCGGCAGTCGCGGCCGGAAGCGCCGAGTTTGATCCGGTTCCATCCCATATGCGGCACTTTCAGGCCGTTACGGAACTTCAAAACTTTCCCGTCCAGAACGCCGAGCCCCTTATGCTGCGAAGCTTCCTCGCTCTCGGAAAAAAGCACCTGCATCCCCAGGCAGATCCCGAGGATGATCTTTCCGGAGGCCGCCTGTTTTTTCAGTATCGACGCCCCTCCGCCGCGATTGAGATAATCCATCGCATCGTCGAAGGCCCCCACGCCGGGAAGCACTATTTTCTCCGCGGCCGTCAACTCTTCCTCTTTACAGGTCACGACGGTCTGCGCGCCGAGTGTTTCCAGCGCCTTGCGCACGCTGTGAATATTGCCGATCCCGTAATCGAATATAGCTATCATTAATTTCCCCATTGAAAAACGGTCACGGCCACGGTAACGAAGCCCGTATCGGTATTGGGTTACGGTAACGTCCTAAAGCCGTAACCGCCCGCCATTGATTCTTCGACGAAACTAAAATAAGAGTATCGTAACCGAAAGACGATCTTGACCTCGGTTACGACCCCGGTTGAATACGAAACACGTTCGTCCTTCTTGCTTCGTGCCTCGTGCTTCATAACAAAACTAATCAATCACTCCCTTGCTGGAAGGAATCCCTTTTCTGCGCGGGTCTATCTCCGTCGCCGAGCGCAAAGCGATACCCAGCGCCTTGAACGCCGGCTCAAGAGTACTGTGCAGGTCGCTGCCCGAGCCGTTTATCTTCACGTGCAGGTTCATCCCCAGTTGTTTGGCGAACGCGTCAAAGAAATGCTCCGCGTCCCCGGACCCGTATCCCTCGCCGCCTTCCGGCTTACCGGCACCGGCGGAAATAAATTTAAAATACCCTCTGCCGCAGATATCGGCGGTAACGTCCGCGGAAACTTCCTCCATCGGCACGGAAGCCCAGCCGATACGCCTGATGCCGCGCTTGTCGGCCAGAGCCTCTTTAAAGGCCTTGCCGAGGGCAATACCGATATCTTCGTTGGTATGATGTATATCCACCTTCAGGTCGCCTTTGGCACGAATCTTCAGGTCGAATAGTCCCCAGAAAGAAAACAACTCCAGCAGATGGTCGAGCAGCCCGATCCCGGTTTCTATCTTACTTTCCCCGGAGCCGTCCACGGCCAGTTTAACGCTTATTTCCGTTTCTTTGGTAACTCTTTGTATCTCGGCTTTACGCATAGTTTATCCCTTTCCGGGCTCGTTCTAAAAACGCGCTTTCACGGAATCCAAATGATGCGTCATTCCCTCGATAGAAGCGACTTTCTCCAGCGGCTCGCGGATCCTCTCCAGCGCTTTTCTGGAATAACTTATTATATGGATGCTCTTGACAAAATCAAGCGTGGATAATCCTGAAAAAAAACGCGCCGTGCCGCCGGTAGGCAGAACGTGGCTCGGGCCGGCGACATAATCGCCCACCGCCGCCGGGCTGTAATGCCCCAGGAACACCGCTCCGGCGTGCCGGACGTGTTTTAACAGCGGGCCGGGATCGTTAACGAGTATCTCCAGGTGCTCGGGAGCGATCCTGTTGGAGATATCCACCGCCTGTTTAAGATTCTTGGTCAGCACAACGTAGCCGTTGACCGCCGGGATCTGCGCCACAACTTCTTTGGCCAGGCTCTTGGAATTAGTGATCAATATCGCCAGCCCCTGGGAGTGCTCCGCCTGCGCCTTCAGGTCGGCGATAATATGGCGCTGATTACTGTAACGGTTGGCGATGATCACCAGTTCCGTAGGCCCCGCCACCATATCGATATCCACGTCGCCGAATACCTGACGTTTCGCTTCGCTGACGTAAATATTTCCCGGCCCGACGATCTTGTCGACCTTCGGGATGCTCCTGGTGCCGTACGCCAACGCGGCGATCCCCTGCGCGCCGCCCACCCGGTAGATCTCGTCCACTTTAAGCAAATTCGCCACCACCAATATATGCGGATTGATGTGCCCGTTCTTGTCCGGAGGACTAATCAAAGCTATCTTCTTGACCCCGGCCAGTTTCGCCGGAAGCACGCTCATATAAACGCAGGACACCAGCGGCGCCGTGCCGGCGGGCACGTAAATACCCACTCTTTCCAGAGGCACGTAATTCTCTCCCAGCACCACCCCTTCGTTATCGCGCAGCCTCCAGGACTTGCGCTCCGTCCTGCGGTAGAAACGCGTGACATTATCGATAATGATCTTCAGGCTGGAAACGAAATTGGAACTGATATTCTGGTAAGCCCCGCTGATCTCTATCTCGCTGACTTTCAACTGCCGCGGCGTCATCTTCACGCCGTCGAACTTCTTCGTGTATTTCAACACCGCCTCATCGCCGCAAAGACGCACGTCCGCCAATATCCGGCGCACCTTCTCGTCCACCCGTTTGGGCCGGTAAAAACGCCTATCGTATACTTTCTCCAACGCGCTGCTGTTGGACCGGATTATCTTCATCTCTTCACCTGCTCCGCCAATTCCCTGAATTTAAGCAGCGCCTGTTCCAGATTCTGCGGACGGTTGCCGCCGGCCTGCGCGAAATCCGCCCGGCCTCCGCCGCTGCCGCCGATAAGCGGCGCCACTTCCCCTATTATCTTCGAAATATTCAATCCGCCGGCGCAAAGATCCTGCGTCGCGCCCAACACGAGAAAGACGCGCTCCCCTTTTATCCCGCCCAACGCCAGCAATGTCGCCTGCGGGCTTTCTTTTTTAAGGCTGTCGACTACCTTGCGCAGGACATCCGGATCGGCGTCGGCAAGCACTCCGCTCACTAATTTCATACCGTTGATATTCTGCGCGGAATCCAGCAGGCGCGAAGCGGAATTCCTGGCATTCTCCAGGCGTAAAACCGACAATTCCTTTTCCAGTTCCCGGATCCTGTCCGCCTTCTTCTGCGCCTCGGCAACCAATGAATTGGCCGGGACGCCGAGGGCTTCGGCGGCGCCGGAAATAACCCCGTCGCGTTCCTTTGCCAGCGCATAGGCGCTGAATCCGGTCACCGCTTCTATCCTGCGCACTCCCTGCGCCACGGAACTCTCCTGCAGGATCCTGAACTGGCCGATCTGGCCGGTAAAATCCAAATGAGTGCCTCCGCAAAGTTCTTTGGAAACGCCGGGCACGCTGATCACGCGCACCTTGTCCGCGTATTTCTCGGCGAAGAAAGCCAAAGCGCCTTCCTGTTTAGCCTGCTCAAGGGAAATCTCTTTTTTCTCCACCGGAGTATTGGCCAGCACAAACCCGTTAACAACCGCCTCGACCCTGTCCAGATCTTCCCGCGAAAGCGCTCCCGGATTGGTAAAATCGAAACGCAGCCGGTCATCGGCCACCAGAGATCCCTGCTGCCTGACCTGCGGACCGAGCACCTGCCGTAGCGCGGCCTGCAGTAAATGAGTGGCGGTATGGTTCCTGGCCACGGCAAGTCTGCGCTCTTTGTTCAACGCGCAGTCTACATTGTCCCCCTTGCGCAACACCCCGGAAACCACCCGGCAATCGTGCACGATCACTTTATCGATCTTGCGCGTGTCCAGCACTTCGGCTTCCGCCCCGGGGCTCTTTATGATCCCGGTGTCGCCGCACTGTCCGCCGGATTCCGCGTAAAAAACGCTGCGGTCAAGCACCACGCTGACGCGGTTCCCCTGCGCGGCCTGCTCGACTTCTTCGTCGCCGGCGATGATCTTCAACACGCGGCTTTTTGCCTCTTGCAGAGAATAACCGAGAAATTCCGTAGCCGGCAGATCTTTCTGCCAGGACTGCTCCGCACAAAAAACGTCGCCCTGCATAGCGCTCTTGGCCTTGGAACGGTTCTTTTGCAGTTCCATCTCTTTGTCGAACGACTCCACGCCGAGCGCGATACCTTTCTCCACTGCCCAGGAAGAAGTAAGTTCAAAAGGAATGCCGTAAGTATCGTAAAGTTGAAAAGCGGCGATCCCGGCTTTATGCGCGTCCGGCGAAACACGGAAGACGCCGAGTTTTTCTTCCAGCAAAGCGCCGCTGTTTGAAAGCGTAAGCTGGAACGCGCGCTCCTCGGAGGCGATCACGGCCTCGATCTCCGCCGACCTTGCTTTCAAACCGGGATAAGGCGACCGCATCGCTTCCGCGACTACAGGTGTCAACTTATGCAGAAAAAGCCCGTTTATCCCCATCCCTCTCAAATGCAATATACTTTTGCGTATCAGTTTCCTTACCACATACCCGCGCGCCTCGTTGGAAGGAAGGATCCCGTCGTAAATGGAAAATACCGCCGCGCGCAGATGATCGGCCACCGCGTAAACTTCGTTTAATTTAAGTTCCGCGCTGGGATGCGGAGAACCGGCGATGATCGCCGCCGTCAAAGGCCTGAAAGCATCGGTCTCGAAATTACTCCTGACGCCCTGCATAACCGCGGAGATCCTCTCCAGCCCCATACCGGTATCTATATTCTTCTGCGGCAGAGGCTCCAATATCCCTCCGTCTTTACGGTTGAATTGCGTAAAGACCAGATTCCATATCTCCACATACCTGCCGCAGTTACATCCCGGACCGCATTGCGCTGCGGAACATCCATACCCTTCGCCCATATCGAAGAATATCTCCGAACAGGGACCGCAGGGACCGTTAGGCCCCTTATCCCTGGCGTCTGCCGGCCAGAAGTTATCTTTGTCCCCGAGCCTGGCGATCCTGGATTCCGGCACGCAGATATCATCTTTCCAGATGCGATAGGCTTCGTCGTCTTCCTTATGCACGGAGACGCTCAATTTATCAGGGCTTATGCGTAATTCCCTGGTGAGGAATTGCCAGGCCCAGTGTATGGCGTCCTTCTTGAAATAATCCCCGAAAGAAAAATTTCCCAACATCTCGAAAAATGTATGATGGCAATCGGTCTTGCCGACCTTTTCCAGGTCGTCCGTCCTCAAACAGCGCTGCGCCGTGGCCGCCCGGCTGAAACCGGTAAGACAGCCCATAAACTGTTTCTTGAACTGGTTCATACCAGCCGGGGTGAACAACACGGTCGGATCTTCGGCGGGCACGAGGGAATCGCTATCCACTATGCGGTGCCCGCGCCGGGAAAAGAAATCCAAATATTTATCTCTAATTTCGTCAGTCTTCATATTCTTTATCGGTCTTACCGCCGGAGAATTTCTCCAGCGTTCTATTCACCACATCGGGGGAGAAACCGCGCCGGGACAAGAAAGCGAACAGCCGGCGTTTGCGTTTTAACGCATCCTCATCGCACAAAACCGACCGTTTCCTGCCCGAGACAAGTTCAAGGGCCGCTTTCTCCTCGGAATAGCCGTCTTCGCGCAGTCTTTCCAGAGCGCGTTCGGCTAAAGCGCGCTCAATGCCTTTGGAAGATAATTCTCTGCTTATCCTGAATAAACCGTAAGAACGCGCCGCCCTGCTTTGCGCCCAGGCACGGGCAAAAGCGCCGTCATCCAGGAATTTCTTGTTTTGCAGGAAAGTGAGCGCCTCGCGGACAATAACGGAATCGAACCCTTTATTCTCCAGCCGGAATTCCATTTCTCTTACGCTGCGCGGCCTGAACTTCAGAAGAAGAAACGCATACTGCAGCGCTTTGCGCAAATCCCCCGGATCGGTATTCCGTTTTCTCAACACGTCCGCCCTCTCTGCGGGATGATTACGCCTGCCGGCGAAAAACCTAAAGCGGCGGCATCGCCGGAATACCGTCCCCATAAAAACGGAATTTCATTCAACTGAAGATATGATCCGGCGGTCATTTAAGCGGAAAAACATATCCTGAAGAAAAACACCGCGGCAAACGGTGTTTCATTTCTTCGTCTCCACCGGCATAGTGCCCGCGGAAATTGCCCGGCGCAATTCTTTTTCCATTTCCTGGAAAAGCTTGGGTTGTTCTTTCAAAGCCTTTATTGCAGCGTCCCTGCCCTGCCCGATCTTCTCATTCTTAAAAGAGATCCAGGCCCCGGATTTCTCGGCGATGCCTAAATTCATCGCGGCGTCCACCAGGCTGCCCATTTTCGAAATGCCTTCGCTGTGCAATATATCGAATTCCGCCTCGCGAAAAGGAGGCGCAACTTTATTCTTCACCACGCGCACCCTTGTCCTGCCGCCGATCACATGGTCGGCTTCTTTCAGGGAAGCGATACGGCGTATATCCAGCCTTACCGATGAATAAAATTTCAACGCTCTTCCTCCGGGAGTCGTTTCCGGATTCCCGAACATCACGCCGATCTTTTCCCGGATCTGGTTGATAAAGATCACGCAGGTGCGGGAACGGTTAATGGAACCGGTAAGCTTTCTCAACGCCTGGGACATCAATCTGGCCTGCAGCCCCATATGAGAATCGCCCATCTCTCCTTCGATCTCGGCGCGCGGCGTCAACGCGGCCACGGAATCGATCACGACCAGGTCAACGGCGTTGGATCTCACCAATGTCTCGGCAATGTCCAAAGCCTGTTCCCCGGTATCCGGCTGGGAAATAAGCAAGTCGTCCAAATTCACCCCGATGACGCTGCCGGCATAATTGGCATCGAAAGCGTGTTCGGCGTCTATAAAAGCGGCAACCCCGCCTTTTTTCTGTATTTCCCGGATCACGCTTAACGTCAAGGTGGTTTTTCCCGAAGCTTCCGGGCCGAAGATCTCCACCACCCTGCCCTTAGGCAGGCCGCCGACACCCAAAGCCCAGTCAAGGGTATACGAACCGGTAGGAATGGTCTCCACGTCAACTTTTACGTCGCCGCCCAGCTTCATTATCGAGCCTTTGCCGTGATGCTTTTCTATCTGGGAAAGAGCCAATTCCAGGGCTTTGTTACGATCGTTGATTTCTTTGGATTCTTCTTTCTTTTTTTCAACGGACATGCACACCTCCGCGCTTTCAAGGAATTCTATTGAGTTTAAAAACCTGAATTTAATTTCCTAATTACCCGCCACTGGAACTTTGGCGAGGTTATCGTCACGCATTCATCCTTATTTGGTAAAGAGGTCTTTCTGCTTTTCGGTTAAAGTTTATCCTAACGCTCCGCACAGCAAGAAGTTATTATATCCCAGCCTTCCAAGCGTGTCAAACAAATTATCCCCCTGAAAAACCTCTAAGAAATCGCTTCTCCAGACGCGGTTACCGGCATTAAAATCCCGGTTACGGTTATGGCAACGAAGCCCGTATCGGTTTTTGGTTACGGTAACCAATGGAGGCCAACTTGTCTTTTCTCCCGAATAGATGTCACTAATCTTTCCTCCCCTTTCTTGATGGGGAGGACTTAGGAGGGGTGATAATTCCATTCTGTCCCCTTATCCGCCACTGATCCTTGGCAGTACTTTGTCCGACTAAACCAGCCGATTTCAGCGTTTCCGGCTGTATAACCCTCCTGACATAGCATCCAGATAAGCCGTTAATTCGCGCAATCTGATTTCTTTGTCAAAACGGCGTCCCCTATCCTCCAGGCGCAGATTTTCCAGTTCATGCCGCACGCGCAAACGCTCAAAATACGCCTTGCTGACCTGTTCTATTATGTCCTGACGCAATTCCGCGGTCAGCTTTGATCGCACATCTATGGAAGTCTGGTCCGCGCTCCAGATCAGATCGCCAAGTTCCCAATTCAAGGTAATCGACCATTCCTGCGTATACTTCCCCTTACGCAGACAGTCGTCTTCCTGGCGGGTGGTAGAGCCCCCTTCCCAATGCCAGAGATCGGTACCGTTACGCTGCGTGGAAAGAGAAACTTTGGGTAGCCAGCCGCGCGCTGCCGCCCGTTTTCTCCAAAGAAAGATCTTCTCCTGCCCGGCATCGGACAGTGCCACCGCCGCGTTCTGCACTTCCCGTATGCCCGGCTCCGCGTCTTCTGGCGATAAAGAACGGTCGGATTCGGACGCCGGAGGCGGCAGGTTATCTACGCGGATAATTCCGTTATCGCATAAAAGGTAAACTGCCCCGCGCGGAGAAACCGCGATGTTGTTTATTCTCCGGATGCCGGATACCGCAGGCAATTCAACCCATATACCGGAGATAAAAGAATAGTTGAAGACCCCGCTGCCATCCGTGGCGTAAACCGCTCCGTTGGCTCCGACGGTAAGACCGCGCAGAGGGTATTGAGCCAGCCCCTGGGAACTTAATTCTTTCCATTCGCTCCCGCCGTTAACGCTTGAATACGCGCGGCCCCGGCAGTAAACGTACAATTCGCCGCTTTCGGCAGCGGCGATAAGCGGCCTTCGGCTTTCTCCCGATACCGTTTCCCCCTCCAAGTCAGCGTTATCCTCTTGGTCACCTTCCGGGCCGGCCCCGCAAACGAGTATGCGCTCCCAACTATCTCCGCCGTCCCTACTCCTGTAAATACCGTTTCCCGCCGCCAGATAGACCGTTCCGGAAGTCCCGGCAGCCAGGCCGTAAACGGGCATAGATGATAACTCTCCCTTTATTTTCACCCAATGTCCGCCGTTGTCCCTGCTGACCGCCAGACCGCGTCCGGAGCCTGCGAGAATACGGCCGGGAACGCATAAAACGGAAAACGCCTCCTGCAGCCTGAACACCCTGCGCCAGTCCCGGCCTCCATCGTTACTGCAATATATTCCCGACGAAGAAGCGGCGAAGAACGCTCCGGAAGAAGCCGCCAACGCCCGGACTTCTCCCTTTATTCCGTTAGTTCTTCCGTAATGCTCCCAGTTCCTATCGTTGTCACTGCTGATCCAGACCGCGTCTTTTCCGCCGATCAAAAGGGAATCCTGTTCCCCGAAAAAGGCGCATTTCGCGTCCTTTACGGAAATCTTATCTTCCCCCTCCACCCGGGACAATATCAGAGGCAGAGTCAGGAACAACGACAAACAGACAGACACGATCATCAACACCGGCCGCCTTCCCATAAAAATCCCTCCTTCCCGTCCGCCCCGGAGCATACGCAAGCCGGGAACGGCGCCACGGCTAAAGAAACCCCGGGGCCTAAAGTTTTTACTTCCGGTTAATAGACGGGATAAAGAGGCGAAATCTAACTAAGAATTTTTTAAAAAGAAGGGGACTTCATTCCATTTCGCGCAGTTCTTCACGCAGATTGTAATACGCGGGAAGGTCCGTTTCGCGGAAAATCGCCTGCGCCCTGCGCAGATACTCCCTGGCTTTTTGTTTCTGTTGGCGTGATCTGCAAATACGCGCCAGGTAACGGCAGGCCTCCGCCAGTTCGGGAACGGCGCCCGCCTCGACGGCATTTTCTTCCGCCAGCAAGAAAGCCCTCTCGGCGGCTGGATTGTCGCCGGTTTCCAGATAGAGCTCGCCGATCATATTGTAATCGCCTGCAATATTGGCGCGGTTACCGTATTTAACATCCATTGCCAGACCTTTATCGTAGAGCTCGCTTGCGCGGCGATAATCTTTCTCCAGGAAAAAGACCTCCCCCAGATTAAAATAACAATCGCTGATCTCTTCCGCGGCCCCGAGGCGCTCGAAAAGACGCAGGCTTTTCAGGTAAAAACGTTTCGCCGCCGGATAATCGTCCTTATTCACGAAGACCAGGCCGAAATCGAAATAATCGCAGG
>Ga0209340_1001106_pt1 | contig 21585 bp, 15 predicted proteins | sample EPASupsiteSAE323_FD_187266 | JGI IMG/M metagenome (GOLD analysis project Ga0209340, IMG submission 187266) | Bioremediated contaminated groundwater from EPA Superfund site, New Mexico - Sample SAE3-23 (SPAdes) (version 2) | ecosystem: Environmental > Aquatic > Deep subsurface > Groundwater >... | reverse complement strand
CTTTCATCACCAAAATTTCTTGATGGTCTGTCTCCACCAAAACTACTTGAACGTTCGCTATTGTATCTCTTTGGTCTTTCTCCACCAAAACTACTTGAACGTCCTTCATTTCCGCCTTGTTTTGCAAAACAATTGCTACAATATACAGGTTTACTTCCTGTTGGTTTAAATGGAACTTCGCAACTTGATCCACAGTCATCGCAGGTAGCTCTAAATGAAGTTCTTCTCTCTTCATCTCTTCCTCCCCCAAATGATTTACCTTCACCTCTTCGTTCGCTACGAAAAGGTCTTTCTCCGCCTCCGCCAAAATCACGTCCAAAACCTCCGCTTGGCCTTTTGCCACCTCGATTAAAACTTCCCATACTTTATATATGAATTACTTAAAATGTAATTTATCTAAGTTTAGCACAATTTCAAATAAAAAGCAAGGGTTGAGGCCTCGTTGCTCATATATATTTGAAAAATTCTCGTTATTGCCTTAAATTAGGCAAGAAATCTATACTAATTCATCAATATTTTTCCACCAATCCCTATAAACAAATCTGACAACTTTTTTACATCCTTCTCCTTTGTCCCAGAAAGTATATCCTCCAAAAGTAAATTGAGCCTCTCCAAGGCTTCCTCATACTTCTGTTTTCCACTGGCTGAGGATACCACAAACCGTACACGAGCATCATCACTCACTGGACCATTTTTAATTAACCCTATTTTCTCCATTGGGAGAAGAATACGGGTTACACCTGAGGCGGTCATACCTATTTTCTCTGCCAAATCTACTCTTCTCATTTTTTGGCCTGATTCATTCAAATGAAGTAATATAAGGAACTCATTAAAACCTAGTCCATTTCCTATACCCCCATCAAAACGTCTTGCGATAATTGATTGAGTCTTTGTGAGGTTCAAAAGAAACTTAATATTGTTATTTATTGCTGACATAAAGATTAACTCTAATATAATTGATTAGTCAATTATATATCAACAACTGAAATCTGTCAACAAAAACTAGTCACAAAAATTTGGTCTTAGGATTTCATTAGAAAAACCATACTTTTGACGAAGTTCATTACAATTTACACTTCCATTTCCATCATAGATTAATTTCCATGTTTCCCCTTCTTTTACCATTAATACCAAACCTCCAGCACCAGGTCCTCCTTCTCCAAACATAACACTCCCAGCAACATGAGTTGCATCTTCCTTTATAACGTGCGTCTTTACTTCATTTAAAGGCTTATTGTATTTTTGTGCTAAAAGGGACTGCATCACTTCTTCTGTACTGAGTTCCTCAACAACCTCGTCCTCTGCTCGATCAATCACGGTAATGGTTTTATTTTGAAAAAATATAAACCCGAGCAAAGCTATAACAAGGATACTTAAAAAGATAATAATAAAATTTTTTGAATTAAACATATATGTATTTAAATAATAATATTTATATAATCTATTATACCAGAATATATGGATTTTGACTTCTCCTACAAAAAAACAAGCTCAGTTTTTCACAATATTACTTTCAGTACAAATCCTTGTGGATAAATACCATAGACGAAAGAATTGTTCCATGTTACTATATACCTATACCCCAGGTACAGGTAATATAAAACATTATGACAGAATCAAAACAAAAAACTCTCATCAATTTTAAAAAAGCTCATTCCCTTCTCGCAAAAATAATTACCATGTCAGAAAGTGACGAGTATTGCATCAATATCATGCAACAAAATCTTGCTGTTATCGGATTGCTACGATCAGCACACGAAACACTCATGGAAAATCATCTGAACACTTGTTTCAAAAAAGCTATTTCTACAGGAAATGAAAAGAAAAAACAAGAAATGACAGAAGAAATTCTCAAGGTTACAAAATTATTTAATAAATAAAATATATGACAGACTGTTGTCAAGAAAAAAATAACTACAAGAAGGGTTTCTGGTCAGGTCTCATGTATGGAAGTATTCCTCATCTATTTTGTATTGCTTTTCTTCTTTTTTCCATCATTGGTGCAACTACTGCAACAACATTCGCCAAAAAAATGTTACTCATACCAAACTTTTTTCTTTTTCTCATTGGCAGCTCCTTTCTCTCTGCAACCATTTCTGCTACAATATATCTCAAAAAGATTGGAGGTATAACACCACAAAAGATAAAGACAAAGTGGAAATATCTCTCCATACTCTATGGATCAACCATAACCATGAATATCTTGATGATACAGGTGATATTCCCTGCGAGTATGAATATTGAACCTGCATACGCAAGTAATATATCCGTGAAAGAAGAATTGTTAAAAATAAAAGCGGATATTCCCTGCTCTGGTCATGCCCCACTTATTATGGATGAATTAAAGAAAGACCCTGGTATATTGAATGTACAATTCCAAATGCCAAATATTTTTCTCATCCGATATAATCCTGAAATGACATCCCTCCAAAAAATTTCTGAACTTGAGATTTTCAACACTTTCCAATTAACTCTTATTCCTTAATTTATTCATAATCTTTTTCTATGGAAGAAACAAAAAAATGTAAGTGTGGTTGCGACTGTAACTGCACAGAAGATAAATGTAACTGTTCGCCAGAATGCAATTGCGGAGACAATTGCGAATGTGGTGATGACTGTGATTGTTCCAAAGACGATTGCACATGTGACTCTGACTGTGGATGTGGAGAATAACAACAAAAATCCTCTGACATAATCAGAGGATTTTTTGTAACGTATTTACTATAATTTAGCTCTGAATTATAGAAAGTATTTGAACTGATATGGTAAAATCATGTATTATGATAAAATAACAACAAATAAATAATATATCTTAAAAAATTAAACAATGCTGTACAAAATTAAAAAAATTACTAAATGGTTAAATTTCTGTTGGTCATATTTAGTTAGTTTTGTTAAACCAACGACTTTTTTTGTACGTATCATTCCAACTGACGCGTGCAATCTAAGATGTAGTTATTGCTGGCAAAGAAAGGACAACTCACAAGTGATGACTATAAAAAAATTCAAAAACATATTGGACAGAGCCACCAAGTTAAAAGTTGGTCTAATATCTTTTTTAGGAGGAGAACCGATGACTTGGAATCATATATATGAAGCAATTCATCTTTGTACTGAAAAAAATATACTTACTGACATGACAACAAACGGTACCTTGCTTGATTCAACCACTATTAAACAATTGGGTGTTGCAGGTCTTGATTACCTAAACATCTCAGTTGATAGCAAACAGATAAATTCAGTATCTGCAAAAAATTCTATATTTAAAAACAATCTTGTAAACATCCTTTTGGAGGGAAAAAAAAGACATGGTATACATATCAGATTGAATGCAGTTTTATATAACAATAATTTCGAAGACATAAAAGAATTAATTGAATTTAGTGAGATTAACCAGTTACCAATTTCTATCGGTTATTTAGTTCCCCCTTTTACTTCTGCACAAATAGCATTAACATCCTCTTTTCATGACAATCAGCTGGACCGAGATATATTAAAAAAAATTATCACCTATCTGTCCAATAAAATTGATGGCGGTTATCCAATTGTTGATCCCAAAAAATATTTTGAAAATATCTTTAAATTTTTAAAAAATGAAAAGTTTTGGAATTGTAACTACCCTTCTCGATTTGGCTGGATAAACGTAACACCAAATGGAAAAATCCGAAGTTGCACAAAAAAAATGGATGAACTGGATATGCATTTTACTGATTTAACAACTAAAAAGATTAGTGAACTCAGAGCATTATACAAAACATTGGTAAAAAAATGCAATCATCATTGTTATTCCAATTGCGCATTTGATTCATATTATTTTGCGCATCATAAAATCAAATTTTTTATAAGGATTATTCGAGGTTTAAAATAAATTTTTTTTCAATTCTTTTTAGGCTAACATTCTCTTCAACAGAAACCTAGACTTACATACAATTTAGCTCCCCCGCCTGGGCTCGAACCAGGAACCGATGCATTAACAGTGCAATGTTCTACCAATTGAACTACAGGGGAATAGAAAACCACCCAGATTGGGTGGTTTGTTTCTTTCTTTTATTTACACAAACTACCCAATCTTTTTCTGATTGTTATTATTCTTATTATTTGTAGCTGTGTATTGTTTCATATATTTTTACTGTACACCCTTTAATGTTTTTTGTCAATTACCTAACTAGAACCTCCTCTTGGACTCTTTTCATCCTATAAAGCCAAACCATTGTGAGAGCCAGTACAAAGATTGTTACTGTTGTTGTATAAATATTTAAATAACGGAATAAGGTTACCCAAAAACTCTTTTCTACAGTAAACATGGACATCGCTCCAGGAGCTGTTTTGACTTTAGCCTTTTTATCCACAGAAACTGCGAATACCGTATGCTCACCAGGTTGGAGTTCAACATTGTCTTGTGAATGGTTTACATTCCAAATACCATTTTCATCACTGACAGTTCTATATACCAATGTACGTTCACTATTTATATATACAATAACATCCTGATTTGGCAAGGCAACTCCACTAAATGAGAAAGTATCATTTTCTACTCTTGTTTCAAGATTCGTCACTTCAGGTCTTTCTAAACTCGGTATTTCTACTGCTTCAATCACTTCAGGAGTTACTGTCTCAAGAGGAATACTTATTACAGGGCTGACTCCACCTTCTTGTACTGGAGCAAGAGATGGAACAACATTTAAATCTAATCCAAACTCGTTACTAAGGTTACCTGCCGTATCTTCAGTCCTGAAAGTAACAGTATGCGTTCCCTCGTCCAAAGCAAAAGTATTTGGAAGTGTAAAATTCCATGTTCCACTTTGATCTACCTGAACCTCAAAAGGCTCACCATCTACTCGAATTTCGAGTGTTCCATTTGCTTCTGACAACCCAACAAGAAGTGGTGTCGTATCTGTAATCGTTTCCCCATTTTCATAAGAAAGAACAGTTGGAACTTCTGGGGACGTAAGATCTACTGCGAAAGCAAGTGGGCTGGATGCAGAACTTCTGTTATTCGTAAAATCTTCAGCAATAGCTGTCAAAATATGTTCTCCTTCTCCGAAGGTGAAACTTTGGCTAAATCTTCCGCTACCATCGACTGTTGAAGTAAGTCTTCCGATAAACTCATTATTATCGTACAAATCTATTTTTGAACGAGGTTCTGCAAGCCCAGATACCAATACTCGAATACCATTTGTTGGAGACAGAATTGGTGCAAGAATTGGAGCGTTCGGAGGGGTGATATCTGCGAGAGATATTGGACTTCCTCCCCCTCCAGATACAACTTGTTCAACTTCTACTACTGGAGCTTCATAGATATTAATATCACCCAAAGTAGTTTCGTTTCCATATTTATCCACTGCCCAAATTTTTACATAATATTTTCCAGTAATGTTTAATCCTGTAATAACTGTAGAAATACTATTTACATTGGTAAGATTTGGGTCATCCACCATATCCCACTGAAGTGCTGTCCCTATTCTTCCTTGTACATCTGCTTGATTTGTACCATGCCAAATTTCGTAATGATCAAAATTTGCATCTGTTACACCAGAAGACCAATTCAATGTCACCTGTGTATTTGTTCCTGTGAATTTAGAAATAGAGAGAAGTCCAAGTGGAGCACCTGTGTCAAGAGCAAAATCTGTTGATTCATAATTTATACTTTGATTTGCATAACTATCTTTCGCTCTTATGCGAACACGCATATCTGCCTGTTCTTGATTTCCATAATCATTCCCTGCATTCCAGGTTATAGTTTTATTATTTCCTGTAGCCACTCCAACTCCAATATCTCCAGTAACAGTAGTGTCTGCAACATTCCAAGTAGATCCTCCATCGTCTGAGATATCCATTTCTACAAGAACAGTACCAGCATTATCTGAAACATCATAAGTAACTACCACATTATCTGTTCCTCCAGTTTGAAGAACGCTAATATTGTTCAATATTGGATCTTTTGTATCCAAGGTAAAAATTGGAGAAGAAGAATAGGTTCCTTGATGATTAAAATAATCTTTTGCACGAACTCTGACGCGCATATCTCCTTGTTCCTCCGCGTTAAAATCTACACCAGCATTCCAAACGATACTTTTTCCAACTCCTACAGTGACACCACTTCCAACATCTCCTGTCACTGATGACGCAACAATATCCCAGGTAACTCCACTATTCTCAGATACCTCAAGTTCTACAAAATGTCCACCAACAATGACATCGTCTAAATCATAGGTAATAACAACATTATTTGTATCTGTTGTCTGTAATGCTGTAACATTCGTAACCGAAGGAGCACTCGTATCTACAAAAAAGTCTGCTGATTCGGTAAATATTCCCGCGTTTCCATAGCTATCTGTACCACGAATCTCAACACGCATATCTGTTTGTTCTTCATTGTTAAAATCTATTCCCGCATTCCAAGTCATATTTTTATTCACTCCAGCTGTCACTCCTACTCCAATATCTCCTGCAAGTGTGGTGATAGGGACAGTCCAAGTCGTTCCACTATTTTCTGAGATAAGGGCTTCAATTGCAATACCCGAAGCAGTATTATCTACTAAATCGTATTCAATGACGAGGGTATCTGTACCAGCGGTCTGGCTTACTGATATATTTTGTATTGTTGGTCCTGTATTATCTATATCAAAAGCAGATGACTGTGCCATATTACTGTTTGCAAGTGTATCACTCGACTGAAGACGGACATAGACGGTTGAATCTTCTATGCCAGGAAGATCCGTTGCAGAATCCCATGCAAAAGTTAAACTTGTACCAAGGGTACTAAAGAGTAAATCTGTTATTCCATCACTTCCAACACCACTTTTTTCTGTCATTGGAAACCAATTCAAAGCATCAGTTGAATACTCAAAAGAAGTAATATCATTCGTGTCATTTTCTCCATCAACCCCAGTATAATTTACCAATACATAATTTACACCACCTGTTTGTTGAACCACACTGGTAACTGTAATTACAGGAGAAGTGTTTGGAATACCAGCACTCGAAGAAAGATTACTTTCACTCGTCAATTGATCAAGAGGATCAGAGGTATTTCGTGATTTTACTTGGAAAGTATACTGAGACACTGGAGAAGTTAAACCTGTTATAGTAACCGTTCCCCATGACGCAGTTGTTCTCCATACTGCATTTGTACCAAGAGTTCCTGCTGTTTGTACATATTTTCCTGTTGTACTTTCGTAAATAGAATATTCAAGTCCTATTACTTCTGAAGTATGAGGGTTGATAGTCACATCTACTGAACTATTTTGTGGATTATTTACTGTTGGAGCTTGAGGGGTATAAGGCTTAACATATTTATATACTGTAGAAAGTGACAAATCTTCATTATTTACAGAGTGACCATAATCATCTGTGTGTACAATTTTTGCTTTGGAAATGAAATCATTACCATCCAAAGTTGTTTCAACTGACACTACCTGATTTGCAGGATTTGCTGTATTTGAATCCCCAGCCGTTTCAGATCCATAAGCTCCCCCATTTAATGCAACGGAAAAATTATTGGTATTTGGATTTGTCTCAATAAACGAACCTCCTAAAAATACAGCATTATCTCCTGCGTCTGGCTGTGCATACAAATCTATTCCCGAATTTATTACAGGATCAAGTGTATCGACGAGAAAATTACTAGACTCTATATTTCCACTTGAATTCGTATTTGAATCTGATCCACGAACCCTCACAAGAATATCGTTTTGATCCTCATTTGGAAAATTTATTCCTGCATTCCAGGTTATTGTTTTTCCATTACCTGGTGCAACTGCTAAACCAACATCACCTGTTACTGAAGTGTCAGTAACATTCCAAGTGCTTCCATTATCTTCTGATATATCTATTTCTACATCAACAGGATTACTGTCTGTTAAATTATAGGTAATCACCACATTTTCTGTACCAAGTGTTTGAGATGCGAAGACTGAAGCAATTACTGGTCCAAGTGTATCCAAAGGAAAATTTCCTGACTCTACATTTCCACTCTCATTTGTATATACATCGGTCGCACGGACTCTTACACGGATATCATTTTGATCCTGTCCAGAAAAATCTACTCCTGCATTCCAAGCAATACTCTGTCCAACTCCAGGAGCAATATCTGCACCCACATCACCTGTAACAGAAGTGTCTGTCACATTCCAAGTACCACCTCCGTCTTCTGAAATGTCTATTTCTACGAACGAATCATTGGAGTCGGACAAATCATATGTAATGTCTACTGTATTCGTTCCTGCATTTTGTGAAGCACTCACATTTGTAACACTTGGATTCGCAGTATCTAAATCAAAATTGGCCGATTCTCCATATGTTCCTTGATTCCCAAAAGCATCTGTCGCACGAATCTCGACACGCATATCTGTTTGATCCTGGTTATCAAAATCATTTCCTGCATTCCATATTATATTTTTTCCACTTCCTGGAGCAATATTTGCACCTATATCACCTATGACAGAAGTATCGGTCACATTCCAGGTACTTCCACCATCTTCTGAAATATCCATTTCAATATTTGAACTGTTTAAATCTGTGAGATTATAGGTAAAATTAACCGTATTCGTATTCAATACTTGCAAACCAACAACACTTGAAATAACAGGATTTTTTGTATCAATAGGAAATGCACTAGAAGTAACAATTGCTCCACTTGAGGTACCGTCAAAAGCTTGAAGACGAACATATACGGTATTATCTTCTGCATTTATAAGATCAGCACCGACATCCCACATAAAATCATGAGATGTACCACCTGCAATAAAAGCAAGTCCAGATGTGCCATCACTTCCTACACCACTTTTTTCTGTCATGGTATACCAATTGGTGTTATTTGTAGAATATTCAACAGTAATAAGATTTGATGATTCACTTTCCAAATCTGAACCCGTGTAATTGATAACAACATATCGTGTACCATCTGTTGTTTGTGCCACAGAATCAAGAGAGATTATTGGTGACTGATTTTGTGAAGAAGCACCACCTGAGAAGGCACTTTCACTTGAAACAGCATGTGATGTATCACTTGTATTTCTGGATTTTGCCTTAAACTCATATGTATATGAATCATTCACTAATCCTGTTACTGTTATTTTTCCAATTACTCCCGTTGTCTCTCCCCATTGTCCAGACTCTGTACCACGTGTTTTCCAAACAGGTGCATCTCCAAGTGTTCCATTTGCTTGGACATATTTTCCTTGTGTAGTTTCGTAGATAACGTATTCAAGAACAGACGCTTCTGATGCGTGTGGATTAATAATAACATCCACAGTTCCAACGGTCGGATTATATACTGTTGGAGCGAGAGGAGTATACGGTTTTACATACTTATATACCACTGCTGGGCTGGTATTCTCATTATCCACTGTCTGCCCATGATCATCAGTATGAACTATTTTTACTTTAGAAACAACATCATTACCATCTAAACCTGTTCCCACTTCCGTAGCTTTATCACTTGGACTCGCTGTGTTTGCACTTCCTGCTGTTGCACTTCCATATCCCCCATTATTTATTTCTCCATAAAAATTATTCGTATTTGGATTTGTCTCGTTGAATGAACCTCCAATAAGAACGGTTGTGTCCCCTGCATTTGGCTGTGCTTTTAAATCTGCAGTTACATTCACAGTTGGATTCACAGTATCAATTGCAAAATTTGAAGATGCAACATCATTTCCTTGGCTTTCATAAACATCTTTTGCACGAACTCGTACTTGTAAATCACTTTGTTCTTGATTGTCAAAATCTGTACCAGCATTCCAGGTTATCGTTTTTCCATTTCCTGATGTTATTCCTGAACCCACATCACCTGTAACAGAAGTATCTGTTACAGTCCAACTTCCTCCTCCATCTTCTGAAATATCTATTTCAACAAGGGATGTGCTTATATCTGCTAAATTATACGTAATAGACACATCTGTTGAACCAGATGATTGAGTGGCACCTACAAATGTAATTCGTGGAGCGAGAGTATCTAAATTAAAATTTGAAGAATTTAAATTTCCACTATTTGTATATGAATCCTCTGCAGTAATCCGAACTTGCATATCACCTTCTTCATATCCATTATAGTCAGTACCAGCATTCCAGGTTATAATTTTTCCATTGTCTGGTGTAATTCCTGATCCAAAGTCTCCACTCGCTGTAGTAATTGGCACATTCCATGTTGTTCCGCCATTATGTGAAATTTGAAGAGTTATATCTACATTTCCAATATCTTCTGTCACATCATAATGAAATGTAAATGTTTTTGCACCACTATCTTGTATTGCCGTAACATTTGTTACTACTGGTGCATGAGTATCTATTGTAAAATTCGATGATTCTGAATTATTTCCTTGATTCCCATAAGAATCTTTTACACGAACTCTCACACGGATATCATTTTGATATTGACCATTAAAATCTACTCCTGCATTCCAGATTATTGTTTTTCCATTGCCCGGTGTAATTCCTGACCCAACACTTCCGGACACAGAAGTATCTGCAACATTCCAAGTACTTCCTCCATCTTCTGAAATATCTATCTCAACCAAAGAATTATTTGCATCTGCTAAATCATATGTAACCGTTACTGTTTTTGCACCAACATTCTGACTTGCAGAAACATTTGAAACAACAGGGATAACATTGTCCACCTCAAAAGCTCCGGATGTTACCAAAGTACTATTTACAATTGAATCATTTGAACGCAATCGTACATATACTGACGAATCTTCTACACCAGACACATTTGTTCCAGAATCCCACATGAAATCATGAGCACTTCCTCCTGGCAAAAATACAAGATTCGTAATACCATCTGATCCCACATCACTTTTTTCCGTCATGGTATACCAATTTGTACCATCAACAGAATATTCATAAGCTATAATACTGTTTATATCTCCTTGACCATCTGTTCCTGTATAATTTACAGGAACATATCGTGTACCATCAGTTGTTTGAGATATTCCACCGAAAGATATTGATGGAGCAGTATTCGTGATTTGTGAAGTTGCAGAATAAGCAGATTCTGAAGTTTCTGCATGGTCTAAATCATTTGGATTTCGTGATTTTACTCGAAATATATACTGAGACACTGGAGAACTTAACCCTGTTACTGTTTTTGTACCCCAAACAGAATCTGTTTGCCAAACAGGACTATTTCCAAGAGTTCCGTCTCCTTGTACATATTTTCCAGTAGTCGTTTCTTCAATAATATATTCTAGTCCAGAAGTTTCTGAATCATGAGGATTAAGCGTAATATCTAATTGTGTTGTAATTGGATTTGAAAGAAGTGGAGCATCTGGTGTAAATGGTTTTACATACTTATATGCCACTGCTGGGCTGGTATTTTCATTATCCACTGCCTGACCATAATCATCTGCATGAACTATTTTTACTTTAGAAATAACATCATTTCCATCCAATGAGACACCTACATTTGTAGCTTGATCCGAAGGTGTTACAGTGTCTGAATCCCCCGCCGTAGCACTTCCATATCCACCATCATTCAATTCTATATAAAAATTATTGGTATTTGGATTATTTTCTGTAAACGAACCTCCGACAAGAACGGTTGCATCTCCTGCATTTGGCTGTGCTTTTAAATCTGCAACTCCATTCGCAGTTGGATTCACAGTATCAATTGCAAAATCCAATGAAGCAACATCATTCCCTTGATTTTGAAATGCATCTTTTGCACGAACTCGTACTTGTAAATCACTTTGTTCTTGATTATCAAAATCTGTACCCACATTCCATGTCATGACCTTTCCATTACCTGAAGAAACTCCTGCACCGACATCTCCTGACACAGATGAATCTACCACTAACCATGTTGCACCACTATCCTCAGAAATATCTAATTCAACAAAAATATTATTTGAGGTGTTATCAGTCAAATCATACGTAACAGAAACATTCGTTGTGCCAAGGGTTTGGCTTGCGCTCACGTTACTCACCACAGCATTCACAATATCTACAGGAAAAGACGAAGAAAGAGTATAATTTCCATCTCCAGCACCATCATTTCCTCGCATACGTACATACACAGCTCCATTATATGTATTTCCCAAATCTGTTTTAGCATCCCACACAAAAATATGAGCTGTTCCACCAGGTGAAGTTGTTAATCCGGTAGTTCCTTCGTGATTCGGATGTGTACTTGAGGCTGTCATCACGGCCTCTTCACCAGAAAAAGCACCAGTGAGAGAATATTCATACGCTGTCAAACTTGAAGCATCGCTTTCTGCATCTTGTAAATTATAATTTACAAGAACCGTACCAATATCTGTTGTACTTTGTGTTGGGTTCAAATTCAGAACATCTGGAAGATCATTTTCTGTATAACTTATAGAAATATTATCTAAGATGACTTGTTCTGTGCCATCACTTTCCAAAAAAGCCTGCCACATTATTTTTTTATTCGCTGTTGAAAAAGTATTTATATTTGTATTGATGACTGATGCAGTATTATAGTTACTTCCTCCAGCAATACTCCACTCCGTTCCTGACCAATAATACCAATTTGACCCATCATCGTCTGACAGTTGGTAATATATCTCTCCTCCATTTTTTGTTGCAGATTCTGTAAAAGAATCCCAACTGGAAACGACTGTAGGATTGAGCGAAGTATTCGGTTTTACAGTTGGCCTATCTGTTGCGTAACTTGGGGGCACTGAACCATACCAACTCAAAATAGCATTATCATAACCAATTGTATAAGGTCCTTTATTTGTTCCTGGAGTTTCAAGCCAAACAGCAACTTTTAAATAATACGTGCCTGCTGTAGTAACTTTTGAAGAAGCATTTACATTGGTTACAGAAGTCCAACTTTGTGTCGAAGTAATTTCTCCAGATGACCACACTTCTTGTCCAAGTGTTGGCGCCCCAGAGGCACTATCTACATAGACGAGCATTTTAAAAGAAATAGGAGAGGCTACATACGCACTCACGAGCCAATCAAAATTCACATTTACTGTTGGATTCGCTACTGTAGTTGTAAATGGTTGTTCCCAATAACCACCAAGTTCATCATCCTTTCCATTTGGTGCTGAAATACGAACATGTCCACTAGGATTTCCTCCGGTCGCCTGATAACTCCCTGCAATATTCACTTCTCCCCCACCTTGATCCCAATCATAGTATGTCCAACCTGTCGCATCGCTTGTGAAACCAGAATTCGTCGTACTTCCAGAAGGAACAGAACTCTGATCCTTGAGTCGTGCTACACCTCCTGTAAATTCTATTTTTCCACTATCATAGGCATAGTCTCCTGCATTGGTAAATGTCCAATCCTGCGTAACTGCTAAAAGTACTTGTGCCCCTGTAAGATACATTGACACAATTCCAATAAAAATCAGTTTAATTAAAAAAACCCCTCCCGCGCTAAAAAATGTTGTGACACTAATTTTTCTCCTCAGAGAATAAACTCCAACAACATTTTCCTTTGCAAGAGAAGTTGGAAAAAAACCTTTCTCTCGCAATTTCTTTGGCGAAAGAAAAAAATACATTGGTAAAGAAAGAATGGAAAAAATAAGTTCTAAAAATATCAAAACCACTGCATAGACCATGACTTTGAGTGAACTATCCGATTCTGCCATTTTTCTTTTGAGGTGAAAAACAAAACCAGAAAATCTAAAAAAAATACCTAACCATTTTTGAGCCATAGAAGAGAAAGGCTAATACTAAAGAGTTAAAAATGTAAAGAAAACACCAAAAACAATGACAATAACCACTGTCCAATTGGTAAGATTATCTATATTTTCTACAATTCTATCAAAAACAGATAATCTCACACGGAAAAAATCCTTCTCTGAAGTATTACTCCTTATCCCTTGCTTTTCATTATAATGAAAAGCAAACATTGCATGAAGCCCCTCTGTTAAACGAAAATCTTCTTGTGAATGTTCCACTTGCCAGTTTCCATTTTCATCAACTGGTGCAGTATACATTACTGTCTCTTTGTCTACTAAAAACAAGACCAAGGCCTCTCCTGCCTGGCCTGATCCACTAATAATATAATTATCTCCTCCCTTTTTTTCTATATCAGTGATTGTTGGAATAGAAAAAGTGTCAACAACACGAGCGGTTTGCATCCCTGTGTCTTGAAGTAAAACTTCTTGATGTTCAATATCTACTGGTTCAAGCCCAGATACTGAATAGAGCTCGAGAGGTCCATACACTTGGGGAGTAAGTGCAATGATAAATAATTTTACTGTCCAAATGATGAATACGATTCCAACACCAGTTAATGTCAACACTCTTCGCAAAGCAAAATCTGTTGATATCTTTTTATATTCACCTTTTTTTTCTAAAAAAGCTATGATTATGTTTGACCTTGTTGTTAAATAGAGTGGAAATGAAACAAGCGCCAAAAAAATTTCTGAAAGAATTAACCCAAAAATAGTCCAGACTACTCTCAAACCACTTTGCGCAACAATTGACTGTTTTCTTCTATAAATCCTGTTTGTCAAAACGGTAATAAAATTTAACCATCTTGTTTTCATACCCCCTTGTTTATTTAAAATAAATGGATGCTTCTCTTTCTATAGTACACAATTTACGAAAAGAAATCAAAAATTATTTTTCCTTTTTTCCCTTAGTTTTTTTCATTTTTTCTTTAAGTTCAATCATTTTCAATTCCCTTCCAACCATAAGTTTATTAATTTTTTCAAGTTGTTCTACTTTATCTTTTAAAGCATCTTCTGCCTTTTTTCGAAGTGTATTATCTTCATTCAACCCACGATAACCAATAAATTCTCCTCTTCTATCAAAACGAGGGACTGCATTTGTTTTAATAAAGACTTTTTTCCCATCTTTATTCACTCTCCAATTCTCCCAATCGTGGAATTCTTTTCTCTCATCGAAAATTTTAGAAAAGAATTCCATATTTTTCTTCAAATCCTCTTTTGCCATAAAATCAAAAGGTGTTTTACCGAGAATTTCCTCTGGATTATATCCAAGTATTTTTCTGACCTTACCAGAAACGAATGTATACTTTTTATCCTTGTCTATTTCCCAGATCCAATCTGTAGATGATTCAACAATATCTTCAAATCTCTTGTTACTAATTCTTAAATTTACAGCGTCATTCGCAACCACAAAAAAGACAACGACAACAAGCAGTATTAAAAAGACAATTACACCCGACTGAATAGCATGCGACATTGCGCTTTCATTCCAAACAGAGGCTGGATAGTCAATACCAAGGACAGCTTTGACTTGTTTTGTTTCAAAATCTTGTATTGGCACCAATGTTGTTATCCAAGTACCCCAACGATCCGTATTGGGTGGTGTCAATATTTCTTTTCCTGTATTAAATGCCTGATAATATTCTTCTGAGGCCTCAGTATATTCTTGCCCTGGAGGGGAATAATCTGGAGAAGTTGTTGGCTCTGAATCAGCCATTAGATACAATTTTCCATTATCTTTTTTGGTATAAAGATAAACAAAACGAATATTCTTGTCTAAAGTTAGCAACATCTGTATTCTCTCTTTAATACTCTCGTAAGCCTCTGTACCTTCATCCTCTGGAACAGCCTCTAGCTGATCTAACATGACCCCATTCAACGTGTATGCTGAAGTTTTTGCTATTAAAAATGCTTGTTCAGAAGTATCTTTCAGACTCGTATCCCAACTATTTTTTACGTACAAAAAACCAAAATATGAACAAACGAAAAATATAATAATAAAAAGTATTTTTGGATTGAAAATTTTAGATATTAACATGTGAAAAAATTAAATATTTTTATAGAGTAACTTTTCTTTTATTAACCAAGTAACTGACCAGGTAATAAACGGCAAACTCAGCCATTGTCCAATCGTAAAAAAAGATCCAGTCTCCAGCACTTTATACTCCTTAAAATATTCTACAAAAAAACGGGTACTAAAATATAACAGGATGAAAATATGGAAATAGTATAATTTTCCAAGAGAAAAAACCCTTTTTCTATAAATAAAATAGAGGATTCCAAAAATACCCAGAGCTAAGAATAATTCATATATTTGACTTGGATGACGAAAAACTACACTTGTTTCAATTCGTTCAAAATACACTCCCCAAGGAACATTTGTTATTCTTCCAACAATCTCAGAATTGAAATAATTACCCAAACGAATAAAAGCAAAAAGTATAGACATGGGAATTATAATAATATCTAACCATTTTTTCCAAGCAATTTTCTTTACTTTTGTATAGACTGCAAAACTCAGCAATAACCCAATTGCCATTCCATGACTTGAAAGCCCACCATGATGCAAAAAAAGGATCTCTATTGGATGAGAAAAATACCATTCAGGTTCATAAAAGAATACCTCTCCCAATCGTGCCCCGAGTGTTCCACCAAGGACAAGCCACATGGCTAAATCATATGACAAATCCTGTGGAATTTTATTTTCTTTAAATAATTTTTTCCAAAAAAGTACTACAGAAAGAATACCAAGGACCAAAAATAACCCATACCAACGTATTGTTAAAAAACCAATTTGTAATAAAATAGGGTCAATGCTATTTGTTATCATAAATACTCTTTCACAGTCTCCACAATAGACTCAAGTGAATAGTTTGATTTAATGAAATATCCTTTTATCCCAAGCTTTACACAACGAGCAATACTTTCTTCGTTTTCTACAACAGAAATAATAAAAACAGGGATATCTTTTATACTTTCATTCTTCCGTATTTTTTCCAACACTTCCACACCATTCATTTTTGGCATGAGAATATCGAGCAAAATTACATCAGGAATATATTCTTTTGTTTTTTCTAAACCCTCTTTTCCATCTCTTGCTAAAAGAATATCAATATTTTTTATTTCCTTGAGTCCTTCATGAAGAGCCTTTGAAAGTATAGCATCATCTTCAATAACTAAAATTTTCTTTCTTTCCATATAATAAAGAATTATTTTTTCTTTGGGAGTGAAAAATAGAATGTTGTTCCTTTGTTTTCTTCTGACTTAAACCACATTTCTCCTCCATTTGCTTCAACTATTGCTTTTGCAATATAGAGTCCTAAACCAGTACCATCTGTTTGTTTTGTGAGTATATTATCTGCTCTAAAAAATTTCTCAAAAACCCGTTTCTGCTGTTTCTTCGGAATACCGTAACCAAAATCTTGAATAGAAACTATAACTGAATTTTTGTCTGAATTACACGAGATAATTACTTTACCACCCTTTTTAGAATATTTTATCGCATTTGAAAGTAAATTATAATATACTTGTAAAATTTTATCCTTATCCACAAAAATAGTACAATTACAATTTTTTGTAATTTTTGAAACCAGTTTAATACCATATTGTTCTGCGAGAGGAGTCAAATCAATAAGCGATTCTTCAACAAAATCAGAAGGATGAGCTTTCTCCTTTTCTATCACAAATTTCTTTCCTGTTTCAATATGAGATACACTGAGCAAATCTTCTATAAGACTAATCATTCTCTCATTACTTTGAGCTACCTGTGTCAAATAATCCTTCTGTTGTATAGTAAGTTCTCCAGCTTTTCCCTGAAGAAGAAGTTCAATAAACCATTTAATACCACTGAGTGGCGTGCGTAATTGATGTGACGCAAGTGAAATAAATTCATTCTTCATCTGATCAATTTTTCTTTCTTCTGTTACATCACGAAACACGACAACCCCACCAATAACCTTTCCTTCTCGATCTTTCAGTGGTGCACAACTATCTGCAATAGGAACCTTTTCTCCACTTTTTGTGATAAGTAAAGTATGGTTTTCCATTTTATGTGATATACCTGTTTCAATAGTATTTTGTAAAAATCCACTTTTATCAGTATTATCTGTTTCTGAAACAAACTTCAAAATCTTACTAAAATGTTTTCCAAAGGCTTCTTTATGTGTATACCCAGAGATATTCTCCGCTGCGTTGTTAAACAAAAGAATCTTATAATTTTTATCAAGAACAAAAACCCCATCACCAATACCATAAATAATTTTTTCTGTCTTTTCCTTTTCAATACGAATATCCTCCATTTTTTCTATAAGAGCATGTTCAGATAACTTCATTTCTGTAATGTCTTCGAGTGACTCAAGAGCACCAATAACATTTCCTTTTACATCTCTTATCTGTGCAGCTGTAAAAGATAACCAAGCACCATTTTTGCCAATACCTGGAAAATAATCTACTGCCTCATAAGCATTTGGAATCAATTCTGATTTTTTGTAAATACCAGCATACAATTGTTTTATAGCATCAATATTATTGTCTACAACAAGATCTGCCATACAAGGCCTTTTTTTCTCATAAAAGACTTTCCATTGTATATCTGTACCAATAGCGTCTTTTGCCTTAATACCAGAAAACTTTTCAAGTGTTTTGTTCCAATAAACAATTCTATGATTTTTATCTATATAAAAATTTGGTATAGGAGAACCCTCAAGAACAGTTTTTAATATCATTTCACTATTCTTAAGTTCTTCTTCGGCTTTTATTTTATCAGTAACATCTTCTCCAGCGCTCAAAATACCAATTAACTTATTTTCATCATCCAAAATACGACTATTATTCCAACTTATGATGCGTTCTTCACCTGTTTTTGTGGCAACGTTGTTTACAAAATGTTCGGGAAACTTCTTTTTTCCTGATAAAACTTGTTGAAATACCTCTCTCACCATTTTTCCTTGTGATTTTGGAATACACAGAGAAATCCAATTCTTTCCAATAAGCTCCCCTTCTTTATATCCGAGTAATTTATTACCCATTTTATTGATAAGGGTAATTTTTCCATCTATATCCATGGCAAGAATGATACTCCCCGCAATATTTAAATATCCTTCTGCCTTTTCTTTTTCTTCTTTCACATCATCCAAAATTTTCTTTCTCTCAGATACGTCTCGGACATATACCAAATCTGCTTTTTTTCCATTATAATCAATAAGTCCAGCATTTAATTCCACAAAAATTGGCTCATGATTTTTGTTCACCATGGTTGATTCATATATTGCTGGTACTTTTTTCCCTCGCAATCGTTCTTCATACATTGTTTGAACTTTTTCTACTTCTGTTGGATAAATAAAATTCAAAAAACTTTTTCCTACGGCATCCTTTCTTGTCCAACCAAACATTTTCTCAAGTTTTGAATTTATAAAGACGACCTTTCCTTCTTGGAGTAAAGCAACACCATCATTTGATCTCTCCACAAATGCTTTATATTTCTTCTCACTTTCTTCCATTTTTCTTACATTAAAATACTCTTCTGTCACGTCTTTCATTACCCCAAGCATCCTTGACAATTTTCCTTTTTTATTTTTTACAAAAACTCCACTATCCGCAACTTTTATATATGTTCCATCCTTTTTTTGAAAACGATAAACAACATTGTATTTATCTCCCTTTTTAAAAGCTTTATCAAGTTCCTCTACTGCTTGCTTTCTATCCTCTTCATGAATCATTTTTTCCCATCCTGTAATACCAAAAGCATCCATTTCTTTTTTTGAATATCCAATAAGTTGTTTTGTCTTTCCAAACCATTCAATTTTCCCCGATGGAATATCATAATCATAAATCAGCTGACCCGTCTGTTCGGTCACGATTCTATATCGCTCTTCACTTTCTATTAATTTTTCTTTTAACTGATTTGTCATATAATTGTGATTATTCTGTATTTTTGAGAGAAGTAAAAATATAAATAGAGAAAAAGAGGAGTTTAAAAATTCCTCTCCGTTACTCACGAACTCTGTCTACCCTACTTCCCATAAAAATTCCTCCCTTACCAAATAAAACACGTTCTTTCTTACTTGAGGTAAAATTCAATTCTTTTATTTATTTCAGCCAAATTTACATTGGATTTTATAAAATAATCATTCGCCCCAAGTTTTTTTGCTTTTTGAATACTTTCTTCATCACCCAAATTGGACAATACTAACACAGGAATGTTTTTTAAAATTTCACTCGCTCGTACTATTTTCAAGACTTCAAATCCATCTTTTTTAGGGATAATCAAATCAAGAAGAATAATGTCTGGTTTTACCTTTTCAGCAATACTTAAAGCTTTTTCTCCGTCAGTTGCAGTAGTAAGTGTATAACCAGTATCCTTAAGTTGTAAAAATAATGCTCGCAACAATACTTCATCATCCTCTACTATGAGAATAATTTTATTTTTCTCTGCCATACTCCAAAGATTATTTAATGACGTTCTTCACTTCTTTAACAATAAATTCAAGACTTGATTTTGCTTTTAAAATATATTTTTCAGCCCCAAGGACTTTAGCAGACTGAACATCGACAGGTGTATCCAAATTAGATAATACAATAACAGGTATTTTTTTTAAACGATCATCACCCTTGAGTTGTTTCAACACAGAAAATCCATCCATTCCAGGAAGAATAATATCAAGAAGAATAACATCTGGTTGAATCTTTACGACAGCATCATATACTTCAAGACCATCTGCCACAACAAAAGAATCAAAACCCTCTTCAGAGTCAAGAGCAGACTTCAATGCTCTCGAGAGCATTTTATCATCTTCAACAACAAGTATTTTCACACTTGTTGTTTTTTTCATCATTTTTCTTCCTATCCCGAGAACATTACTTAAAATATTCTTACTTTTCATCTTCATAATTATCAAAAAAACTTTCTCTCCAGTGATATTATACCACAGTAAAATACAACATTCCAACTATTTCACAGATATATCCAAACCCTATCAATCCCATACCAAAAAGCCCAATCATCCACTCTTTCTTAATGTCCCTTAGAACCTCTTTGTCTATAGAATGCTCTTTAAACATACGAAAATGTACCTTTAATGCAGCAAAAGCAATCATTAAAGTACCAAATGTACCAATTGTTATCCCAAAAATTTCTAAATACATACAAATTTTACTTATCTTTTATTTGTATAACAGTATAGCACATATGAGACTCGTTTTTCCAATATAACAAAAAAGAGTGACTCTCCACTCTTTTTTACTCCACTCTATTTTCTACTCAAAAAGCGTTGTTATCACCATTATTCCAACCCCTATACAGAACATCCCCAATTGAATCAATGACTTTTTATAACTCTGTTCTTTGTGCATTTCAGGAATAAGATCCGATCCTGCAATATAAATAAATGATCCTGCGGCAAATGGAATAAGAATGTCTGTTGCATGCTCATACATTCCACCAAGTCCAATTCCAATGAATGCACCAAGTATAGCGGTAAGGGCACTCACGAAATTAAAAAGGAGAGCTTTCCATCTGGTAAAACCACCATGGATAAGTACACTAAAATCTCCAATTTCTTGTGGAATTTCGTGGAGTACTACAGCAAGAGTCGTTGAAATACCAACAGGGATAGAAACCAAATAACTTGCTCCGATAATGATACCATCAATACAATTATGCACTCCATCACCGATGAGATTCATAACAGCGAAAGAATGAACATGCTCTTTTGTGGTTGGATGATGACAGTGTCTCCAATGAACCACTTTTTCCAAAAGAAACATAAGCATAATTCCTCCGAGCACAGAAAGAGACGCACGTAAACCAAAATTCCCCTCTTCCGCCATATGAGGCAAAAGATGAAGAAAAACATCTCCAAGCATTCCACCGGCAGCAAAGCTTACGAAGGCAAAGACGATACTTTTTAATTTTTCTATTTTTATT
>Ga0209340_1001103_pt1 | contig 21664 bp, 21 predicted proteins | sample EPASupsiteSAE323_FD_187266 | JGI IMG/M metagenome (GOLD analysis project Ga0209340, IMG submission 187266) | Bioremediated contaminated groundwater from EPA Superfund site, New Mexico - Sample SAE3-23 (SPAdes) (version 2) | ecosystem: Environmental > Aquatic > Deep subsurface > Groundwater >... | reverse complement strand
CCTGTCCTACAGCCGCATCACCCGACATACTTTGATAAATCATGACGCCCCATTTTTTAGCACCAGTGATGTCAGTATCTTTCAGGGTAATTGAGTTTAATCCTTCGATAACTGCGGCTTCGGAACCGGCTGCCGTATATTTACTAATTCCGCCATTTTCAGACTTTACATTGAAAGTACCGGTGCAATAAATACCGGGAGAACCATCTCCGGCAGTTGTTCCTGTGCAGTTTGTCGCATTGATTTTCGGAGCACCTGTGGAAGTATCGTAGCGATCGGTTGCAAGTGCCGCACAATGATCCCCTTTCGTTGTAATAGTCGAATTACTGATGTTAACCGTACCGCCGTATGTTGCATCCACTCCGCGTGATGAATTTGCAGATGTAGAGATGGTTACATTTGTTAAATTCACAATTGACCCCGAACCATAAGCGAATGCAGCATTCGCTCCGCTCCCACTTGTTGTAATCGTGCAATCCGTCATATTTATCGTACTCGAAGAAGCAGCAAGTACACCCGCATTCAGCCCGGTGAAATTACTGTTGTCTTCGGAAGCGGTGTTCCCACTTTTCGTAATCGTTGAATTGTTTAATGTAAATGAACCTGATTGAGCTACTTTAACCGCATTTTCATCCGATTTGGTTGAGGTATATGTTTGATTTGTTTTCGTTGCAGTTCCACCCGATTGAGAATAAGCTGTCGAAGAACTCGAGTCATCATCTGTATCCGTCGAATCCTGCGAATCCGATTTTACACCGCAATTTGTAACCAGGACCACACAGATCAAGATCAGAAGAAGCAGAAACCCAGCTTTCCCCTTTGATTGTCTAAACTTTTTTTTATTCATTTTTTTCTCCTGCGTAATGTTTTATAAATAGCTTAGACCATATTTAACCGGAAAACTTTCCGCTTCTTCTCTAAAATAATTTTTTTAAGAAATTATTTCCATTCTTCGTAATGAATACGCGATTGGATATCTATTTCTTTTTGTTTAAGAAATTTTATTTCATCCGATTTGTAGCCCACCGGGATAATTGCAGCGATTTCCAGTCCGGGAGGAATGCCTATTTTTTCTTTTATTGCAGTAATATTCTGGGGAATATAAGTTACACCAAAGACATCGTGTTCCGCCAGGCTCAGCAAAAAATTCTCGATACAGCACCACACCGAAGCCAGGTAATTCAGGGCATATATTTTTTTTGCTTTTTCTACCGTTGTTTTTGGTTTGAATATGACTATCACAACAGTTGGAGCATCCAGGATCATTTTCTTTTGTCTCGGGATCGCATCAAGGTACATTCCCTTCATGATCGAATCTTCCTTTTCAAACATTTTTGTAAGTTCTGTCATGTTTATTTCTTTTTCGAGTTTTTCCGATTCGATAAGCTTGCGTTTGGTTTCCATTTGTCTGACGATAATGAAATCCCATTCCCTCAAGTGGTTGTACGAAGGGGCTTTAAAGGCATTTTCGATCGCATAGTTTAAAATATCTGCCGGGATATCCGTATTTTTGAAATCCCTGATTGAACGTCTTTTTTCAATAGCGTCTCTCAGTTCCATATTGTGTCGATTACCTCCTGGTGTGAAATCATTCTAATTATATTTATATCCAATATTATCCAACCATCAAAATCTTTTGTCAAATTGAAATGGTATTCTTCTTCCGATTCCCGTGAATAGCATGGATACCAATAATGAAAAACAGGGAAAACCTTGCGTTCTCATCGATAATATATTATTATTAAAATGAGGAGTAATATAAAATGGCTATGAGTAATAACATCCTTCAAGCGATAGGGAACACATCGTTCGTGCAATTACAAAAAGTAGTTCCAAATAATTCTGCGAAAATTTTTGCGAAACTTGAATGGGAGAATCCTACAGGGAGTATGAAAGATCGCACTGCCCAGGCGATGATTTCGAGAGCAGAGGAAGATGGCCGATTAAAACCCGGTTATACGGTTGTAGAATATACAGGAGGAAGTACAGGGATATCGTTAGCATTGGTTTGTGTAGCGAAAGGATATCGACTTCAAATAATTACTTCCGATGCATTTAGTAAAGAAAAATTGAACCAGATGGCTGCTTTTGGTGCCCAGCTTGTGATGGTTCCCAGTGAAGGTGGGCTCACCACAAAGAAATTGATTCTCGATATGATTGAAAAAGCAAGAGAGTACAGCCGTCAACCCAATACTTATTGGACTGACCAGTTGAATAATTTTGATAGTATTTCCGGTTATTATTCGTTGGGTGAAGAGATTTGGGAACAGTCCGGTGGGAAGGTCGATGCGTTTGTGCATAGTGTTGGGACATCCGCTTCGCTTCGAGGAGTAGCAACCGTGTTAAAGCGGTATAATCCACGAATTAAGATAATAGCTGTTGAACCCGGGGAATCTTCGGTTTTATCCGGTGGACAGCCAGGACCTCATAAGATAGAAGGCGTTGGGATCGGATATACTCCTCCGCTCTGGGAACCTTCACTGGTAGATGAAATAATTGCTGTAAAAACCGAAGATGCAAAAGAAATAGCCAGGTGCATGGCACGGGAAGAAGGAATTTTTGCCGGTACTTCATCCGGTGCGAATGTATTAGCTTCAATAAGACTCGGCGAACGGTTGGGTCCTGATGCGAAAATTGCTACATTAATGGTAGATTCCGGTTTAAAATACCTTAGTACTGATGTTTACAAGAAATGATAGTCCTGTTGCTCGCACCGCCCCGGGATACATTCCCAAGAAAGCAATGCTGGCAAACTGAAAATAATTATTGATTTTAAAAAATGAATCGCATATAATTTATTTCGATTGGAAATTATAAAATAGGAGGCTTTCAATGGGATTATTTGAAAAGCTTAAAGCCGAATTTATCGATATTATCGAGTGGCTGGACCCATCAAACGATACAATGATCTACCGTTTCGAACGCTACCAGAACGAAATCAAGCACGGTGCCAAACTGGTAGTCAGAGAATCTCAAGTGGCTGTCCTTGTTAATGAAGGACAGGTCGCGGATGTTTTTCAGCCGGGAACGTATACGCTTGAAACCAAAAACGTCCCGATCCTGGCAACTTTAAAAGGATGGAAATACGGTTTCAACAGCCCTTTCAAAGCGGAAGTCTACTTCGCCAATACAAAAAATTTCACGGACCGGAAATGGGGAACCAAGAACCCGGTAATGATGAGAGATCCTGAATTCGGCCCAATTCGGCTCAGGGCTTTTGGGAACTACACGCTGCGCATCAAAGACCCGGTGAAAGTTATCAAAGAAGTCGCCGGAACAGATGGAAAATTTACAACAGATGAAATCACCGAACAATTACGCAATATTATCATCACCCGGTTCTCGGATTCTATAGCCCAGAGCAAAATCCCGGCGATAGACCTGGCTGCCCATTATGATGAACTCTCCAAACTCATCATGGATAAAGTCCAACCTGAATTCGATGAATACGGCATGCTGCTTTCCAAATTACTGGTTGAGAATATCTCCTTCCCACCCGAAGTGGAAGAAGCAATCGATAAACGAAACAGCATGGGAGTACTTGGGAACCTGGATAATTACATGAAATACCAGGCGGCCAATTCCATGCAGGTTGCAGCAGCTAACCCGAACGGTGGAGCTTCAAGCGGTATCGGTCTCGGTATGGGGTTTGCCATGGCAAATCAAATGGCTTCCTCGTTTCAACAACAACAGCAACAACCCCAACAACAGCAAGCTTCAGCACCCCAGGCAGGCGGACCTCCTCTGATTCCAGGTGCCATCCAATTTTTTGTCGTCCTCAATGGACAGCAGGCAGGACCTTATAATGAAATGGGACTGCGCCAACTCATTCAGCAGCAGGCGATCAACCCCACCACATTCGTCTGGAAACAGGGAATGGCAGCATGGGCAAAAGCAGGCGAAGTCCCTGAATTGGCTTCGCTCTTTACACCCCCCGGTCCTCCTCCGGTTCCACCAATGTAATGAATCTGATTAAACCGGAATGGATAAAAACGGAGATATCCCATGACTGACCAAAATATGAATCCCACAGAACTGGGAAAAGAGAAAGTAAGTAACGAACTGAAATGTAAAGGATGCGGTGCAATCCTTCAATATAAACCGGGAACAAAAAATTTGCAGTGCGAATACTGCGGCGCTGAAAACGCGATCGCTGATTCGGCTGAAACAATCGAAGAAATTGATTATGTCAAATTTATAAACGAAAAACTTCAATCGGAAGAAAAAATCGATATCGTGTCGGTGAAATGTACCATGTGCGGTGCGTCGATCACTCTCGCTCCGAATATTACTTCCGACCGCTGCCCGTATTGTGCATCAAATATAGTTGTGAAAGGCGGAACAACCAGCACGATTCTCAAACCGAAATCGCTTGTTCCTTTTAATGTGGATCGGAAAAAAGCATCCGAACTGTTTAATGGCTGGATTCAAAATCTCTGGTTTGCTCCTTCGGATTTGAAGAAAGCGGATGTGGGGAATGAACGGTTGAATGGGGTTTATATCCCATACTGGACGTATGATACGAACACGGATAGTTCCTACACGGGAGAACGGGGAACATATTATTATGTCACGGAAACCTATACAACTACGGAAAACGGCCAGTCCGTGACCAAAACACGCCAGGTTCGTCATACCCGGTGGGATTATGCTGCGGGGCGTGTTCAAAACAAATTCGACGATGTACTGGTTATTGCGAGCCAGTCTCTTCCGGTTAACTACACGGAACGACTGGAACCCTGGAACCTGAAAACCCTTGTTCCTTATAATGACAAATACCTGGGCGGGTTTCGCTCCGAATCGTATCAAATCGACGTGACGACCGGTTTAAATACAGCCAAGAAAAAAATGGAACCCGTGATTCACCAGACTATTCGTTCAAATATCGGTGGGGATGAACAACGTATTCATACTGTTAATACCGCTTACAACGATATTACGTTTAAACATATTCTTCTTCCCATCTGGATTAGTTCTTACAGATTCAAAGACAGGGTGTTCCGTTTTATGATTAACGGACAAACAGGTGAAGTCCAGGGCGAACGTCCTTACAGCGCAATGAAGATAATCGCATTTATATTATCTATCCTTGCTGCCATTGCCCTTATCGTATACTTTTTCAGTAAATAATCTTTTTTTAAAGATATAGATCTGTTATGTAGTGGCGACCTCCCTGGGATGAAATCCCCTGCGGTCGCTGCTACTTAGTGCCTCCGGCGGCCAGAAACCTTTTTGAAAAAAGGTTTCTGGACTTCCAAAACTTTTGATAGTTGAAAGATTGGTTTCGTAAGCCATCAACATCGGGATGCAGTATTAACCAACGCCCCTGATTTTGAATTAGAAATGAGTCAATGAGAGTGGGGCAATTCATTTCTTTTTTTGACACCTACACTGACCCTTAACACTAAATAAGGAAGCACTACGTAAATTTTTTTAAATAAATTGCTAACCTTTAGGAGGTACGTTGTATCGTTTTCTGGAGTTTTTTCTGGAAACCAGGGTTATTTTTTTAAGCAAAAAATAGGGAGAAACGATTGACTTGATCGCGAATTTATGGTATAAAACATGCTATTATACATAAGGAGAAAAAATTATGTACGCGATTCTCGAAACAGGAAGCAAACAATACAAAGTTGAAGAAGGCGATGTGCTTGAAATCGAACGAGTAGAAGACGAAAAGATTTCGGATGATAATAAAGTCGATTTTGACAGTGTGTTATTGGTAAAAGGCCAGGAAACACTCATTGGCCAGCCCTTTGTGAAAAATGCAAAAATATCTGCAACGATTATGAATGAAGACAAAGCAAAGAAAGTCATCGTCTTCAAGAAAAATTCAAAGAAACAATACCGCAGGACGAAAGGTCACAGGCAGCAGCTTCACCGGATCAAAATCGATAAGATTGAACTGACAACCGGTGCATAAGATACAGGAAGAGGAGAAATCACCATGGCACACAAGAAATCAGGCGGAAGCGGAAAAAATGGACGCGACAGTATTGCAAAACGATTGGGAGTAAAAGTATTCGGCGGTCAGAAAACTCCAGCCGGCTCCATTATCATCAGGCAGCGTGGGACAAAAGTTCGACCCGGTCATAACGTCGGTATGGGCAAAGATAATACTTTATTTGCTCTTGTCGAAGGAACTGTCCATTTTGTCGACAGAAACCACAGGAAGTACGTCGAGGTTGTTACTAATTAAGAATTTATTTATTCAATTTCACCCGCCGTTGGGTAAGGCAGGTGTTCTATGTTTATAGATACCGCAGTGGTTACCTTTGTCGCCGGAAAAGGAGGCGATGGGTGTGTCAGTTTTCGCAGGGAAAAATATATTCCCAAAGGAGGCCCAAACGGCGGCGACGGTGGAGCTGGCGGGGATATTATCCTCACCAGTGTAACAAACGTCTATTCACTCATCGATTTCAAAAATACTCGTTTTATCCGCTCTGACAAAGGGACAAACGGTCAGGGCTCAAACAAAACCGGGAAAAACGGCGAAAATATTTTCCTCCGCGTCCCTCCTGGTACTGTTATCAAATCATTTCCCGATGAAAAACTCATTTTTGATTTCACCGGACCCGATATGTCTTTTGTTATTGCCAAAGGTGGAAAAGGAGGACTGGGAAATACCCACTTCAAATCTTCCACCAACCAGACCCCCCGCTTTGCACAGAAAGGAAAAGACGGTGAATCGGTTAAAGTCGTCCTGGAACTGAAAATGATCGCTTTCGCAGGGATTGTCGGGTTCCCGAATGCAGGAAAATCAACCCTTATCTCAAAAATCAGCCAGGCAAAACCTAAAATCGCCGATTATCCGTTTACTACTCTTTTTCCGAATCTTGGAGTAGTGTATCGTGATTACGAAGGGATCGTAGTGGCTGATATCCCCGGGATTATCGAAGGCGCCAGCGAAGGTGAAGGGATGGGATTCCATTTTCTCCGCCATGTCGAACGTACCAAAGCACTTATCTTCATGGTGGACGGCTCCCAATACGCAGAAATCACCCCTTTGAAAACTTTTAAAATTCTCCAGGAAGAATTAAAACTTTATAAAGCGGGAATGACACGTAAAAAATGCATCGTGGCTCTAAACAAAATCGACCTGCTGGATGATTCGGAAGAAAGCAAAAAACGAAAACGCGAAATCGGTAAATTAAAAAAACACTGCACCGAATTGGAACTACCTTATTTTGAAATCTCGGCTATTAAGGAAATAAATCTCAACGATCTCGTATCAAAACTCTTTGAGATATACCATGAAAGTTAAGGTTGGAATACTCGGCGGGACGTTTAATCCCATTCACCGGGGGCATATTGATCTCGGGTTAGCCATACGCCAGGCATTCGGGCTTGAAAAAGTGTTGTATATTCTTTCCGCACGCCCTCCTCATAAAAAAGAAATCGAAATCGCTCCGGTTTCGCTTCGTTGGGAAATGCTTCTAAAAGCGCTTGCTCCTTACCCGTTTTTTGAAGCATCCGATATCGAAGTCAACCGCACAGAGGATTCCTGGACCATTGATACTATTGCTCAACTGCAATCCATGTATCCTGCTTATGATTTCTTTTTTATTTCTGGCAGCGAAGGATTTTTGAAAATAAAGACATGGAAAAATTACAGGGCACTGTTGCGAATGGTTTCGTTTATAGTGGTGCTCCGGGATGAGTCACACCGCAGAGACGTAGAAAAACTACTGGCTGAAGAAAACCTTGTTCCCTGTTCCGGGGTTCCTGAACAGGGGGAAATCATGGATCCCGGGGTTTATATTTATAAGTATGAAGCACGGACGATTGGAATTTCGTCCACATTAATCCGGCAGAAAGTTAAAAAGTCGGAAAGCATTGATTCGTATGTCGAAGGAGAGATAAAAAAAATAATGGAGGAACATAAATTATATGAAACCTGAAGAATATGAACTGGTTGCTGCAGATTTGAAGCGCAGGAAAATCCCTGCCGAAGTAAAAAAAGTCGTGTCCATTATGCTGGATAAGAAAGCAGAACGGATCGTGGTATTAAAAATGAAAACCGTAACCGATATCACGGATTTTATGATTATATGCCAGGGGAATTCCGGACGACAAAATAAAGCTGTTTCCGATGAAATCCAGGTCAAACTTCGTGCCGAGTATAAAATGAAACCCTTCGGTGTGGAGGGTGAAAAAGAGGCCGAATGGATTTTATTGGATTACGTAGACTTTGTGATCCATGTTTTTTCTCCTGAAACTCGAAAGAAATACCAGATCGAAAAATTGTGGATGGATGCAAAACGATACGATTTTAGCATTGACGACGAACCTGAGGGATGAAAAATCTCTTGCGGTTAAGGAAGCGCTACACCGGGCCTCCGCTGTTGATTCCACTATTTTAGTTTCCGGTGAAACAGGAACCGGGAAGGATTTCTGGGTTAAGTATTTTGCAGCACTTCATCCGGGGAAACCTTTCCTGGATATTCACTGCGGGGATGTGCCCGAAACACTCCTGGAAAGCGAGTGGTTCGGATATAAGAAAGGAGCTTTTACAGGTGCCGATAAAGATTATGACGGTAAATGGAAAAAAGCACACAAAGGAATTTTATTTCTAAACCAGGTCGATTTACTCGGTTTGAATGTCCAGTCAAGACTTTTACGAATAATCGAACGTAAAGCCTATTACCCTCTGGGTTCAACAGAAGAAGTTTCTATAGATACCCAATTTATATTTTCAACCGATGACCGGATCGAGCAAAAAGTTCGCGATGGGTTATTCAGAGCGGATCTTTTTTATCGTATTTCCACCTTCCGGGTAGATATTCCTCCTCTGCGGGAAAGGAAAAAGGATATCATATCTCTCCTGGAGTATTTTGCAAAACGGAACGGTTTGGAAATGGAACTCGATGAAAAGGCCGTTCAAACTCTCCTTGATTATCTCTGGCCGGGGAATATCCGGGAGCTGGAGAATCTTGTCATGTCCGCTTCGGTACAAGGAAAAAAACTCACGTCAGGTGATGTCGCATTATTAATCAAAGATTCCTCCCGCTTCTTCGACATGGTAAAAGAGAGTGATATGAGTCTTGATGAACTGGAAAAAAAATATATTGAGTTCATGTTAGAGAAGTACAAGAACAGGGCAAAAGTAGCACGAATACTGCAAATATCCCGGAAGTCGTTGTATAATAAATTAAAAGAATCTTAAGTCATCACATATCGGAAAATTTCCAAAGGAAAGGATGCGCGTTTTATCGTGTACCGAATAACCGATCGCCTGCGTCTCCCAGGCCGGGGATAATATATTTGTTTTCATCCAGGCATTCATCAATACTTCCGGTATAAATAGGGATATCCGGGTGAGCTTCTTCTACGGTTTTAATTCCTTCCGGGGCTGAAATAATGGAAATAATTGTGATATTATAAAAATTTCTTTCTTTCAACATATTGATGGTAGCCACAATCGAGCCTCCGGTTGCCAGCATGGGATCAATAATAAAGAAATACGGATCTTTTAATCCATCCGGGATTTTCTCATAATATGTAACCGGTTGTTTGGAGTCATGGTCCCTGTAAATTCCCATAAATCCAACGCGGGCATTGGGAACAAGATTCAACATGCCGTCGAGCATCCCGACACCCGCACGAAGAATCGGGATAATCACGATCTCATTTTTCAATTTACATCCCAGCGCTTCGGCCATCGGAGTAACAACACGCTCCGGGATTGTCTCCAGGTCCTGCATCGCTGTATAGGCCAGGAGCAAAGTTAATTCATTTGCCAGCTCACGAAATTGTTTGTGGTGAGTGGTTGAATCCCGTAAAACTGTCAATTTATGCTTTACCAGCGGGTGATTCACCTCATAATACATCGCTTACTCCATATTTTCTAATCATTATTCACTTTTAAAAAATTCAATATTTCTATTATAGAACAATTCCCTGTTTTAAGCAACTCTGCTGTTTCAGCTTTGCTTTATGATTCCGATTCGAAGCGATACCCTTTATTCCGAACAGAGAGGAAGTGTTTCGGGTTTTCCGGGTTGCTTTCAAAGAGTTTACGGAATTTTAAAATAAAATTATCGATCGTACGGGGTGTAGGAGAAACATCCATTCCCCAGACCTCTTCCAGGATATCGGCGCGTTGAAGTGTCTGTCCCCTGTTCTTTGAAAAATATACCAGCAGGTTGATTTCTTTTTCCGAAAGAACAACCGAACCCTGGTTGCTTTCGCATTCACGAGTGGAAAGGTTTATTTTAAACCCGTTTACAATCAGGATTTGATGAGAAGGAATCGACCGGTTCCCGAGACATCTCCGTATTAGCGCATTTACTCGCGCAAGGAGTTCTTCCATATTAAAAGGTTTGACAAGGTAATCATCGGCTCCTTTATTGAAAGCATCCAGTTTACTTGAAACATTCTGCTGAACCGTTAACATTAAGACCGGCGTATGAGAATGCGAATTGTTCTTTCGCAATAAACCAAGTACATCCATCCCGGAAATACCCGGAAGTAAAACATCGAGTATAAATAGATCGAATAAATTTGCCGATATCTGCTCAATCAACGATTCACCGTTTGAAAAACATGTAACCCGGAAGTTATTTTCTTCCAGGTTAATCTTAATCATATTACGAATTAGTTCGTTATCTTCCAGCAATGCGATATGATAGTTCATTTTCGTTCAGTTTCTCCGGTTTGGTTTTATAAGTGGGAGATGGATGAGAAATCCTGTACCCGAAGGAGTTTGCTCTTTCACCCCGGGATCCTGGAAATTGATTTCCAATGTCCCGGACATTTTCTCTGCCAGTTTTCGCGAAATATAGAGCCCCATACCCGACCCGTGTAATTTCCCCGGTAATTCTTTGTCCAGGTGTTTATAAGCTTCAAATACCTTATCGAAATCATTTTGAGGGATTCCCGGACCGTTATCCCGGATCAAAATAATGGCGAATTTTCCTTTAATAAACGTTTCCACTGTTAATACAAGCCCCGGAGAACAATATTTCAATGCATTATCGACAATATTATCCAATATTATTTTCAGGAGTTGCGTATCCGCTTTAACCATTAACGGGGATAGCGTTGTCCCTTCACTTTCACCCGTCGCAGCATCAGGCCCTTTTTGCGAAAATAACTCCAGTTTTAAAGTGGCATCGGTAAGAAGAAGATTATGATGTTCGAAATATCCAGTGAGAAATTCATCCAGGTTGAGATGAATGAAAAACGGATTATAAACCTGCTCGTTTGAATGAAGACCATAACCCGCCAGGATATTCTCCGCCAGTTGTTCCTGCTTTTCAATCTGGGTGAGCGCCATGTCCACGTATTTGGGGAGCTGTTCAGGTGTGATGCAATGGTTTTTAATACTCTGGAGAAATGCTTTTATCCCAGTGATTGGGGTTTTGATCTCATGAGTAACCCGTCTCCAGAATTCCCCCACTTCTCGTGCGGCTCGTTTTTCCAATTGTAGATGCCTGTAAAGCATGAAGCAACCAAGGATTACAATTATAAGCAGAAGCCTGGATTCGCCGAAAAGCATCAGTTTCTTTTTGTTAAAATCTTCCTCCAGGCTTTCCATGACTTCCGGTCTGACACGGATACAAAGGTTTGGCCATCCCGGTTTCAATACTTTTTTCAGGGGTTCCCTTGAAACTCCGCATTCGAGGATTTCAAACCGGTCATCCCTGGGGTATATCCCGGTTACCGGAGTTGTTTTAGTATCCATACTTATCTTTAGTACGAAATATTTCAACGTGGAATTCAAGTTTTCCATCAGGAGATTCTTTTCCCGGATAATCGAGCGGTCTATAAAGATTGTCCACCATGTAATCAATAATCCCAGAGAGAGCAGCGATATTCCCAGGACAAAATGGTGACCATGACGCTTCAAATATCGCTTTATTGTGCGAATCCATTTCATCGTCAGTTCACCTTTCACTCCTTCTTTCAATTAAATGCCTCATGCAAACCTCCTGCTTACTACTAATATGGTCTAAAAAAATTTTAGCACATCCCCAAAAAAAAGTATACTCATTTTAGATTAAAACAGGTTGACTCCTTTTAATTCTTGTAAATTGAATTATTAGAGTTTGGGTTCGAATGAAATAAAATCGAGGGTCCGTGATAGACATGCTAACCAAACCCTGACGATTTGTATTAAAAATACCATTATGAGAAGAAAAAAAGCAAATTAGGATTGACTTTCTTTTTCTTTTCTGATATCTTGTTTTTACACCACAAATTGGAGGTAAAATTATGGATTTTAATGCTATTATTAATCGTGTGATTGCGCTTATCACCAAGCCGAAAGAAGAATGGGACGTCATAAAAAATGAAAACATGACGATTTCAGACATGTTTGTCAAGTATGCTCTGATATTAGCGGCGATTCCGCCTGTTGCGGGGTTTCTTGGCTATTTAATCAATGGGGTTCCAATGGGAAGATCAATAAAATATCTGATCTTCATGTATATTTTCAGCATAGTAACTCCGGTTATCCTCGGTTTTTTAATCGATGTTTTGGCTCCATCATTTGGGTCCAAGAAAGATCTGGTTGCTTCAATGAAGATAGCTGTTTTTTCTTCATTCCCGGTCTGGGTAGTTGGAATTTTGTTTATTATTCCTTCCGTAGAGATAAGATATCTCCCGTTAATCGTCGGAGGTTTATATAGTTTTTATTTATTTTACTTGGGGTTGCAAGCCATTAAAGAACCCCCACAAGATAAACTGGTAATTTATTTAATAGTAATTATCCTGGTATCTTGGGTAGTACAGTATTTAATCCAATTCCAATTGATTGATCGAATTGTCTTCCCTGAAATATATCAGTTGAGGGCATTATTTAATCCTTCTTGATTTAGACCAGTGGCCTCCTCTCATCCAGCAAGATGGGAGGAGGCTCTTACCCTTATTTAAAGAATATATTTTGTTTCCACGTAAAAATTCTTAACCGGAGATGGAGAAAAGAAGTCAACAATATGTTTAAATAGTACATTCTTCTTATTATTAAAAAATTTTTGGGGTATATAGAAGGGATTTCAGCATAATATTAAATTACTTACTAACACTAACCACTTACACTTACTAAATTACCACATTGATACTCCGACCGAGAAAGTATGAAACAGGCCGTTGGTTTTTGACTTTATCCGGGGATATTTCTTCTTTTGTTTCACCCTGGGATGAACTGCCGCTGCCGTTTTTATTTCCACCATTTCCTGATTTCCCCTGTTTGATTTCCTGGTCTGTATTATTTTTGAATCCGCCAAGCTCTACTGTAATCTGACTGATGTTAATCCCTGCATTCTCAAGGTTCGATTTCAACTGGTCCATATTGGAGAGTAAAACCTCCCGAACTGTATTCGTCTCAGCATTAATCCGGGCACTCATTCCATTATCCTTTACCATTAAATCCACCTGCAATCTTCCCAAATCGGGTGGATGCAACTGGATATTCATCCTGTTTTCCCCATTGGAAACCATGAACCGGATACTTCCCTCAACACTTGTTGAAACCTTATCCTTTAAAACCTGGTAAAATTCATTCAAATCCTGCCGGACTGATTCGGCTTTCGCCTGCACTACTGTTTTTTCTACCAGTGGAGTTTCTTTCGCCTGTAAATTCACATTCTGAGCCTGTGCATTTTCTGTGTTGGTTTCTTTCTTCTGTACATTTTGTTCATTCTTTAAAACAGTACTCTCATCTTTTTTTTCAACACTCGATTCGGTAGTTTTTTTAGTTTCTCCCTTTTCCTTTGAGTCGTTCGACTCCTGGTCGGAGGTTTTTTCTTTAGTATTGTCCGTTTTTTGTGCAGCAGTTTTTCCCTGGTCTTCCAGGCTTTTTAACATAGCTTTTTCCAGGTTGTCATTCGAAGCCACTGATTTAGATTCGCCGTAATCCGCCTGGATGTCCAGTTTCACTTGTTTCATTTCTTCTTGATTCAATTTGTTTAATTTGACCATATCAGAAATTTTTGAAGCTGCACTAAGCATACCTTTTATATCGGACGTTTCAGTTGTTTTGGTTTCGAGTTTATCCGGGTTGGTTTCTTTTAATTTATCCAGTTTCGATTCTTTGTCATTCGTTTCCGTTTGATTCCTGGAATCCAGTTTTCTTTTTTCTTCTTCCGTCAGCTTTTTTTCTTCAGTACCCGTCAGTTTAGTTTTGTCAGATTCCTTGCTTTCCGTATTTGAAGTGCTATCGGTTGTATTTAACTCTTTCCGGGAAAGGGTGTCATCTTTTTTACTGCGGTCGGTTTGAGAGGAATTATTCATATCGATACGCTGTGAATTTGAATTCCCCGAATTGATATTCATAACATCGGAACTTTCCGAAGACGAATTCTTTTCAAGTATTTTGGAAAAATTCTCCTTTTCATTTACAACCGGGTTAAATACCGGAGTCCCAACCTGTGCAGACTGGACACTATCCCTGTAAAACTCCATACCTGTTTTCTCTATAAACATCTGACACCTCGACACACTTCAAATAATTCTATTTTCATATAAACATTAAAGCAATACCATTGCCAACTATTTTCAAATACTCTTGTTTCATATAATCCTATATGCAATAGACTTTCCCACATTTTAACCCGCAGGAATGCTTTTTTTCCTCTCAAGGGAGGGAGAAAAATTTTCCTTATGTAAGAAAAAAATTCAACCGCTACGCGGAGTGTCTGTGTTCTGTGTCTGATATTAACCGCGAATACACGTGAATGGATGCAAAAAATGGCCTGTATTCGAATGCCGGTGGTAATTGGGAAAAGTTGTATTAATACCATGTATGCGAATAGACAAACTGACACTTATCGCTGACACTTCTTTTCTTTTCTTCTCACCCTTCACACTTCTCACCTCTTTTATCTTTTTGCCTGTCCCCTTTGGTCCATCATGTTGAAAGAATACACCTTTTGTGGTAAACTATATCTTAAAAACCTATCAAATCCCACATCAAATTACATTTACAAAGGAGATAACTAATATGTTGACCTGGTTGGAGGCTATAATTTTTGCCTTTTTGCTTTTATGTACAGTATATGGATTTTTTCAACCCATCTATTTGAGGTATAAACTCATAACGAGCGCAAAACCTGAAAGCCGGTTCGATAATCCTGTGAAAAGAATTATCGATGCATTTACCTCTTTTTTCTTTCTCAGGTGCTCCCTGAAACGCGAACGTGTTTTCACCGGGATAATGCACATATTCCTGTTATATGGTTCATTGACTTTTGATACCGTAAGTATTAATCATATCCTCGAAGGATTCAACGAGAACTGGAATTTCTTCGGGCATGGTGTTATTCGCCAGATTCATTCCGCATGGTCGGATATTTTTGGGATCATGGTTTTGGTTGCCACACTTTATTTCATCATCCGCCGGTTCGTGTTTAAACCCAAATCCTATACATACCCAAATTTGGAATCCGTTATCATTTATGCATTATTAATTACCGTCACCCTGACTTTCTACTTATACGAAGGCGCAGCGATTGCATTAAAGCCGAATCATGCGTATTCCGCTTTTATCGGGAAAGAGATTGCTTCATGGCTCGGAACAGTTGGTGAAGGCACGGTGAAAGTCACCTGGTGGCTTCATATCCTGAACGTTTTTGCGTTTGTGCTTTATGTTCCCCGGTCCAAATACCAGCACATGTTTTTTGGTCCCATTAATATTGCCACCCGCAATTACCGTTCTTCCGGTTACATTAAACCTCTCGAAATCGATCTTGAGAAATCGGAGAAGTTCGGTGTTGTTCAGCCCACGGATTTATCCTGGAGAGACATTATGGATGGTTTCGCCTGTATCGATTGCGGCAGGTGCGACGATTACTGCCCTGCAAACAGGAGCGGCAAACCTTTGTCCCCCAAGAACCTGATCCTCAAGCTTAAAAAGTTCATGCTGAATGAAAAAGATATTATCCTGAAGAAGAAAGAAGGCGACCTGAAACCGTTAATGGATGAAACCTATACCGGAGATGAATTGTGGACCTGTACAACATGCGGTGCGTGTATGCAAGTTTGCCCGGTAAAGAATGAACATATCCCGAAGATTATCGGGATGCGGCAAAGCCAGGTGATGATGGAAACCAAATTCCCGGAACAGTTGAATTTGTTTTTCAAGAATATGGAGACAAACAGTAATCCGTGGGGTTTTGGAGCGGGTTCGCGTGCCGATTGGACAGAAGGCCTGGAAATCAAAACCCTGGCAGAAGATTCCAATGTGGATATTCTTTTCTGGGTTGGGTGTGCCGGCTCATTTGATGAACGCTCAAAGAAAGTAACACTTTCCCTTGTAAAAGTATTGAAGCAGGCTGGAATTAATTTCGGTATTCTTGGTCTCGAAGAGAATTGCTGTGGAGATCAGGCCCGCAGGCTTGGGAATGAGTACATGTTCCAGATGCTGGCACAGATGAATATCGAAACGATCAAGCGGTATAATATAAAGAAAATCCTGGTGACATGTCCTCACGGATACAATACATTGAAGAATGATTACCCGGAGTATGCAAAGACACTGGGAATTGAATGGGATATAGAAGTAATTCATCACACTCAATATATTGCTCAGTTGCTACATGATGGTAAATTGAAATTGAGTAAGAAGTTGAGTTGTCCTGTAACGTATCATGATCCGTGTTATTTAGGACGCCACAATACAGAGTTTGGAGCGCCGCGCGAAGTATTATCCGAATCCGGTGCTGTTATTCGTGAAATGAAAGACAACCATGAGCATAGTATGTGCTGCGGTGCAGGCGGCGGTTTGATGTGGACCGAGGAACATCTTGGGAAGCGGATCAATCATCTCCGAACCGAAATGGCAGTGAGTGCCGGGGCTGAAATTATTTCAACCTCCTGTCCATTCTGTATGACTATGCTTGAAGATGGCGTAAAGGATTCCGGTAAGGAAGAGTCTTTCAAAGTTCGTGACATTGCCGAAATCGTAGCCGAAAGTTTATAAATTTTAATATATAAGCCCCCAATCAAGTGTTTTTAGGGGAGTCAGGAACCCATGGGTACGCAGTATCCTTTTTAAAAGGGTTCCTGGCCCGCCGGGGCAATAATTTGCTAAATTTTTTTTATTCTGCCAGAGTTTAACTTAACATATATAAAAAGGAGAGTCGCATGAAGACCAAAAAACTCAACAAGGCATTGACCTTTAGCAAATCCACAGTAACGCACCTGAATCCCCCTGAAATGAATGAAGTGAATGGAGGATATTGGGATACAAACTTTGATACTAACTGTTTGAAATCCTGGTGTGGGTGTGAGACTAATTTTTATCATTGTAAAACCGATTTAAGTTTCTGCTGTCCGGAACCGGTCTGGAATTCGTAAAATGATAGAGGATGGTGTCAAATCTTGCGTCCATATATTCTTACAATGTGGAATTTGACACCATCTTGCTTTATAACTTAGTATGAATGATTCCATGGGAGGGGAAATTTCAATACTAAATAGTTACCCGATCCGGGATTGACATTAAAATTAAGTTGGGGTATTCTTTATATAGAACCCGATTGTCCCTTTCCATCGATAACCCGCAAAATGGAAATATATGGAGGTAAAACATGAGGAGATCTATATTTATAGCTTTTCGTACCGTTTTGACCGGAACGATTTGTTGCCTGTTGCTGGTGAATGCAATTCATGCTGCAAATGCCAATCCGGCAGACAGGGCCAGAGAAATCGTCAAAATTATGGACGAATTATTTCGCAGTAAATCAAGCATTGCAAAATTCGAGATGAAAATCATAACCCCCAATTGGGAACGTACCCTGGAAATCGACGCATGGACCCTGGGACTTGAAAAATCGTTCTTTCGCATCCAGGCGCCTTTGAAAGAAAAAGGGATGTCAACCCTCAAAGTAGGAAATGAAATCTGGAACTACCTCCCCAAAACAGATAAAGTAATGAAAATCCCTCCTTCCATGATGATGGGCTCCTGGATGGGTTCAGACTTCACAAACGACGACCTGGTAAAAGAATATACTTACCTGAATGACTATACATTCGAAATGACAACTGTAGATAAACCTGAACCGGGTATCTTATACGTGAAATCAACTCCAAAAGATGGAGTTCCTGTGGTCTGGGGATATGTTATAACCGCAGTTCGCGAAAAAGATTTCCTTCCTGCCTGGCAAAAATTCTACGATGAAAAGAAACAATTGATGCGCGAAATGATTTTCAAAGATATCCGCACATTCGGAAAACGAACAATCCCGGCAGTGATGGAACTTGTTCCTGTCAATAAACCGGGGCAAAAAACGACTGTCCGTTACGTGGATATTCAATTCGACGTGAACCTGGATAACTCGATTTTCTCCCTTCGACATTTACAGGAAAAAAAGTAATCCATATTGAATGTTTATGGATAGGAGAAAGAGATGATTATTTTAAAAATTGCGTTCCGAAATATCCTCCGTCAGAAACGGCGGTCGATTTTAACCGGGTTAAGCATGTTCGGAGGATTTGTACTGGCTGCTTTCTCCATTGGGTGGTCGGACGGGTCTTATAACGACGTGATTGATATGTTTACCCGCAACCAGCTTGGGCATATCCAGATTCACCACTACGATTACCTGGACCGCCCGGCCCTGCATAAATCGATCAAAAAACTAAACGAACTGGAATCGGTATTGAAAATCCCGGGACTGATCGATTCGTGGGCACCACGTTTATTTTCTGCGGGCCTGGCTTCAGTTGGCGAAAAAACCGCAGGTGTCCGTATCGTGGGGATCGATATCAATAAAGAAATCCATACAACACATTTCGATCAAAAAATAATAAAAGGCTCGATGTTCTCCTCTGATTCAGCAAACGAAGCGATTATCGGGAAAGGTCTGGCAAAACTCTTAAATGCAAAAGTAGGAAATGATATAATTATTATTTCCCAGGGTGCGGACGGTTCCCTTGCAAACGATAAATACACAATCAAAGGCCTAAGCGATACAGGTGATGAACTAAACGACCGGACTTCATTTTATTTACCGATGGGAGCAGCATCGCAACTCCTGGTTATGGAAAACGCAGCCCATGAAATTGCAATAACTGTCCGCCATATCGACGATGTGAAAGAAGTCACCGCCTTACTCTCTGAAAAAATAAAAAAAATGGATTCCAATCTTGTAGTGGAACCATGGCAAATCTTCGCGAAAGAATTTTATACAGCCATGAAAACCGATGAAAAAGGCCAGTGGGTCATGCTCCTGATTATTACTGTCGTAGTAGGAGTGGGTGTATTAAATACCGTGCTCATGTCGGTCCTGGAACGGAGAAGGGAATATGGAGTATTGAAAGCTGTGGGGACCAAACCGGGACAGGTGATTAAAATGGTTTTGTTTGAAGTACTGCTGCTCACTTTTTTTTGTGCCATTGCAGGCAGCATAGTGGGAACCGCAATCAATTATTATGTGTCGATAAACGGCATAACGCTCCCGGAACCAATGACTTACGGTGGAATGTCGTTTTCCACGATGCGAGCGGAAATAAACGCGCGAACGTTTTATATTCCCACCATTACTATTTTTCTAACTGCATTTTTAGCCGGGATATTCCCTGCAATTAAAGCCGCTCATACCGATCCGGCCCGGTCTATGAGACTTCATTAAATAGGAGGCTTCCCATGTGGTTCTATATGAAACTGGCCTGGCGAAATATTTTACGCAATAAACGCCGTACGATTATCGCCGGGATTTCTATCGGGATCGGTCTCGCTGCCGTTCTCCTTCATGCTGCCGTAACCAAAGGGATGATCTCCAGTATGATAACTACTACCACTTCTTCCTTTATCGGAGACGCCCAGATTCACCAGAACCGGTTCCGCGATACCCAGGACGTTGAAAAAACAATCTCAAACCTGGATGACGTTGTTCAAAAACTTAAACACGAACCCCTGGTTTCCAATTTCACACTCCGTACAATCAGCATGGGGATGATTTCTTCTCCTGCGAATGTAAACGCTGCTTTACTCGTGGGAATCAACCCGGAAACAGAACAAAATCTTTCTCTTTTCGATGAAGCTATTAAGTATGGGAAGGGAGATTTTTTCAAAGGAACAAATCCACGAGATATTGTAATCGGGAGTAAAATGGCAGAAATCCTGGAAGTAGGTTTGGGTGACCGCATCGTGGTAACAGTTGCCCAGGTAAAAACCGGTGACCTGAGCCAGGAAATGTTCCGCATATCCGGTATATACCATTTCGGTATCAAAAGTCTTGACGCAAATATGATGTTCATTCGTCTTCCCCGCGCCCAGGAAATGTTGGGTATCCCGGGACAGGTCCACCAGATTGCGATCAAATTCCATGACACCCGAACTGCTCTGAATCCCAATCTGCCGTTCTGGAAAACTTATTCTGCCAACTCCAATGAGGCGGTAAGCTGGATTACCCTGATGCCCCAACTGGATATGATGCTTAAAATGTCTGCGTTCGGTACGCTTATTATTATTATCATCCTGGGAGCACTGGTTACATTCGGCATCATTAATGTGTTGTTTATGTCGTTATATGAACGAATGTTCGAATTCGGTGTTCTGCGAGCTGTCGGAACACGACCGGGAGGCATCCGGAAACTAATCATCCTGGAAGCAGGGGCACTTGGTTTAATCAGTATCGCAATCGGTATTACTATAGGATTCCTCATTACATTCATACTTATAAAGACCGGTTTGGATTATAGAGGGATTGAAATGGGCGGAATGGTTTTCCAGGATTTACTTTATCCTGAAATCGAATGGTGGCACTATGTTGTATATCCTATTGGTGTACTTGTTTTTACTGTTTTGGTAGGATTATACCCGGCATGGGTGGGCGGAAGAATGCGAATATCGGACGCCATACGAAAGAGTCTATAAATAGGAGATCGTAAATGGATAATCACCTGATAAAAACAGAAAATGTAAAGAAAATCTATAAAGACAACGGCGTGGAAGTTGAAGCTGTTCGTGGTATTTCACTTTCTATTATGCCCGGGGAGTTTTCTGCGCTTGTGGGTCCGTCCGGTTCTGGGAAAACTACTTTCTTAAATATTATTTCCGGGCTTGATACCCCCACTTCCGGCGATGTCTGGCTCGATGGGAAACTGATTTCTCAAATGAAAGGGAAAGAGCTTTCCGATTTTCGCCGGGATCATATTGGATTTATTTTCCAGTCATATAATTTGATACCTGTGCTTACAGTTGAAGAAAATGTTGAGTACATAATGCTTTTGCAAGGAGTTCCTAAGAAAGAACGGCATGACCGGGTAATGGAAATACTTTCCGAAGTCGGTTTACAGGATTACGCGCACAGGCTGCCGACAAAGCTCTCCGGAGGACAGCAGCAGAGGGTAGCGATTGCGCGCGCGATGGTTTCGAAGCCTGATTTAATTCTCGCAGATGAGCCCACAGCCAATCTGGATTCCAAAACAGGGGCGGAGCTTCTTGAAATGATGAAAGAGCTTAACCATAAAAAGGGTATGACGTTTTTGTTTTCGACTCATGATAAGATGATTATGGAACAGGCACGCCGCGTGATTACTTTAAAAGACGGCCTACTTTCTTGAAAGAAGGGTACTGCGTACCCTCGTAGGCAAAAAACTTCTGATAGGAGGAGGTTACTGACATTGGATTTAATAAAATGTTTGAATTCTTTGTTTTTTAATTGTAATCGATATAGAAAAGAAACTCCAAGCAAAAGTTTTTGGCCCCACCTTTTTA
>Ga0209340_1001100_pt1 | contig 21763 bp, 19 predicted proteins | sample EPASupsiteSAE323_FD_187266 | JGI IMG/M metagenome (GOLD analysis project Ga0209340, IMG submission 187266) | Bioremediated contaminated groundwater from EPA Superfund site, New Mexico - Sample SAE3-23 (SPAdes) (version 2) | ecosystem: Environmental > Aquatic > Deep subsurface > Groundwater >... | reverse complement strand
CCTTTTTTCCCCAGAATCCTTTTTATCCAGTTTTCACTCTGTCTTGTAAAATCGTAAGCCGTATAAATACCGAATTTGTTTAAAAGCGCAGCTGTATTATTACCAATACCCCATATATCGATCAGTTCTGTTACTTTAAGTTCATTATCAATGTCTCTAAATCCTACCATATAAAAACCGTCCTGCTTTTTGGCTCTTAGAGTTGAAAGTTTTGCCAATGTTTTGGTTAAGCTAACTCCTACCGATACAGGAATACCGACTTTATTTTTTATTTCCTGCCTTATGAATGTTGCGATTTCAAGATATGATCTGTGATAAAGTTTTCTAAGCCCTGTCAGGTCTAAAAAAGCTTCATCTATCGAGTAAATTTCAACCAGAGGACTGATTTCAGTTAAAATATTCATGACTCTTGCAGAAATTTCGCCATAAAACTTTAAATCTCCGGAAATATAGTAAGCGTGCGGGAAAAGTCTTTTTGCCTGAAAAGCCGGCATTCCCATTTTTATACCGAGTGTTTTAGCTTCTTTTGATCTTGCAACCACACAGCCATCGTTATTACTAAGAACACAAACAGGCTTATTTAGTAAAGAAGGATTTCGGAACTGTTCACATGAAACAAAAAATGAATCACAATCTACCAGTGCAATGGCTTTAGAATGCATTAAACAAATCCTTTCTCAAAAAATTAACAATTCTAAGTTAGATGGCAACTTCACCAAAAATAGAAGCCCCTGAAAGGGGCTGGGGGAGGTGAATGTGAATTAGTTAAATCTTTATCTGTCTTACCACTCCGGTTACAATGCCGAATATTTGCAGTTCCCGAGATGCTTTAATTATTGGATAATTTTTATTTGCGGGCTCAAGCAAGACTTCGCCCTTATGCTTTTTGTAATATTTGACCGTGAATTCTTCATCGACAAAAGCTATTACAATATCACCGTTTTGAGCTTCACGACCTTTCTGTACAATAACAATATCATTTTCATGAATGCCTGCATCTATCATTGAATCACCCGATACCCTTATGCAAAAAGTTGAGGCAGGATGCTTAATAAGCATAGTATCAAATGAAAGAGTTTCCTCTATACAGTCTTCTGCCGGAGAGGGAAAACCTGCTTTTACTCCCGAATGAAAATAAGGAATGCCCAAACAGCCCTGATCCAGAAAGAATCTATTATCACGTTCTCTAACATAGCCATATTCCAGAAGTTTTTTGAAATATTGCCAGATAGAATTTTTGGACTTAAAATCAAGATCCCCGCAGATTTTTTCAAAACTGGGAAGAGGTTCTCTGCCGTATTTGTCTTTTAATTTTTCTAAAAAATCTTTTTGTTTTTGAGTAATCATTTTCTATTAAATTAGATTTTAAGTATTATTTTTAACTACATATATTATTATGAACAAATGTTCATAAAATGCAAGCTTTTTTATTTATAATTTTGCTACATTTACATATCTTTGCATTGTATATAAATTAAAATTAAACATTTTATATATTTTTATATTTTAGTGTATGAAATCTGCTTTAACTCAAAATGTCTGTAATAGTGGGCATAATTGTCAGGCTAAAACATAAACCGGTGTGAATTTATTTATGTAAACAAAAGTTAAATAATTACAAAATGAAAAATTAGGGGTGATTAAATTTCTTCAGGTGTTTTTATAAGTCATGAAATTAGAGTGTTTACTTTCATGACTGAAATATGATGAATATAGTTATAAAACCCTTTCAGGAATTAAAATTTTATCCCGATAAAATTTTAATTAATAGTATTAATACTGATAATGCAGATAAGAAGTCTAAAACGATGTCTGTTAATAGTGGTATTTATCCTGCTGCAGAAAATTATGCCCATGTTTTAAGTCAGTTTTCGTTCAAAGGGTTGTCCGACAAGATTATAAACAAGGCTAATTATTGCAATTACTGTGGCGGAGAAATTTATACAGAAAAAGAATTAAATAATAAAGCTGAAAAGTTGCTTACTTTAAGTGGCTATGATCTTGTAGAAGAAATAGAAAAAATTCTTAATGAAATTGTACAGTCTGAAGAAAAGCCTAATGCCCTTTTATCCATAAAAAAATCAAAGAATTCAAGATATATAAGTTTTTTTGAGGATTTAAGACAATTATCAACAGATCTTCCTGTAATAAGCTGCAGTGAACTGATAAAAATAGTTGATATTCAAGTAACAGATGAAGAAGCAGCAAGAAAACATATTTTTAAAAATCTTAAACCTCTTTTAAAAACAGCTGATCACACAATTGCCAAAGATTTAATAAAGGGAGATAATGATTTGCTTCTGGTTGAGGCCTGTCATACCTGTAATACCATTAAAGATAAAATGTCTTTTAGTAAATTTGCCCAGCAATATCCTGAGATTGCTGATTACATGCCCGAAGAAAAGTATGAGATTGCAACAAAAGTAGTCTCACTAAAAAGTATTCAAAGATTAAGAGAAATAATAAAAAGTAAAAAACTATCTGAACAGGAAAAAACTGAAGAAATAAATAAATTCCTAAAAACAGTTAATGATAATCAGAATGAAACCTTATCTACCCAGAAAAATAAGAATAAAAATATAACAAAAGGTGCTAACACACGAAGGAAAATAGAAGATCTTCCTGCTTTGATTGAAGAAAAGCAGATTCTTCAGCAGCAAATTGATGAACAGAAAGCACATTTTAATAATTTATCTAAAAAACTCAATGAATTATCTGCTAATAGTGATTTAACCAGATTAAGACAAATTTCAATTCTGGAAAGAAAAATAGAAAAACTTACAAGCAGAATTGATGCTCTTAAATCGGATTTAAAAGCAAAAAAAGGTCTTGACAGAAGACTTGAATATCTGGAGAAAAAAGAACCCTCTGAAAAAGAAAAAAAGAAAATTGAGAGAGATACAGGTAAAACTAGAAATAGGTTAAAAACATTAGATAATTATGAAAAAACAGTTATTCCTGGATTAAAAGAACGCTTATCCGAACACAAACATCAGCTTGAAGATCTAAAAAATGACTTTAAAACTCCTGATGAATTAAAAGCAGAAATTCAGTCTTTAAATAAAATACTTGATGAAGAAGAACTTATCTCTGAAAAATTATCAAAAATCGAATCTATCGATGAAAATAATGCTCAAATTCATACCCAGCTAAATTCATTAATAGAAACATTAAATCAGATCACCGGCCAGATCACAAATCAAACCCACAATCCGGATAATAATGAAATATTAGTTACAATAAAAAATATAGATACTTTTACTACCTCCTTAAATACTGAAAATTTCGTAATTAAAAATAATGAATCTGTAAACCTGCAGGAAGTTTTTGATAATCTTGAAACAACACTCAATGAAAGAAGAAAAGACCTTTACAAACAAATTGAAGCAGCAAAAAAACACGTAAATCATATTAAAATCCTGCAACAAAGAATCTCAATGCTTAGAAATTCATTAAAAGCAAATGAATCAGCAAGATTAAAAATTGCTGCAAATGACAATGAACGTATATCTCTTGAAAAACGACTGGAAGAACTGTGCAAAAATCCTCCTGCCAGAGAAAAAATAACAGGAGAAATTAAAAAACTGACTGAAAAACTTAATTCTATAAACTCAAATTATTCTGAAATAGAAAACGTAAAAAATGGAATCGAAAAAACAAGAAGTACAATTGCCTCAATGACAAAATCTTTAAATGATATTAAAAGTGAAATTTATTCACTAAATCAACAAAAACAAAGTTAAGTTAAAAAATATATACTTCACCTTTTTTGAGTTCAATATAAAGTTTATTACCGTCTATATGCAAAATTTTGCCTGAAAGTTTGTCTATATAACTAACCTTAACAGAATTTAATTGAATTTCAGCTTTTTCAGAAGATTCTACATTAACATTTATAATTATTAATAGCGAGGTATCCTCATTAAACCTTTCAAAAGCAAGAACTTTCTTATTTCCTGTTTCTAACTTTCTTATGGTCTCAGGGTTTGAATCTGTTATTAAATCACAATACCTTTTTCTAATTCTGGCAACTTTCTTTATAAATTCAATAATATTATCTTTTTTTAGCCAGTTATAACTACTTTTATAAAATAATGGCAATTTTTTTCCACTAAAAAACTTCTGCTCCTCGGGGGTAAAACATAAGCCTGTATTAACAGGGAGTATTTCTGCGAGCTCAAATCCTGAATGAATAAAAGGAATTGAATTTGGTATAAAGTTATTTAATACCCATGATATTTTTGAAAAAAGAACACCGCCGTCTTTTGAGATTGCTCTTGGGGTGTTATGGGTTTCTGCGGTGCCAAAGAAGGGGAGGGGCGTTTTCTGCATGGATTCATTCAGAGTTCTTTCAAAACCGTTATTCTCTGCTTCTACTGCCCAGACATGGCCAATTACAGCATTATATCCGTCTTCTCTGCCAGATTTATCAATTTTGAAATTTTCATCCCAAAAAGCAAAATCGGGATCAATTTTTCTTGCAGTTTCTATCATACGTTGTTTAAGTGCTGAAGGAAGTGCATGTCCCATATCTATCATTACACCGTCTATTCCAAATTCCTGTTGATAATATGGAATAATATTATTGATCATAGTCCATAGCTCTTCACTAGCATTTTCAGGCTTTGCAAGTTCAGGATCATAATATCTTATAGTATTATAGGCAATGTAATTATAATTTTCCTCGCTGTTATAAGGATAATTGTACATTCTAAGGTAGGTAACATCACCCCATGGAGGCTGTATATCATTTGGCGGCCAATCAGCAAAGGCACCCGGAATTATAAGTTCGTCTTCCTTTATTTTTGCTGTATATTTATCATCAATAATATGAATTTCCTGCGGCTTTGGCGGAATTTTAAATATATTTTTATATTCAGAGTGAGGTGGAATATAATTTCCGCTTCCTTCCGGAATTTTCAGAATTTCTTCCAGTTCTTTATCAGTAAATTCAGGAGACTGATATTTATCTGCGGATTTTTTATCTATCCAATAGAACCAGTCAGGATGGGATTTTATCCAGTCTGCATCTTTTGAAGCTGTCCTGAATACAAATTCCAACACAACTCTAATATCCAGAATATGAGCTGCCTCAATAAACGCTTTAAACTGTTCTTCAGCAGGCAGATAAATTAAAGGATCTGCCAGGCTTTTATCTATTTCATAAGGATTTTTTATAGCATATGGAGAACCAAGATCGCCTTTATTTCCGTCTTTTCCTATAGAATTAACGGGAAGCAAGTGAATAGTATTTATTCCGAGTTCTTTTAAATAAGGCAAAATAGCTATTGTTTTTAAAAATGTGCCTGTTTCTCTTATACCTTCGTTGTTTAATGTTATATCTGTTGATAATCCACCAATAAGACCGTCTTTATCATGATCATAGGCAGTAGTTAGCCTGACAAAAATATTATAAATTGTAGAATTTTTCGTCCAGTCTCCCGGAAAATCGTGCTTAATCCCTTTTATCGCAGAAAGAGACTTATTATAAGGAGTATTTAATTCTCTTTTTTCTAGTATGTTTTCAATTATTTCATCAAAAAACTTGCAGGGATCAATTTTTACATTTCTAACAATACTTTCGTTCAGCCATAAAGAGGATATATGATATTTATATTTGCCTGATTCTTCTTTAAGTATTTTAGAAATTTCGTCTAAAGCCGGCATGTTCGTTCCTTATATAAATAACTTTTAAAAAGTGAAATATTAACGATTGTACTATACAAGAGTAAGCTGCCTGTCAAAATTTTTTATTTCACTTATAAAGTCTTCAATGTTTTTAAATTGTTTAAAAACAGATGCATATCTTAAATATGCAACCATATCGATTTTTTTAAGTTCCTCAAGAACTTTTTCACCTAAATAAAAACTGGAAATTTCCCTTTTAGCGGATATGGAGAATTCAAGTTCAATATTTTCGATTAAATCTTCAATAATATCTATATTAATATCACATTTATTGCAGGCTAAATTAATGCTGTTAAATAATTTATTTCTTGAATATTCTTCCCTTGAGCCATTTTTCTTAATAATAATCAGAGGAAGAAATTCAATTTTTTCATATGTAGTAAATCGTTTTTGGCAATTTTCACATTCTCTGCGTCTTCTTATACTGGATTTTTCTGCTGTTGAACGTGATTCTAATACTTTACTGCTTTCATGACCGCAAAACGGACAAAGCATGTTATCCTCCTTTGATAAATATGACTAACTTTCTTGAAAGACTAAGTTATTAAGATTACCCTGTTTACCCCTAAATAATGATCGGTAATAATTTTATGTGAAATATACTTTAGTGTCCAGCGAAATTAGTATATTTTTTTACAAAATAAAGTCCCAAAATGCCTGTGATTATAAAAATTATACTTACAAACTGTGCTATTGGGATTCCTGCTACCATATAAATACTATCTGTTCTAATACTTTCTATTACAAATCTGCCCAGTGAGTACAAAATCAGATATAAAAAAAATAAAGCTCCGTTTTTACCTTCAAATTTTTTTCTAAAAATAAAAAACAGCAGCAAAAATACAGTAATATTCCATAATGATTCGTATAAAAATGTTGGATGAAAATATTGATAATTCATATAATTCTCGGGTCTGTTTTCTACGGGTATATAAAGTTTCCATGGCAAATTTGTCGGTACTCCAAAGGCTTCGGAGTTAAAAAAATTTCCCCATCTGCCGATTGCCTGACCAAGTATAAGCCCCGGAGATACAAGATCTGCATATTTTAAAAGAGGCAATTTATTGATTTTTGTATATATAGCACCTGTTATAAATCCTCCGATTATGGCTCCATGTATTGATAATCCGCCATGCCATGTCATGAATATTTCCTGAAGATGAAATTTGTAAAAACCCCAGTTAAACATTACAAAATACAGTCTTGCTCCAATAATTGCGCCAAACAGAAGAAATATCGCAAGGTTTAATATTTTATCAGGATTTTCGCCCTGTTTTTTTGCAATTTTAAAAGTTATTAAAAGTCCTGCCAAAAAGGCAATCGCAAGAGTAATTCCATACCAGTATATTGTTATTGGTCCGGCTTCTAAAGCTACCGGACCTGGAGATTTAAGCATTATTGATTATTACCTGTATTTTTCTTTCGCTGCATATCATTATAACAAGGACAGAAATTTTTTTATTTTACATATATATTTAGCAATTTTTAAAAATGAGGTGTTTTTAATAGAAGAGAATAATTTAACTGAAACAGGTTTTTCTAATGATTGCAATCTCCGGAATATCTAATTTCGATTATCTGAAACAAAAAAATATACAATCCGGCAAAGTTTTTCCTTTGATTACAGAAAAGTTTTTTTGTGATGCTTTTGTGCAAAAACAAAATTCTATAACTAAATATTCTAATATATCTTACTGTATACCAGTTAGTTTTACCGGTATCAGACCTATGAATAAAAGAGAAGAGGAAGTTATAAGAGTCGATGACAATTATTACAGGGGTGGAAGACCTACAATATACGATAAGCAGGGACAATTAGATACCTCTGAATTAAAAAATCTGAAGGAAATACATAAAATAAAAACTATTATTGACCTTAGGGGAGAAGGTTTTGAAATTACAGGTGTTGCAAAAGAAAATGAACTGGCTGAATCAATAGGGCTAAAGCACATTCCAATACCGATGAGTTATAGTGAACCTCCATCTTATCGAAAAATTGAACAATTTTTTAAAATACTTAATAATCCAGATAATTGGCCTGTGTATGTTCATTGCTATCAAGGTAAAGACAGGACAGGATCAATGACTGCTCTATATAGAATTGATAAATATGGATGGAGCAGTGAAAAAGCTTATAATGAAATGATAGAGATGGGGCACAATCCGGATTTAACAACACTTGGTAATTTTATAAAAAACTATAAGACTGAAAGTGACGCCCAGTTTAAATCAAGAATAAAAAAGCTTTCTGTAGATTTTAACAAAAATACTCTTAATAAAGCTCATATTAACAAATGGATAAATCAGTTTGATGAAGAAGATAGATCTACCGCATTGAGACTTGCTGAAAATATTGATTACCATACTTTTTCTGACTTATTGGGAGAAACAAGAGAACTTCATTTAAAACTTTCTGAAATACTGGAAAAAGATGGCTTTGACAGCAAAACTCTTAGTAATGTTGATTTTAGTAAAATGTTTTCTGCCAAAAGCAGTGACATGATTTCATATATATATAGTAAGGCTAATTTAATTCCGGGAGAAAAGTTTATATCGTTTGATGCATTTAAATATATTCCACCAGAAAATCACAAAGATAGAGCTTTGGTACTGGTTGATGATTATGTAGGAGCCGGAACACAAATATTACTTAGATTCTTAGCCCAGAATCCAGAAAATTTGAAAATATTGCAAGGTTATAAAAAAATATATATAGCTACAATAGCTGCAAATGAATCAGGATGTAAAAAATTTACCCTGTTAAAACAGGGTAAAGTCCATGAAATTATTGATAATGCTTGTAAGGAGTTTAAAAATTATAAAAATTATGATGAATTAGAAGTAAATTTTAATAAATATCTCCCTTTATTAACAAAAGAAGGACTTAATAGCAAAATCGAACTGGTTACTTTAAATATTGAAAAGCCTTTATTGTCAGACAAATATGAAAGATTAACCAATGACGAGAAAGAGGATATTAAGCAATTTTTGCTTAAGTACAATGTTCATAAATTTCCTTTCGGATTTAATAATTTACAGGGACATACTGGATTTTTTTACAACGTGCCAAATTCTCTCCCTGACATATTATGCAATCACAGGATAACCCAAAAATCTAATTTAAAACCATTATTTGACAGATATGATGATACAAGCATTTATCCTGAAACTAAAAAAAGTAAATAATAAACTCAAATGAGTTGCAAAAACAATATTACTGATTAATATTCAACATTGCATCGTATTTTTGTATATCAGTATTAAGAGCTTCGATTTTATTTTTTATATTTTCAGTATCGGAAGGATTTTTTGCTAATTTAATGTATTGACTATAAGCTTCCTGCGATTTTTTTAAATTATCACTGATAGTTAAAATTGTATTTTCATCAGGTTTCTTATTTTTATCAATTAAGGAAAGAGCTTTTTCTTCACACACAACGCCAAGTATGTAATAAGAATCAGCAAAATCATTTTTAAGTCTTATAGCTTGCTCTAAAGAAGCTATGGCTTTGTCATAGTCACCTTTTTTATGATAAGCTATCCCTAAATTATAGTGTGTCTGAGGAAAATTCGGATTTAAATCATTAATTGATTCAAGTCTTGATATAGCTCCGTCAATATCACCAGCTTTCATCAAAACATTTGCCTTGTTGTTAAGTTTTTGAATATCAATGTTTGAACAGGCTGCAAGCAATACAACCGATAAGCACATTATAAGTAAAGTCTTTTGATTTAAAAAAGTTTTCATAAGAATTATCCACCTTTTATTTAAATCAAAAGATTACACTAAACAGGACTGGTTTGACAACCAGTCCTGAGTTTTTATTTTTATAATTTATGCTAAGTCACCTTTGCGGTTAAAAGGATTGGAGAAAGGATTGGAAGAAGTAGAAGCATCGGAATTATTGGTTTTATTTTGAGTAGATGCAACTTCTTCTTGACTTTCAGCCACTTGGCCTTTAGCTGAATCTGCCTTTTCTGTCGAGTCTTCTAAATTTGTTTGTGCGGCATCAGCTTTATCTTCAAGTTTACTGCCTTCTTCAACTTTTTCTTTTAGTTCAATTGACTTAGCAACCAAAGTGGTATTGTCACTGAGGGGGATGGTAGTAGTAGCACTATCACTATTACTGCTATCAGGAATAATAGCTTTCTCATTGTTATCTTTTGATTTACCAAGTGCATCTGCCATTATTTTTAAAGCTGAATCGTCCATTTTTACAGATACATGAGAATATGAAACCGAAGGTGCAGGTTCAACAGGTTTTTGGGTTTCAGCAGGCTTGACTGATGCTGTGGTTTCAGCAGGTTTGTCTGATGCTACTGTTTCAGCAGGTTTATCTGATGTTGTAGTTTCAGAAGCTGTAGTTGTTGATTTAGTTTCGGTTGGTTTAGTTTCGGTTGATATAACCTGTACTGTTTTTTCAAGATTAGAAACAATATTAAGATTGGTAATACTACCAAAACTAATGGTAGGAGTACCATTTGCGGTAATAGGAATAGTAGAACTGTTAGATGATGCTAAAGTATCATCTATTTCTTTATTACCTGTATTTACGGTTTTTGCATTTTGAAGTGCGAAAATATTTTGTATGTCCTTGGTTAGCCTATCTTGTTCTGTAATGTTCGCTTTTTGCTGACCTGCTACTATATCAGATTGATACTGAAAACCACTTCTGGTATTTTCAGCATTATTTGATACTTCTACAGCATCTGCATAATTGCTTTGTGCAAATGAAAGCAGTAAAGAATTGGTTTGAGTACCGGTATTAGAGACTTCAAGTAAAGAAGACAATCCTTCTCCTGTACGGGTATTTTGACCGGAAAGGGCGTTAGTAGATAATCTATTTACACCACTTGTTAATAACATGATTTGCTCCTCTATAAACCTTAGTAAATATAAACCTTATATCTTATATATATAAAGTATATGTTTATGACAAAATTGCCAATCATGTCAAAATCTGTTACAAATATTTACAAATTTAAAATTCTAAATACTGTATTAGCAAGTAAGTACATCTATATAGTTTATTGTTGTTATGTAATTTTTAAATTTATAAATTATAAGATTTTAATACAGTGTAAATACTTCCTTTTGGAGTTAAATCACTTTTAATAAGATTTATTTGAGGAAGATCTATTTTTACTTCATCAAATTCGAGCCAGTTAGGCAAATTAATGGGTTCAGTCGGTTTATTTTTTAGCCTGAATCTTGCAAGAGTAATATGAGGATTAAAAGACCTTTTTTCTTTTTTTATCCCATAGTTTACAAGTTTTAGATTAATATCTTTGTATAATTTGGTTGCATTGCCATTTACATCATCGCCGATTATAACAAGCTGTCTTGGAAATCTATTGTTTGGCCAGATTGTAATTTTTTTGAAATTAAGTGCAATATCATCTGCTGAATTAACAGTTTCCTGTAAGGCATTTGCAATCAGGTCAAATTTTTCCTGTTCCACATCTCCGATAAATTTCCATGTAAAATGTATATTTTCTTTTTCTATCCATTTTATAGAAGAGGGTGCGGAAAAATTCTGATTTTTGGAAAAAATCAAATTTTTCAAACCTGACTCTTGGAAAGCGAAAGTGAGCTGAGGCTGTAAGTCGGGGCGATGAGCCCTGACTGAAACGCCGTTAATAGCGAACTCCCAAGACGGTAAAACACAGGCGCAGCCGCGGTGAGCGGGTGGGCTTGTGTGCAACTGGATCTGGGAAGTATTAAAATACTCCTTTAATAAATTGGAATTATTCGAGGAAAACAAAAGTTCTAAATTTATATATGTTCCGACAAAAAGGCGGATATTATCTGATTTTTTATTTAGTGTATCCATAATTATATTGTAAACATTTGTAACTATATTTTCTATATCAGGCAATTTTTACATGATTATATACTTTATATATATAAGAGATAACTTCCTGACCTTACTTTCCAACAAAATTTTTGCCCCATCCGGGGCATTTTTTTTGAATATAATAAAGAGCCCTCTTATAAGAGGGCTCTTTATTATATAAAGTTATTACGCCTGTTCTTTGTTAATTACATCCTGAACTTTTTTTAAAAGATCATCACCTTTTTTTTGTATTTCTTCCATTACATAGTCCGCTTTACCTTGTATTTCTTTGATAGAGCTTTCTGCATTTTTGTAAAGTTCTGATGAATTTTCAGCTAACATTTGTCTTGTTTCTTCGCCGGAGCGGGGAGCTAATAAAACACCGATTACTCCGCCAACGCAACCGCCAATTATGAAACCTGCAAAAAATTTTCCAACTGACATAAGATACTCCTTATACTTTATTTAAGTTTATTTTCGGTTTATGGATCCGAAAAAACATTATCCATACTTTAATTATAGACAGATAAAAAGCTTATTTACTTTTTCTTTGACTCATAAAAACTTTTAAACCTGTTAAAACTCCCTGTTTAAGGCTGGAAGTTATGATTTTAGCCTTGTTATAGATTTTACTTGTTGAATTTGAAATTACATCAATACTTCTGTTTAGATTTACTACCTGTGAATCAGCTGAAGAAGCTATGGAGTTGATATTTAATAAAGTCCGTCTAAATTCCTTAAGAGTAGGTTCAAGCTCAAGCTTGATGATACCGGCAAGATTCTGAACAGATTTTGCCAGGTTTGACAGATCAACCAGTAACTTAACCAGTAATATACTGACAATAATAAGAATAATGATTGTTTCAATAATTAGAAAACCTAGTAATTGTTGATTAATAAATGTTAAACCTTCCAACTTAATTCTCCTAGAAGTTAATACCTGATTCTAACTCTTCCTTATGCTTTGCTGCAGCTAGTCTACCTGCTTTAAGCGCACTATTTATTTTATTTATTTGATTTTCAATAGTATATTTAATTTTGTTTATTAAATCTGTACTCACATTCTTTGTACCAATTATATCAGGATTAATTTCACCTTTAATATCACTGACGATTTCTTTTAAATCTCGTCTCATTTCTTCTCCTGATTTTGGAGAAAAGAGAATTCCTGTAGCAACTCCTGCAAGAACTCCAAATAATAGTCCTACACCAAAACTGACTGAACTGTCTGACCTATTTGACATTTTTTACCTCCAGTCTGTAAAAATACAAAAAATAGTATATCATAATAGTTTTTCCATAATAAGTAGAATATTGCTAATACGCTGTTTTTAGAAATCTTTGCGCAAAAGTTGCTATAATTCGGCGCCTGATTTTCCAGAGTTTAAATATTATTGTCAATATAACAAATTTTTTTTCAATAGAAAGCACAGGCATTTTTGATTTAATTATATCTGCAAAGATTTCTCCGAAGATTGATGTAATTTCATCTGTTGATAGTGGTTGAGGAATAAATTTTTTCTTTATATTTAGATTAAAACTTTTCATATCTTTTCTCAACCGTCTAAAAGTAGTTGGCAAATCGACAGAAAGTTCATCGCAATTCTCAATTTTTTTATTTGTCCATTTTCTTATTACTTTAATAGAGTAAACAATAAGATATAGAATAAAAAGTTCGATTAAAGCTATTAAAATTAAATAATTTTGCGATATCATATAAACCTGTAACCCTGTTTTTATAAGATCTTTATTATAACCTAAATAAAGAGAAAAATGTTTAGGTAGTATAATTAAAACTATTAAAAATACATTTTATTAAAATCAAGTTAAATTTGAAATTATTCTTAAGTCTAATTATTTATTAAAATACAGTAAGAGATTATGCAAAGAAATTTAAAATATAAATTTTCTATATTAGTAACAAAAATATTAACCGGACTTATAAAATATTGTAATATTGGTTCTGGTACAAATTTCCCCGGAAAAGTTGCCAGATTAATGACACCTGATATTCTTTCACATCTTGTTAATCAATCAAAAGAAGAAATTATTGTTGTAACAGGCACAAACGGCAAGACAACCACATCGGGTTTTATAGCAAATATATTATCTGCAGCAGGCCGAAAAACTGCTCATAACAAAAAAGGTGCAAATATGCTGACAGGCTTGACAGCTGCAATTATTCAACAAAGCAGCTTAAAAGCTGAGTTGAACGTAGAACACTGCTTACTGGAAATAGATGAAGCTTATTTTAACAAAGCTGTGGATGAATTCAACCCAAATCTGCTAGTAGTAACAAATTTATTCAGGGATCAGCTTGACAGATACGGAGAATTGGATACCACAGCAAAGAAAATTAAAGAAGCAATAACAAAAACTATCAGTAAAAAACCGCTTAAGGTAATTTTAAATGCCGATGATCCTATAGTATCAGCTATTACCCGAGCTAAAGATGTCAAAAATATTCACTTTGGATTTAGAAATATTATTTTTGAAGGACAGGATGCAGATATAAAATCTCCACAGGAAGCTGCTGCATGTATATGCGGAAAAAAATATAATTATTCAAAAATATTTTATGGACATTTAGGACATTATAACTGTACTTGTGGCACAATCAGGCCAGCCCCTGATATTGAAGCTGATGTAAAAATAGATGTTTCAGGATCGGAAATTACTGTATTTTCTCAAAAATATGAAGAATTTAAAGTAAGATTGAATATGCCGGGACTTTATAATGCTTATAATGCTCTTGCTTCAATTACAGCCTGTCTGGAATTAGGAATTTCAGTTAAAGACATAATTCAGGGACTAGAAAATTACAGCACAATTTTTGGCAGGGCTGAATTTATTTATTTAAAAGGTAAACCTGTCTTAATTCAGCTTATTAAAAACCCGATAGGAGCAACAGAAGTATTGAGAACTGTAAAAGATGATAAAAACAGCAGGCTCTTAATTATTATTAATGATAATTATGCTGACGGAAGAGATGTATCCTGGCTCTGGGATGCAAATTTTGAGCTTCTTTGCGGGCATGAAAAACAAATTATTACAAGTGGCATTAGAGCTTCGGATATGGCTGTTAGGCTTAAATATGCAGGAATTGATCAAAATAATCTGAAGATTATTGAAAATATGGATAATGCTATTAAACATTCATTATTAAATTTACAGGCAAATGAAAGGCTTTATATTTTGCCGACTTACACTGCCTTATTGCAGTTACAGAAGATATTAAAAAAGTATTAAAACGTGCCTAATTTATATTTCGCATTCGTCAAGCCTGTTCAAAATAAGGCATCCATCTTCATTATAGACCGCAACACAGTTTTTTCCATTTTCTTTTGCAAAATACATTGCTTTATCAGCTTTTTGAATTAATTCTTCTTTATTATCAGCATCATCAGGCAATCCGGATATACCAATACTTATAGTTGGTGAGATTGTAGGACCATCTTTTATATTTAATACAAGATGTTCAATTTTATATCTTAATCTTTCCGCTATAATACTTGCATTCTCTTTTTTTGTTTCGGGTAAAATAAGCGTAAATTCTTCGCCGCCATACCTGCTGGGTAAATCAATTTTTCTGCAGTCGCTGGCAATAGTTTCGGCAATTGCTCTGAGAAGCTCATCACCAACCTGATGGCCATAAGTATCATTGATTTCCTTGAAATTATCAATATCCATCATTAATAATGAAAGAGAATGTCTGTATCTTAGTATTCTTTTGATTTCATTATCAAGAAGATAGTGAAAATGCCTGTAAATATATAATTTTGTGAGACCATCTGTTATTGCAAGTTCATAAAGCTGAGCATTATTGATTGCTATAGCTGCCTGATTTGCAAGAGCGCACATAAATTCCAGATCGTCCTGATTAAAGAATTTGCCGTCCTTTTTATTTGTAATGTTTATTATACCAATGGTTTCTTCTTTAACAATAAGAGGGATACACAAAATAGAAGTAACATTTGAGAATTCAGACTGAATAAATCTTGGATCATTGGAGCCAAGATTAGTAATAATGGCTTGCTTCGTTTGAAAGGCTTTTCCTGCTATACCTTCGCCTATTTTTATTCTGGTGCATTCAAATAGTCCGTCATTAATTCTTTCCTCTGTTTCTTTAACAGGCAAACCATAAACAACTTTTACTATAAGTTCATTTGAGTATGAATCATAAAGCATTAAAGAGCCTTTTTCTGCCCCAATGGTTTCAATAGCTGTTGAAAGAATAACTTTTAATAATCTTTTGAGGTCATCAATAAAGTTCAGTGCCTGTCCAACATTATATAAAATAGAAATATTATGGAGAGTTTTTTGCAGTTCAACTATTCTGGTTTGTTCTTCTTTTTTTGCAATATATTTATTTATGCCCTGAGCAAGTTGTTCAGAAAGTTTTTCAAAAAGCTTAAAATCTGTATCACTATAAGGTTCATTGTCTGCTTTGCTGCCAAGGGAGATAATAGCAAAAATTTGTCCATCAAATACTATAGGCAGCCAAACATGTGATTCCATTTGTTCAAGTTTGGATTTTTCAAAGAATTTGGAATAAATATTTTTTCCTGATTCATCAATAATTAAGAGTGGTTTACCGTTTTCAATTATTTTCCAGATGTTTTCTCCATTATTTTCAAATTCAAACATATCTGAATATTCTGAATCTACTTCTATAATTGATTTATAAAAATTATCTTCAGCCAAAAGAAAAAATACTTTTTTAATTTTTAATTCTTTTTTTATAAATTCAACAAATTTAATTGCCAGCGTATTAATATCCTGAGCATAGTTTATTATTTTGCTTAATTCAAAACAGTATTTAATTTCCAATAATTCTTGCTGAAGATTTAACATAGTATTTTCTATTGTTTTTTCAGGAATTATATTTGTCATTTATACCACTCATCTTATATTTTCACTCTTTACACAAACTTATTAAATTATACTATTAAAAATACTATCAAGATACAATTTTACTTTTTAGATGATAGTCAGCACCTAACATATGCTAACTGAAGTCATAAGTCTGTGTTGTGGCACTAATAGTTTTTTTACTGTATATTTAAGTAATAATAGTAATGAATTTTATAACTAAGTCAATTATTTGTTCTGAAAAATTAGCCATCAGGTGTGATATGAAAAATATTGAAGAAATACAATCAAATTTTCCGGTAGTTAAGAATCTGATATATCTTGATCATGCTGCAGTAGCGCCAATACATAATCAATCTATGAAAATACTGGATGAATATTTAACTTATTTTTTGAATTTTGGTATAAAAGATTATTCAATCTGGGCTGAAAAAATTGAAGAAATCAGGTTGAAATTTGCTGAATTTATTGGAGCTGATCCATATGAAATAGCATTTATAAAAAATACTTCCGCAGGTCTTTCTGCATTTGCCAACGGAATAAAATATAATCAGGGTGATAATGTTATTATTCCTGATATTGAATTTCCTTCTAATGTTTATACCTGGATGAATCTTGAAAGATTTGGAGTCAAGATGAAATTTCTCAAAACACGAGCAGGTATGGTAGATTTAAATGATCTGGAGAATCTTATAGATAATAAAACCCGAGTAGTTTCTGTCAGCTGGGTAGAGTTTTCAAGCGGTTTTAGAAATGATCTGGCAGCAATTTCGGAGCTTTGCAAAAGAAAATCTCAACAATATGGACAAAAAATATATTTTTGTGTTGATGCAATTCAGGGACTTGGTGCATTAAAGCTTGATTTAAGAGAAATTGAAATTGATTTCCTTGCGGCTGACGGGCATAAATGGTTTTTAGCCCTTGAAGGGGCAGGGATTTTATACTGTAACAAAAAAATTCTGAATGATATTTATCCGACTTATGTTGGATGGAAAAGTGTAAAAAATCCATTGAATTTTTCTGATATTCATTTTGATCTACAGGAATCTGCCGCAAAATTTGAAGAAGGCAGTATGAATGTTGCAGGTATTCTTTCTCTTAATGCAAGTCTTGATTTGTTTAATAAATACGGCATTGAAAATATTGAAAAAAGAGTATTAGAGTTAACAAAGTTTGCAGCAGAGCTTTTGCAAGCAAAAAATATTGAAGTAACAAGTAGTTTAAAAGAGAAACACCGTTCCGGCATTTTGACATTTAAAACAGACAATATAGAGAAAGATTATTTAAAATTGCTGGCTAGCAAGGTTCAATTATCAAAAAGAGATTCTGTACTCAGAATTTCACCGCATTTTTATAACACAGAAGAAGAAATAGAAAGATTTGTGGAAATATTAGCAGGTTAATTGTTTTAAACCATTTCTTTTAATCCTGATATTTTTCAAATATAATCATATTTAAATAGAAAAGTTAATGAAAGGCAAAGGCAGTGGCAAAGTATTTACTTGAAATAGGAACTGAAGAATTACCATATAAGTTTATTCCATCTGCAATGGAGCAGTTAAAGGAACAATTTTACAAAAAATTTGAAGATAACAGAGTTAAATTTGAAAATATAATTACTTACGGCGCGCCAAGAAGACTCTGCATAATTGTAGAAGATTTAACAGAATCACAGCCTGACCTTATAAAGAAAATAAAAGGACCTCCTGCCAAGGTTGCTTTTGATGCCGAAGGGAATTTAACGCCAGCCGGAATTGGTTTTGCTAAAAAACAGGGGATAAATCCTGAAAATATCTATAAAGAAACTATAGGCGATATTGAATATATCTTTGCTGAAGTGTGTGATAAAGGCAGAAATACTGCTGAAGTTCTTCATGATGTAGTTCCTGAGATTGTATTTAATCTTCAGGGGTCGCATTTTATGAGATGGGCTGATCTTGATGTTAAATTTTCACGTCCAATCAGATGGATAGTTTCTATATTGGATTCAGATGAAGTAAAAATAAAAATAGCAGATATAGAGTCAACAAGATACTCCAGAGGACACAGGTTTTATAAAGATAAAGAAATAAATATTTCCTCTCCTGATACTTATCTTGATGACCTGTATAATGCAAAAGTTATTGTTGATCAGAAAAAAAGATATGAAGAAGTTATTAAACAGGCTGAAAATATTGCAAAATCAGTAGGTGGCAAAGCTCATCTTGATCCTGATCTTGTTGAAGAAGTTACTTATATTGTAGAATGGCCTGTTCCTGTACTTGGTAGTTTTGATAAGAAGTATCTTATTATCCCTAAAGATGTAATAGTCTGTGTAATGGCATCACATCAAAGATATTTCCCTGTGTTCTCTGAAGATGGCAAAAATCTTCTGAATCACTTTATAACAATGGCTAATTATGAAGGTTCTGACTTTGAAAATATTAAAAGAGGAAATGAAAGAGTCATTAAAGCAAGACTTGATGACGCTATTTTCTTTTATACAGAAGATACAAAAAGAACACTTGAATCCAGAATTGAAGATTTGAAGGGTGTAACATTTCAAAAAGGGCTGGGTACAGTACATGACAAGACAAACAGGATTAGAGAAGTTGCTTTCTTTATATCGGAAGAACTTGATTTTGATAAAACAACTGTAGAAAATATAGAAAAAGCTGCTCTTTTGTGTAAAGCAGACCTTGTAACTTCTCTGGTAAGAGAGTTTACGGAATTACAGGGTGTTATAGGCGGCAATTATGCAAAACTTGATGGGGAAAATGAATTAGTTGCAGATGGAATCAGAGAACATTATTTCCCAATTTCAGCAGATGGAGAATTGGCAGAGACTATAACAGGTCAGGTCGTTGGAATTTCAGATAAAATAGATACTATTTGCGGTGTTTTTGGAATTGGCAAGCCTCCGACAGGTTCTGCTGATCCTTTGGGATTAAGACGTGCAGCTTTAGGAATTATTCTTACCCTTATTAAAAAAGATATAAATATCAATTTATCAAGTGTTATAGAAAATGCTGTTTCTCTTCAGCCGGTTAAAATTGAAAATAAAGACAAATTAATCAGTGATATAAGAGAATTTATAATTCAAAGGCTAAGAATATATCTGCAGGAATCCTATAAATATGATGTTATTGAAGCAGCTTTTGGCGCAAAAGATCCGCTTGCAGATGTTAAAGATTTAATGCAAAGGTTGGAACTAATTTCAGCTCTTGTAAATGAAGAAAATTATTCTTCTATTCATGAAGCTGCGAACAGAATTATTCGTATTCTAAAATCAGAAAAAACTACTTTTACACCAAATCCGGCATATTTTGTTCATGATATAGAAAAACAGCTGTTTGAATGTGTAAAGAACATAAAAGAAGATAATTATATTGAATTATTAAAAGGTATTAACGCTTGTATTCCCGCTATAGAAAAGTTTTTTGACGATGTTCTTGTTATGGATCCAGATATGAACATTCGTCAAAACCGTATAGCACTGCTTGAAGACCTTAGGAAAAAATTCTTTGCTCTTGCCGATTTTAGCAGGATAGTAGCTTAATTTTACTATTGCAAACTTAGAGCAGCGAATAAATTATTTAAAAGATGTGCCAAAATTCCTGGAACTACTGAATTTGCATAGTGCCTTGTTACTCCCAGTATCAGTCCTATAACAGTAACGGCGACAAGTGCAGTACTATAATCAAGATATTGCGCATGTGAAAGTCCGAATATCAAAGCTGTCAGGAAAATCCCTCCAAATATTCCGAATGATTTAACTAAAGCCGGCTGCATAAATCCTCTAAAAAAGATTTCTTCAACGACAGGTGCAATTAAAACAGCCATTACAGAAATCATTCTCAATTTTTCTTCAGGAACGTTAATATAAGGGTTCTCTCTATGAATGCCCATCATTTCAGTAAAAACATAACTTACGAGTGAAGTGCTGATTACCAGAATGAATGAAACAGCAACTCCCTGAATAAGAAAAGTCGGCATTTTTCTGGTTGAAATTCCAAAAGCTTTTAAAAAAGGTATATTATATTTCTTTGTTACTATAATAAATATGACAGACAGGGTAATCAGTGATAAAAGCACTTGCAGAATAGCAGGAAAAAGACTTTCATTTGCGTCAATACCGGATATTAGTAATATTCCTATTGCTGCAATTGAAAGTGCAAATATAAGTATATAGGTGAACATTACATCCGAAATTTTCCAGGGTACTTGTTCCTCTTTTTTTATATCAGCTGTGGTAAAACCGGTATTTTCCTTTTCAACCATAAACAATTTCCTTAAAATAAATTATGAATATCGGTGGTAAAATTGATAATATTAAATCGGAATAATGAAAATAAAGCACATACTATGAGAAAAAAAACTTTTTGGCTATTGGAGATTTTAATATGGTTTATTCTACTTGTGGGATTAATCAGTATAGGAATTAATTTTGCAGAAAACTATTTAAGCAGCCGAAAAACTTTCAATGTTACTTTCAAGGATGTTGACGGATTGATAGTGGGATCGCCTGTCAGATTGATGGGAATTCAGGTAGGGCACGTTACTAAAGTTGAACCGTTGAATGATAATGTTAATATTACATTTGTTATAACAACTAAAAATGTAAATGTTTCTAAAGGTTCAGTAATTAATGTGCAGTTTACCGGGTTAGCAGGTTCAAAATCACTTGAAATCCAGCCTTCACATGAAATTGGAAAAGAATTTTTTAGTATTTTAGAGCCTGTCAGAATAGATTCTGTGTTGAATAGTCAATTAGATATTACAAAATCAATTCTTGAATGCAGCAAACTTTCGTTGAACTTCTTGGGACACGGAGGAGTGGAAGAATTCAGGAAAAATATTAAACAATCTGAAATAGTCACAAAAAATGTTAATACTTCTCTGGCTAATGCAGATAAATTATTAAAATCTTCTAATGATGAAATAATTTCAAATAGCCACTATATTCAGAAATTCCTCAATGAAGAAACTTGTGACATAGATTATATTAGTAATGAAGTTTTGGGATTTCCTTTAACTAATAAACAAAAGGTTATTTTGCTGTTAAATAATGTGCAAAATATTAATAAACCTTTAGAAAATGGTGAATTTGATAATTATTCAGACAGATTTGTTAATAATTTAAAAACTGTGAATCAAAATATTAGAGGGCTAAATCAGAATATTAAAAAAGTTGAAATTAATAATCCTGATTTTATGGATGGCGTTTATAACTCATTTAATAGATTTATAAAAGGGTGTCAAAATACTTCAGCTTTTATTGAGAGCAGTTTTAAAAGGGATAATATCTATAAAATTCATGCAAAAACTGAAATTCTTAAAAAGAAAACCAGATTTGAATAAATATAGAATCAATCAAAAATTAGCTC
>Ga0209340_1001099_pt1 | contig 21804 bp, 17 predicted proteins | sample EPASupsiteSAE323_FD_187266 | JGI IMG/M metagenome (GOLD analysis project Ga0209340, IMG submission 187266) | Bioremediated contaminated groundwater from EPA Superfund site, New Mexico - Sample SAE3-23 (SPAdes) (version 2) | ecosystem: Environmental > Aquatic > Deep subsurface > Groundwater >... | reverse complement strand
CGCTTAAGTGCGGCCTTGCCGTAATTACTTCTCTACGACGGTGGTTTGTTTGGACAGCGGAATCAAGCTCTTCATTGTCACGTGCGACAGGTGCGGCGGCAAGCAGGTCTGGACCCCAGAGACCACCGCAAACCCGTGCCTTGGGTGCGAGTGCGTAATCGTAAAGAAGACCGTTTCCGGCCCGGACATGAAGGAAATAAAGACCAGGCACAAGGACCGCGAGCTTGCATATTCCGACTACGAAGTCTACACGATATTCCCCTGCGACATCGACATGGTGCGCGACGTCAACCGCAAGAAGAAGGCAGCTGCGTTCAAGGAAAAGCTTGCGAACAAGAAGTCCGTCTACACGGTAAAGAAAATCCGCTACTAGATGGTAACGGCTTTTCCCATATTCTCTTTTTCCCTTATTTTCAGCCCCCTAGGCTGCGGCCTGTCCCCTGGATGCGGCAAGCCTTGCAGCCCGCCTCCTCATCACCCACTTGCGCAGTTCCACAACGGGTATGATGAGAAGGGCGCACAGGAAGATGCCCGCAAGGTCCATGACCGGCAGCGGCGTCGTGTCGAATACGCTGTTTGCCACCGGAAGGTAGATGATTGCAAGCTGGCAGAGTAGTCCCGACACAAGCGCAAGCACCATCTTGGAGTTGCCGAGTATCCTGCTTGAAAACATCGAGTTGCGTATCGAGCGCATGTTGAACGCGTAAACCAGCTCTATGAACACCAGCGTAGTGAACGCTATCGTGCGCGCCTCGGCTTCCGGGTAGTTGTTTTGCAGCGCGAACGCAAACAGCGCAAGCGTGCCCGCTGCTATCATTATTCCGTCGAAGAGCAGCGCGGGCAGGGTGCGCAGGCCGAATATCTCCTCGTCCTTTCCGCGCGGCTTCCGCTTCATGAGCCCGGGTTCTGGCGAGTCGCTTCCAAGCGCAAGCGCAGGAAGGCCGTCCGACACCAGGTTTATCCACAGGATTTGCAGCGGCAGCAGGGGCAAGAAAGGCGCGTTCAATAGGAGCGCAACAAGGATGATGAGCACCTCGCCTATGTTGGATGCCACCAGGTAGTGCACGGCCTTGACTATGTTGTCGTAGATTATCCTGCCTTCCTCAACCGCGGAGACTATGCTTGTGAAGTTGTCGTCGGCAAGCACCATGTCGCCTGCCTCCTTGGCCACCTCGGTGCCTGAGATTCCCATCGCGATGCCGATGTCTGCTTTCTTGAGCGCAGGCGCGTCGTTGACCCCGTCGCCTGTCATTGCGACGATTTCGCCGCGCGCGCGGAAAGCGGACACGATTCTCAGCTTGTGCGCAGGGTCTACCCTAGCATAAACAGCTATCTTGTAGATGTCCTCAAGGAGCTGGTACTCGCTCATCGAGTCAAGTTCCTTGCCGGTGACAACCCGGTCGTCCGGCCCCGCAAGACCGACGCTTTTTGCAATCGCGGCAGCGGTGTCTGCGTTGTCTCCCGTAATCATCACCACGCGTATCCCTGCCTGCCTGCAGGTGGCGATTGCCGAGGGGATTTCCTCGCGCGCAGGGTCCAACAGCCCGACGAGGCCGCAGAACACGAGCTCCTTTTCAATGGTCTCGTCGCAGTGCCTCGAGTCGGTCTTTTTGTATGCAAAAGCGAGCACGCGCAGCGCGCGGGAAGCGTACGCCTTGTTCGCTGCAAGGAAATCCTCCTGCTTTTGCGGGGAGAGCGGGTGTGAAACCCCGCGGGAGTCGCAGTATTGCGAGCACCGCTCAAGCACCCGTTCCGGCGCGCCCTTTACGAACACGAACCCCTGGCCGTTCTTTTTCCACAGCGTGCTCATCAGCTTGCGGTTGGAGTCGAACGGGTTCTCGTCCTCGAAGGAATACTCCATCTCAAGCGTGTCGCGGTCCTGGCCCGCTTTCCTTGCAAGCACAAGCAGGGCGGCCTCCATCGGGTCGCCGATTATCCCCGTTTCGCCTCCGACTCGCGGCACGAGCTTTGCGTTGTTGCACGCGGCAGCGCACACTATTGTCATCTTGTACGCTTCGTTCCCCTCCAGGCTGGCGGCGCTCTTGGTGGTCGCCTCGTGCACCTTGCCCTGCTCGGCGTACCCCGACCCCGAGACGTCGAAGTACTCGCCTGCTGCAAACACCGCCTTTGCGGTCATCTCGTTTTTGGTAATCGTGCCTGTCTTGTCAGTGCAAATCACAGTAGCGCTCCCAAGGGTCTCGCACGCAGAGAGCTTGCGCACTATCGCGTTCTTTCTTGCCATGCGCGAGACTCCGAGCGCAAGCGAAAGCGTCACGATTGCAGGAAGTCCCTCCGGAATCGCGGCAACCGCTATGCTTATTGTGGTGAGGAACATTTCGAACAGGCCCTTTCCTGAAAGGATGCCCAGCACGAACACTGCTGCGCTTGCGGCAATGGCCACATAGCCTAGGTTTGTTGCCACGCTCCCAAGCTTCTTTGAAAGCGGCGTCTCTCCGTCCTCTGCTGACTGCACGAGGTCGCTAATCTTGCCTATTTCAGTTGCCATCCCGCAGGCAACCGCAACCGCTGTTGCCCTGCCGCGCGTCACCACCGTGCTCATGAATGCAATGTTCTTGCGTTCTGCAAGCGGCACCTTGGCGTCGTGTATCTGGCCGGACTCCTTGAGAACAGGCACCGACTCGCCGGTCAGCGCGGACTCGTCGACTTCGAGGCTGTGCACCTCCAAAATCCTGCAGTCAGCAGGCACGCGGTCGCCCTCTTCCAATACTATTATGTCGCCGTTGACGATTTCCTTGGACGGGATGCGCGCCTTCTGGCCCTGCCGGATTACGGTTGCCGTTGGCGCGACCATCTTCTTGAGCGCCTCTATTGCCTTCTCGGCGCTTCGCTCCTGCGAAAAGCCGAATCCGGCGTTGAGAAGCACTATTGCAAGTATCGCTATTGCGTCAAGCACTTCGGTGAACGAGCCTACGGATACTGCGAATGGCGAGAGGGAGAATTCAAGCGATACCGCAAACGAGATTGCCGCAGCAGCAATCAGAACCAGTATCATGGGGCTCTGGAACTGCTCCACGAACATTTCCAGGTCGGTCTTGCGCTTCTTCTGCGCAAGCTCGTTGGGCCCGTCGCGGCAAAGCCGGGCATACGCTTCCTGGGAAGTAAGGCCGTCCTTGCGGCTGGAAGTGGAAAGGAGCGCCTGCTCTGCGGTCATCTGGTAGTGTTCGTTGGTGTATTCGGCCATATTCGTTCCCTGTCTGGATTGCAGTCTGTCTTACGCTGTTATTATTGGCCCTGCCTTAATTTCCTTTACTGTTGGTGCGGGTCCTGCAACCCGCAGTTGCACCCCGCAGGCTTATATTTTGCGGTTTTGGAAGTCGGTTTCTTAAACCTGTGTGTGGTATTGTCTAATCATAGCGGATGAGGAAGTATGAACTCCTATTACCGTTTCATACTATTTTTCTAGTCCGCACGGATGGGTGAATTCGAATGGCAAGGATAGCAATCAATGGATTCGGCAGAATCGGCAGGTGCCTGGTCCGCGCTGCAGTCAACAATGGCTCGTTTGGCAAGGGATTCGACCTGGTAGTAGTCAACGACCTCTCTCCAGTGACTACCATAGCGCATCTGCTCAAGCACGATTCCATACACGGCAAGTTCGACCAGGTTACCATAGACGGAAACGACATGGTCATTGCAGGAAAGAAAGTCAAGACGATAATGGAAAAGGACGACACCAAGCTCCCGTGGAAGGAGCTCGACGTGGACGTTGTAATTGACTGCACCGGAAAGTACACCGAGCGCGCACTTGCGCAGAAGCACCTTACCCAGGGCGCAAAGAAAGTCATAGTCAGCGCGCCAGGAAAGGAGTGCGACGCGACCCTTGTGATGGGAGTCAACTTCGGCACCTACGACAAGTCAAAGCACCACATAGTCTCCATGGCGTCCTGCACAACAGGCTCGATGGCGCCCGTTCTCAAGGTAATCGAGGAGGCGTTCGGAATCAAGCGCGGCTTCATGACCACGTGCCACGCATACACCAACGACCAGAAGATAATTGACGCGTCCCACAAGGACCTGCGCCGCGCACGCGCAGCAGCGCTCAACATAATCCCGACAACAACCGGTGCTGCAAAGGCAATCGGCGAGGTCATCCCCAGCCTGAAGGGCAAGATGAACGGCCTCTCTCTGCGCGTCCCGGTGCCGGATGGCTCGGTCACAGACATCTCGATGGAGCTTGCAAGGGAAGTCTCCGCAGACGAAATCAACGCAGCACTCAAGGCAGCTGCAGAAGGCCCCCTCAAGGGAATCCTGGAGTTTTCGATGGAGCCACTCGTGTCAAGCGACATCATCGGCAACCCCAACTCCGCAGTAGTGGACGGCCTGTCCACCATGGTGCTTGCGGGTGCCGATGGCAAGAAGGGCTCGATGGTCAAGCTCCTGTCGTGGTACGACAACGAGTACGGCTACTCGTGCAGGGTAGTTGAGATGGCCTCCAAGCTCGTGTGAGTTTTGGCCGTTTCCTTTCCATTTTTTTTTAATTTTTTTATTTCGTTTTTCATCTTTCCGTTTTCACTTTTTTGTTTTCAAAAAAAAAAATTCCAAGGGGGTAAGGCAAGTATGGCAAAGCTTCTCGCAGACGCAGGCGACCTTGACGGCAAGACGGTGTTCCTCCGGACCTGTTACGACGTGCCAATAGACGTTTCCAAGCCCAAGCTCGACCCCGCAAGGGTGTCGGACGACTCGCGCATACTCGACTCCATCCCCACGCTCAAGTTCCTGATTGAAAGGAAGGCGCGAATCATCCTCGAACCAGGATGGTGCGGCAGGCCAAAAGGCGAGGACGCCGAGCTTTCGATGGCGTGCGTTGCAAACAGGCTCTCCGAGCAGCTGAAGAAGGAAGGCCTCCTCCAGCACCCTTTGCTCATGGCGCCCAATGCCTTGGATGGCTCCAAGCCGCGCAGCGTCTACCGCAACAAAGACGAAGTCATACTCGCAGTTCAGTCAGTAAAGCCCGGCCAGGTGCTTGTGCTGGAAAACAGCCGCTTTGATGCAGAGGAGAACTCCGCAGACGACGCGTTCGGCGCGTTCCTTGCGTCCCTTGTTGACGGGTGGTCGCTTTATGTAAACGAGGCCGAGGCGCAAAACCACAGGCCCTGCGCAAGCGTGACCGTGACCCCGCTCAAGATTGCAGAGCAAGGAGGCGATGCTGTGCTTGGGATGCACTTTGCAAAGGCCGCAGAGTACATTGGAGGAATCGGCAAGGCATTGCGCGCTCCAGGCCGGGGAAAGTTCGTGTTCTTCCTAACTGGAAAGAAAATCGAGACCGCTCCAGGAATCACTTCCAAGATTACCGTCGCATCCAACCTGCTTGACCTGATGCGCGAAGCTGACGTGATGGTGGTGCAGGGCGCGATTGCCTACACGTTCCTTCTTGCGGACATGCAAAAGGACGGGATTGCGAAGAACGCCAACACCATATCAATGATAATCACTGATTACAACGCAAAAACCAAGCAGGCTTCATCGGATGCAAAGAAGTCCAAGGAGCCCGGCGCGGCCGAGGCCGCTGCAAAAACCATCGAGGGGCTCGAGAAGGAAAAGAGCGCAAAGATTCTCTCCCTAATCGGCCTTGACGAAAAGCAGTGCAAGGTGTTCGTGGGCAACTCCTACGTGGATTACAAGCAGCTGGGAGAGCAGCTCTACTTCGCCTACTCGCTTATTTCAAAAGCGGAGTCCAGGAAAGTCCAGCTCATCACCGGTGTTGACCACATCATAACCGACCAGCTGCCCAACAAGTCCGGCCAGCTCCCGGCAAACGCCAAGGTGCAGGTGTTCTCAAAGCCCTTGGGAATCCCCGCGGGGTTCTTGGGAGTGGCTCCCGGGCCTGCGACAATATCTTCATTGTCTTCAGCAGTTGCCGGTGCGGCAGTGGTCCTTGTGGCAGGGCCCCTTGCAATCGAGGACGCAGGCATCGAGCAGAAGTTCGGAGTGCACAAGCACGTCTTCGACGCAATAGGCAAGGCAAAGGAAGCGGGCGCAATCACTGTTGCAGCAGGAGGCGACACCGCGGCAACGGTCAACCGCGTCAATTCCAAGGCTTCGTTCTCAATAGTATCCAACGCAGGCGGGGCCACGCTGGAGCTGATCGAGAAAGGCACTTCCCCCGCAATCGAGGCAGTTGAGAAGGCAAACAAGATTGCCGCTTCAAGGAAAGCGGAATAACTTCCTACTTCTTTTTCTTATTTTTTTTTTATCGCGTTTTTTAAGTAGTCTTGGCGGTTAATTTCTTCGCAGAAGCCCCGGCTCATTTCTTTGCCTTCTTCTTTGCCTGTGCGGGCTGCCCAAAAGCAGGTGCAATGGTTGCAGGCTGGCCCAGCGGCGGGTTCGCCGACTGCTTGGCCTCAAGCGAGTCGGTTATGGCCTGGCGCAGCTGCTTGAGCACTCCGCGCGGCACGTTGCCTGAGAAGAGCACTCCGGTATTGCCGACGACGTCAACGCGCACGTACTCCGGAACGAACGCGCGCAGCTCCTCGTCGTGAACCTTGGGGTAGGAAAGCGGCGCGAGCCTGAAGCCGATGTTTTGCTGTGCCGGCTTTCCTGGCTGCCCCTGCGGGCCTTTCTTGAAGAACTCCGCATACGGCGAGCGTGCGAAGAATTCCGGCGCCCAGTTCTTAATCACCAGCACGAGCACGAAGTTTGCAAGCACTATGAACGCGAATATTATGAGGAAAGAGGCGTCGTGGTCAACCAGCGGAAGCGCAAACATTGCGATTATCGCCACCCACATTGCCGCGTTTGTTGACAGCGATCCGAGCAGTTTCAGGTAGTCGTATTCCATCTTCAAGTCATCTTGGATATTTCACGAAACGGCGCGTTTTATTGCTTTTGCATCCGGCTTTCCGGCTTGGCGCCCCAACTGCCGGTTGGGCAATAAAACTAAATGCATCTATATATTTTTTTGAAAAAGTCCTTTTTTTTAGGATGTTTTAAAAACCTGAATAAGGAAAGTTTCTAGGAAGGGATAAAAGCAGAAACGGGTTCTTCTAGTTTAACGGTCTAGCCAGACGTATTCCGCTGGCAGGCAGCCCGTCATTTGACACCATTTTACACGTGAACGCGTTTGGCAACAAGAATAATCCAAAGGAAGCACCCTCATGAAGAGGAGGATGAGCTTGAGTCTACTTTCGACGGCGTGCCCTCGATTGCCTCGTCCTCTGGCGCGGCAGTCCCGGCGCTTCCGGAGCCCGTTGCAATGCAAGCGGAGGAAGCGGAGCAGGCAGTTTCGAAGGAAATGCGCACTGCCATAGACCTTCCCGGCGTGAAGATAGTCCAGGCGGCCCACATAGAGCGCGACCAGATCATCTCGGCTGCGAAGACCGCAGCTGACCGGACTCGGGAGGAAGCGCGCAAGAACGCAGCGCAAAAGCGCGAAGAGACCCTTGCCGCAGCAGTTGAGGCTGCGCAAAAGGAACGGAAGGCAATAATCGAGAAGGCGAAGAAGGACGGCCTCGCGTTCAAGTCCAGAAAGACCGCTTCGGTGCCAAAGGTGGCCGCTGCGGTGTTTTCCAAGGTATTCGGGGACATGTTCTGAATTTTGTTTTGTGGCGTTTACCTATGATGAAGCTGAAGAAAGTTGTCAAGATCCGCATCCTGACCACCGAAAAGCACCGGAAGGACATGATAAAGGCGCTATACTCGTTCGGCCTTGTGCAGATCGTCAGCGCAATAGAGCCGTCGTACGACAAGCCCATCGCCGAGTACGAAGGGATTGCGGACGCTCTTGTTTACCTTCGCTCGGTGATGCGCAAGTACAACCTTGGCATCGACCCCGAGCCGTACCAGGGCGACGTGACCGAGATAACCGGGCACAAGGAGGACATCCAGACGATGCGCACCACTTTGCGGTCGTTTGAGGAGAAGATATCCAATGCCAAGGACGCCTACTCTTCCGCATCAAATCCCTGGCGTTTGATGTCTGGGTTTGAGCTGCGCGCAAAGGAAATCGATGCCTTCGCAGCCGAAACCAGCAAACCCAAGCTGCTATTCGCATCATTCAAGCCCTCGGTAAAGAAAAGCGACGTGTGCGGCTGCGTCACCGGCGCCGAAGGGATGCTTTTTGAGAATGCAAAGGACCGGTCGGACGCGGCGCCCCAGGCATTAGTTTACCCGGAGGGCCACGAGCGGAAGATACTGGTTGCGCTTGAAGAAAACGCCGACGTTGTGGCAGGCCCCTTCAGCATCGCCAAGTCCGAGACTTTCTCGAAGATGCTCGAGGAGGCGCGCGCTTCCGAGCAGCGTTCGAAGAAGGCCCTGGACAAGGTTGACAACGACCTGCGCCAGCACCTTTCGCACAACAAGGCGCATTACCTTTCTATAATGTCCAAGCTCGAGACTTTGTCCTCCCTTGCGACGCTCCCGCTGAAGTTCTCAAAGTCAGGAAAGCTCCTGGTCGTGGAAGGCTGGGTGCCCGAAGACCTCCTTTTGGGTTTGGAGCGCAAGGTAAACGACAGCCTGCGCAACGTGGTGCAGGTGACCCGGCTGCAGACTGCGGAAGTGTCGCCTTCGCTGCTGAACAACCCTGACGTGGCGCGGCCGTTCGAGTTCTTCCTGCGGTTCTTCTCAATACCCAACTCTGCTGAGCTTGACCCGACGGCGCTGATTACCTTCACTTTCCCGCTATTTTTCGGAATGATCCTTGGCGACATCGGCTACGGCCTCGTGGGCCTTGCGATAGCCCTTCTTGTGAAGAGCCAGCTCAAGGGCAGCTTCTTCCAGGACATCTCGCGCATACTCATCCTCTCAAGCATCTCCACGATACTCTTCGGGTTCGTGTTTGCGGAGTTCTTCGGGCTGGAGGAGATTTTCGGCCACGAGCTGCACCCGTACGTTGCACGCACCACTACCGCGGGCATATCCCTTATGATGGGCGTGTGCCTTGCACTGGGCGCACTGCACCTGCTGGTGGGCTACGTGCTCGGGCTGCTCAACGCCCTGCACGAGAAGGAGTACCACCACGCGAAAGCCAAGGCCTCGTGGATACTTCTGGAACTGGGCCTCATCTGCACGTTCATCTTCGGTTACAGCATCGTCACGACTCCGGTCCTCGGCGTGCCTGCGGCCACGCTCGGGCTTGCATCCGGCGCCATCGTATTGCTTTCGCTTGTAAGCTTGGTCAAGCTTGAAGGAATGGCGGGGTTCATTGAGATATTCGGCCTGATAAGCAACATCTTCTCCTACCTGCGGTTGATCGCCCTCGGGATTTCCGGCGCGATTCTTGCAATGGTCATAAGCGGGGTGCCGGTTGACATCACGGCTTTGGTCGGCATGGTCACTGGCGAACACCCGTTCGACCTTGGCGTAATCATCAACGTGATTGCGTTTGCCCTCCTGATGGTAGTAGGGCACACCGTGGCGTTCGTGCTCGGAATGTTCGAGTCGTCCATCCAGTCGCTCCGTCTCCACTACGTGGAGTTCTTCTCGAAGTTTTATCAGGGCGGGGGAATTGATTTTGCACCCCTGCGTAAGCCCGCGCCGGCAAGGCACAGGCTGAGCCCGCTTAGGCGGAAAGGATGATATATGGAGGTGTGAAAAGACACATGGTGGACATAGGGTTTGGGACTGCACTGAGCTTCCTCTCGGCTGCGCTCCCAATTTGCGTAGGCGCAATAGGAACTGCCTATGCGATGTCGAGCATAGGTTCGGCAGCAATGGGGTATCTTGCGGAGAAGGAAGGCGCGTCAGGCAACGTGATGATATTCATCGCGCTTCCCGAGACCATAGTAATCCTTGGTTTCGTGCTCTCGTTCATCCTGCTAAGCTCGGTGAACACCGCAATCGCGGGAACGGGATAGCTGCGGACTGCAGGGACGCTGGTCCCGTCGGGAAAAGCAGGCGTTTGGCTTTTGTGCCAAACCGCCTTCTAGGCGTCCCTAGGCAAGTTCGCGTGCCGGGAAACGGCAGGTCCTTTTCGGGTGTGTCTGCACAGAAGTTTTGCATTGTTTTGTCGCGGTTGCGACGAAAAACAAAAGTAGGTATTAAACAAAGCAGTATGTTTTGAGGTGAATTGAATGATTGGAACATTTGATTTGATTGGCGCAGCGCTCCCAATCTGCGCAGGCGCAATAGGCACTGGCATCGCAATGTCCAGCATCGGCTCGGCAGCAATGGGCTACCTTGCGGAGAACAAGAACGCAACGGGAACCGCAATGATCTTCATCGCGCTTCCGGAGACCATCGTAATCCTCGGGTTCGTCATGTCGTTCCTCCTGCTCGGGGCGGTAACTGCGGCAACAGGCGCAGAGTAAGTGGTCAGCCAGAATGGGCATTGAGCACATCATACGGGACCTTGAAGGCGACGCCAAGTCCGAGGCCGCGGCCATCCTGTCCGAAGCGAAGAAGCAGGCGGCAAGGATAGCCTCTCAGGCCAAGGCCGATGCGGCGGAGCTTGAGCGCGAGGAGGCCGCGCGCGCCAAGAGGGACGCCGAGCGCATACTTCGCTCGTCCAGCCTTGCAAAGATTGACGCCGAAAGGACCCGTTCGCTCATCGAGATGGAGCTCTACGTCCAGGTCGCAAGCAAGGTCCGCGAAAAGCTCGGGGCCGCGCACCGCGACAAAAAGGCGTACGAGCGGTACATCCAGAAGGCGGTTGAGCAGGGGAAGTCGCTTGTGGGCGGGGACTACGTGATCTACGCCAACAAGCGCGACTCTGCGACCGCCAAGAAGTTCGGCAGCCTCGCAAAGGACGCAATCGACTGCGACGGCGGCGTGATAGTCGCATCGCGCGACGGCCGCATCCGTGCAGACAGCACCTTTTCAGCTGCGTTCTCCGAGCGCGAGCAGGAGACCATCAACGAGGCCCGCAGGATGATGAGAAAATGACTGCCGGAAAACCGGTTCAGGATATATGGTGTAATTTGACTTGGTAGACCTCTCATACGGATACGCAAACGCCAGGGTAAAGGCGATGAAGTGCTGCCTCCTCGGCGAGGAGACCCTGCGCGGGCTCTTCAGCGTGGGCTCGCTCTCGGAATACATAGACATGCTTGAGAACACCGCGTACAAGCAGTCGTTCGTGGACGCGTCAACTCGCGACGAGGGCATCAAGCTGGTGATGGCAGCGCTCCGGATGGAGTCCGACAGGACCATAGCCAAGATAAAGAGAATAGTGCCCGACAACGGACAGGAGCGGCTCCAGTCGCTGATTTCCCTGTGGGAGCTCAAGCCCCTGCAGGTGGTGCTTGCGGCAAAGGCGTCCTCGCTTCCCGTTGACCCGCTTTACATCGATTTCCTTGACGCTGCAGGAAAGGACAAAGTCAAGGTGCTGATGGCAGCGCCGGACTTCGGCACCGCCTTGCAGGCGCTGTCCAAGGTCGGCTACAAGGCGATATCCGCAAAGGCCTACTCCGAGTACTCCCGCTCAAAGGACTTCAGGGTGGCGTTGCGCATGATTGGCCGGCACTACTACGAGAACGTCTACGAGTTTGCAAGAAAGGAGCCCGACCACGAGGTGCGGCACATACTTCAGGCCGAGCTGGACTTCTTCAACACCTCAACCGCCTTGCGGCTCAGGAACGCGGGAGTTGGCGAAAAAGAGATTCACAAAGCACTCGTGAAGCCGTCGGCGGCATCGCTTGCCATGCAGATTTCAAAGTGCGCAGACACAGCCTCGGCAGTGGCGCTCATGGAAAAGTCGTTCAAGCTGGCAGGCATTTCAAAGGCCTACGCGGACAGCAAGAACATATGGGAAGTCGAGCTGATGCTTGAGCAGCGCATGTTCTCGCGCATACTCAAGGAGACGCGCATAAGCGTGCTTTCGCTTGGCGCGATTTTCGGATACATCTTCCTCAAGAGGCGCGAGATAGCCAACCTCCGCGCAATAGCGCTTTCGCTGCAGTTCCCGTCAAGGGACGCTTTCAGGAAGTCGGTTTACACGCTTAAGGGCGATATCGGTGCATCAGGATGAGTAAGATAAAGGTAATCGGCGACCACGAGATGATCCAGGGCTTCTCGCTGCTTGGCGTGCGCGACTCGGTGCTTGCTACCGAGAGCACCGCAGAGGACGAGCTGAAGAAGGCCATGGATTCGGAAGAGTCCGGCCTGATAATACTTCTTGATGATTTCTATGCGAACTTTTCGCTCAAGACCAAGAAGCGCGTCGAGGCAACGGCGAAGCCCGTTGTGGTGCTCATCCCCGGCAAGGCGGCAAGCTCCAAGCAAAGCTCGGGCAACCTCGCTGCGATGATAAAGAAGGCTATCGGCGTAGAGCTGAAGATGTAAGTTGCATTTGCAAAAGACACGATGAAACGGTGATGATGGACATGGGCAAACTCAAGAAGATTTCCGGGCCAGTAGTAGTTGCTGACGGCATGACTGGCAGCAAGATCAACGAACTGGTGCGCATCGGAAAGCAGAGGCTCATCGGAGAGATTATCGCGCTCAAAGGCGACGAGGCAAGCATCCAGGTTTACGAGGAGACCTCGGGCCTGCGGCCCGACGAGAAGGTAGAGTCAACAGGGCTTCCCCTCTCAGTCGAGCTCGGGCCAGGGCTCCTGTCGTCCGTGTTTGACGGCACCCAGCGCCCTCTTGAGAAAATCCGCACCGAGGCAGGAGACTTCATCACCCGCGGCATCGAGGTACCCTCGCTTGACCGCAAGGCGGTATGGAAGTTCGAGGCCAAGGTAAAGAACGGCGACACCGTGCACGAGGGCCAGATAATCGGCACAGTGCAGGAAAAGAACATCGAGCACCGCATAATGGTGCCAGCAGGCGTGTCAGGCAAAGTGTCGGGCATTGCAAGCGGCAACTACAAAGTCACCGACGCGGTATGCACGGTTGGCAAGACCGACATCACAATGCTCCAGAAGTGGCCGGTTCGCACTCCCCGCAAGTCCGAAAGCAAGAAGGACATCGAGCCGCCGCTCATCACAGGAAAGCGCATCTTCGACTCGCTGTTTCCGATTGCAAAGGGAGGCGCGGCGTGCATCCCCGGACCTTTCGGCTCGGGAAAAACCGTCACGCAGACCGACCTTGCGAAGTACTGCGACGCAGACATCATAGTATACATCGGGTGCGGAGAGCGCGGAAACGAAATGACCGAGGTGCTCACTGAGTTCCCGCACTTGAAGGACCCGCGCACGGGAAAGCCCCTGATGGACCGCACCATACTCGTTGCAAACACTTCTAACATGCCAGTGGCAGCCCGTGAGGCCAGCATCTACACAGGAATCACGCTCGCGGAGTACTACCGCGACATGGGATACGCAGTTGCACTCATGGCAGATTCCACTTCAAGGTGGGCAGAGGCGCTCCGTGAAATCTCCGGCCGCATGGAAGAGATGCCCGGAGAGGAAGGATACCCGGCGTACCTGGGCCGCAAGCTCGCAGAGTTCTACGAGCGCGCAGGCCGCATAGTGTGCCTGGGAAGCAAGGGAAAGCGCGAAGGCTCGATTTCGGTAATCGGCGCAATCTCTCCAGCAGGAGGAGACACCTCCGAGCCGGTCTCGCAGGGAACGTTCCGCATCACCAAGGTGTTCTGGGCGCTTGACTCCTCCCTTTCAAGGAGAAGGCACTACCCTGCAATCAACTGGCTGAAGAGCTACTCGCTTTACTCGGACGCGCTTTCGCCGTGGTTTGCAAAGAACGTTGCCGAGGACTACGACGCCCAGCGAGTTGAGGCCATGGCCCTGTTCACCAAGGAAGCAGAGCTGCAGAACATCGTCCAGCTCATCGGCCCGGACGCGCTTCCTGACCGCGAGCGCATGATACTCGAAGTCACCAAGATACTGCGCGAGGACTTCCTGCAGCAGAACTCCTACGACGAAGTCGACGCGTACGCGTCGCTCCGCAAGCAGTACCTGATGCTCAAGACCATGCTCCACTTCTCGCACATGGCAAGCCGTGCGCTTGATGCCGAGATGCCGCTGGCCAAGATAATCTCCTCGCCGGCAAAGGGCCTGATATCCAAGCTCAAGATAGTGCCGGAGAAGGAGATAGAGCAGAAGGTCAAGGAGGCGATGGCGGCAATTGACGCCTCGCTTTCAGCGTAATGTTTTTACGAATTGAAAAAGAAGGTTGTGATGCCAAAAATGATCCACGAATTCCAGACAGTCAAGGAAGTTTTCGGACCCATAGTGTTCGTTGACCGCGTCTCCGACGCAGCCTACGGCGAGATTGTAGAGATCGTGATGCCTAACGGCGAGAAGAAGAAGGGCCAGGTGCTTGAGACTGCGCGCGGCTACGCCGCAGTGCAGGTGTTCGGCCAGACCAGCGGACTGGACGTGGAAAAGACCGTTGTCCGCTTCTCAGGAGAGACCCAGCGCATGCCCGTAAGCGAGGACATGCTGGGGCGCACTTTCAACGGCCTGGGAGAGCCAATCGACGGCGGCACCGAGATAATGTCATCCGAAAAAGTCGACATCAACGGCAGCGCAATCAACCCCGCATCGCGCGCCGCGCTTTCGGACTTCATCCAGACCGGCATCAGCACAATAGACATGACCAACACGCTCATCCGCGGCCAGAAGCTGCCCATATTCTCGGCATCCGGTCTTCCGCACAACGACCTTGCGGTCCAGATTGCAGGACAAAGCACCGTTCGCTCCAAGAAGGGTTCGGACAAGCAGGACTTCATCGTGGTGTTCGCCGCAATGGGAATCACCTACTCCGAGGCGAGCTTCTTCCGGAATAATTTCGAGAAAAGCGGAGCGCTTGAGCGGTCGGTGCTTTTCCTCAACTTGGCAAGCGACCCGAGCATCGAGCGCATCATCACCCCGCGCCTCGCACTCACCGCAGCGGAGTACCTGGCATTCGAGAAGGACTCGCAGGTCCTCGTAATAATGACGGACATGACCAACTACTGCGACGCTCTTCGCGAAATCGCGGCAGCAAGGCAGGAAGTGCCCGGCAGGCGCGGTTACCCCGGCTACATGTACACCGACCTCTCGCAGATTTACGAGAGGGCAGGCCAGATCAAGGGCAAGAAGGGAACGGTCACCCAGATGCCCATCCTGACAATGCCTGACGAGGACATCACTCACCCCATCCCCGACCTCACCGGCTACATCACCGAAGGCCAGCTCGTGCTTTCGCGCGAACTCCACAACAGGCACATTTACCCCAACCTCAACGTGCTCCCCTCGCTTTCCCGTTTGATGAACCAGGGAATCGGCGCGGAGAAGACGCGCGAGGACCACGCCGGAGTGGCGTCGCAGCTTTACGCGGCGTACGCGGAGGGCATGGACTTGCGCAACCTCGTGGTGGTCGTGGGAGAGGACGCGCTCACTGCGCGCGACAAGAAGTACCTGCGCTTTACCGACGCGTTCGAGCAGCGCTTCGTTTCGCAGTCCAAGACCGAAAACCGCACAATCGAGGACTCGCTTGCGCTTGGCTGGGACCTGCTTTCGATGATTCCCGAGGAGGACCTCAAGAGGGTCAAGTCGGACCACGTCAAGAAGTACCTCAAGGCGCCCGAGAAGAAGGACGAGAAGGCGTAGTGCCTAATTTGGTGCGACACGATGGCAGAAGAAGTAAAACCAACCCGGATGGGCCTCATAGAGACCAAGCACAAGCTAGCCTTGGCCTCGAAGGGCCACAAGATACTTGCGCAGAAGCGCGACGCGCTTGTGCTGAAGTTCTTCGAGATAGTCAAGAAGGCAAGCGACTTGCGCACCGAGCTTGACAAGCAGACCGTGGCCGCATACAGCGCGCTTGCGCTTGCCGAGGTAATCCACTCCGACTCCAACATCGCAGTCATCGCATTGACCACCGAGGAGCCGCCTGAAATCAACGTCAGCGTGCGCAACATCATGGGAGTGCGCATCCCCGCAATCGAGGGCCGCTACGTGAAAAAGCCCCTTGCCGAGCGCGGGTACGACTACGCAGACACGAGCGCCAGGCTTGACTACGCAATCGAGCTTTTCTCAGACGTGCTCGAGAAGGCAATCCTTGTCGCCGAGACCGAGACTGCGCTCAAGCGCCTGCTCAACGAGATTGAGAAGACCAACCGCCGCGTGAACGCGCTCGAGTACCGCGTGCAGCCGCAGCTGCGCGAGACCGGCCGGATGATTAAGCTCCACCTCAACCGCCTCGAGAGCGAGCAGTTCTACGCGCTCAAGGTGACCAAGCGCAGGCTCAACCGCAAGGCCGCTGCAGAGGAGGAGGCGAGGAACGCCAAGGCCGTTGCGAAGGCAAAGCCCGCAAAGGCACGGGTTATTGCTGCCTAGTCCGGCGCTTCTTTTTTTGTTTTCCTTTTTCTTTGATTTTTTCCAGTTTCGCGTCTACTCGCGATAGTATTTAAACGACCTGACGGGTTATCCTATACTGTATGTTTCCGTCCAGCAGGCCTCAATCTGCGGCCTTTTCAGCGTTCGTAACTTTCATCCTCTTTGTAGAAATTTTCGCGCCATTCTCTTTCGCCCAGTCTTTTTCATCAGCCAACGAAACCGGTGTTGCCAATGCTGCGGCAAGGCAGGCCGTGGCTTCGTTTGCCGCAGAGATTGCCGCCGCAAAGTCAGCATCCTTCGCGGCAACCGCAACGCCGACTCCCGCTGCAAAGACAACGTCCTCTTCGGTGGTCTCGTCAGGTTCTTGCGCTGTCTCCAGGCAGACAGGTTCCGAAGTCAAGCTGATTTGGGACTCCACGCTCGGCTTTGTGGGCAACGAGGTCAATTCCCTCAACGACTCCGCGCTCAAGACCAGCGACTCCAAGGCGTTCACCAACGCGACTGGCAGCGGCCAGGTGGTAGTCAACAACTACATAAGCACGGGCACTTCTGCTTCTTCCACATCCCGCGTGCCGGTCTCCGATGTTGCACGTCTCCTTGGAAAGTCCGTTGAAGAGGTGGCTAACGACTTCGCGGTTGACTCCGAGAACGGCACAATAAGCATGCAGATGTTCCAGGCTGAAGTTGACAAGAACCCGTCGCTGTCCGGTTTCCTGGGCAAGTTCACCAGCCTGCTCGGCTCGTCCGTCTCGTCAAGCATCGACAACCCGTCGTACACCAACTACAAAATCAAGCTTCCCAACAGCAAGACGCTCTCGCTTTCGGACGTGTTCGCCCTGCAGGACCTCAACGGCGAAACCGACGCGTGCCTTCTTGACAACTCGTTCATCCAGGGCCGGGTCTCCTACGTGGGCCAGCTTGACCGCGACCTTTCGGTAGGCTTTGACGGCTCCTCGACGACCTTGAAGTCCAACCAGCACCTGACTTCGGAGAGCACAATCGCGGCGATGTCGCTCAACGGCGGGAGCAGCATAGTTGTGCCCAAGCGCTTCGAGAACCTGGTCTCGGCATTGAGCACGATAATGACCTGGGACACCGTGCTTACGATGGGCGAGACCGTCTACATGATTGCGCAGTACAAGGACTATTCCAAGAGGATTACCGACACCGAGCCCAAGAAGCTGAAGTGGGACACTGCCGAAGCCCAATACGCAAACAACAGGAACGTTCTTTTCTCCAGGCAAACCGTCTACTCTTACGACCAGGTGTCGGAAGCAGAGCTGTTCGACGAACTCGGGACTACCCTGCCTGCTGGCATTACCTCCAGCAAGTTTGGGCGTCTGAACGGTTTGATTAATCCTGCCAATCCCAAGGCAAGCCAGCTTGCGATATTCGACCTGCTCCAAGGCTCCCAAGGAAAGACCAAGCAGCAGTTCCTTGACGAGCTGGTTGACATCGGATTTGATTTGGAAGCAGCCAAGTCGGGTGCATCCGCTTCAACGGTAGCCGCGCTGGAATCGAGAAAGGAAGCGATAGGTCAGCTCAGAGATTTGGTAATGGAGAAAGTGCCCGATTCGGCAGCGGGAAGTACCAACGCAGTCACCAACCTCCTGAACAAGGCCGACTCCGAGCAGGTGATGAACAACGTCTATTCCTCCTACGGGTTCGGCGCGCCTGCCTCGGAATATCTCAAGACCAGGATTGCACGCGACGATTACAAGTACGTTTACCAGCACGAGTACGACGTGCTCAGCGGCGGAATCATGGAGAACCAGGACGCCATCCGCAAGGTGATTGAAAGCAAGCTCATCTCCAACTTCTACTTCGGCTTCGCGTGGCTTGGCGCCGGACGGTCTGCCATATCCCTTGCGCGCGGAATAACGCTCTCAAGCACCGGCAGGCTTTCGCCCGACAACTACCTGACCATCTACATCAACCGCAACGACGTGCTTTCGGACTTCCGCAAGTCAACTGACTGGGCGCTTTCCGGCAAGCTGTCCGAAATCCTCGCGACCCTTACTGACTTCGGCGCGCCGGCAGAGGCATTTGGCGTCGGGCCGATGATAATAATCAACTCGCCGTACACGACAACCGACACCCAGTCCTCGCTGGAGTCGTCAACCGCAGTCGAGTTCAAGGCGCCCTCTTCCGGGTATTCGTCAAGCTGGCAGGTCACCTCCAACTGGAAAGGCAAGTCGGACGCCACCGTGTTCGAGGACGTCCGCGACGACCCCAAGTACGCGCGCATGCCGCTTTTCGTAAGCAACATGACCCTGGGGACTTCGCTGAACCAGAACGACTTAGGCCAGGAACTTTACGGCGCCCTCGGCCTGATTGCGCCGATAATTTCCTTCAAGGCAATCGGCGCAAGGGCAATAACCGACTCGGCAATAGTGCCCATATCGCGGATTTTGATATACGACTTTTACGTGAAGGCCCTCGTGGACCCCACCGCGTTCTCAAAGAGCGAAGTCTGCAGCGACGAGCGCATACGCAATTACATAACCGAATACGCGGTTGCGACCGGCATCTCCCAGGCATCCAACCTGGCGCAGATTTCGCTTGGCGCGGAGGAGACCAGCTGGGTCGCCACTCTTAGCAAGAAGATGGGCTCTTCGCTTTCCAACAAGGCCATTAACGCCATTAACACCGTTTCCGGCATCATAAGCCCCGCAGACCTTCTGAAGAACTACTATGCAAGCCAGGCGCTCGAGTACGCGCGCACCTGCAAGGACACCGCTTACACCATAGTCGGCTTCCAGACTCTTGACAAGAAGCCCAAGAACTCCCTTTCGTCGCTTACCCAGAAGCTCACGTCGCTTTCCTCTTCGGGCGTGGTGGGCAACCTCAGCTTCGGCTCCGCGCTTGCAGGGGTCGGCAACTCGGTCAGCGCCGATGCCAAGACCGAGATAATAAACATGCGCATGACCATGGACAGCCAGAGCGGCATGATACGGCCGTCCGACCTCTACTACCTGCACCTTGACGGCGCAAGCGAAGTCAGCTGGGGAATCTACAGCAAGCTCGAGTCGGGCGGGTGCTTCCGCAAGTGCCAGGACGGCACGACCATGGCAGTCTGCGAGACCGCCTCCGGCACGTACGTCATAGACAAGGCAACCGGCGCCAAGACGCAGATTTCGGACAGCGACCGCGCGCTGCTTTCCACGCTCATGCAGGACATCGCAAAGACCATCCTGCCCAACACCCTCATCTCGGCCCAGCTTGCGTGCGGTTCTGGAGACGTGATAATGCACGCCGACACCAACGCGCGCATGCAGGCGTCATCCGGCTGCGCCACCACCGAGTGCATGATTTCGCAGCTTGCAAACCTTGCGGGCAAGAGCATCTCTGGCGGCTACATAAGCGACGTGCTTGGCGAGGTGTCCGCAGTCAAGACAACCACCGGCCTTGCGCTGTTTGAGAAGGGCAAGCCGATACGCTTCATCTACACCGCAGGAACCGAGACTTCGGTCACGAAGATTTCGCCGCTGGGACCTGGCTATTACGACCTTGGCGGGACGCCGATAAGCGAAAACAGCACGCAGGTGACAAGCTCCGACATAGAGAAGGGCGCGCTTACTACAACTACAAGCAAGGTAGGCACCGAGGTCACGTCGCCTTCGGTTGGCGCGCAGGCCGCAGTTGAAAGCGGCACCCTCACAAGCACGGACGCGCTTTCCTCTGCGATGCTCAACATCAAAGGCGACGCAAGCGTCACTCTTTCAGGGTTCACTTCGGGCACCAACTTCGAGGACGTGGATGCAGGAGAGCTCGAGTCAATCGTGTTCAAGCGCGGCAGGATAGAATACGACAAGGCCAACAACCGCCTGGTTGCGGCGCTCTACATACTCGGCGAGGCCGACTTTGCAAAGAGCGTCAAGGGAGTGTCCGCAGTTGCCACAAAGAACGTCAACGAGAACGGCACCAACAACGCAATACAGGTCAACTTCACGTCGAAGTCCGGCATGGAGGACTCTGTGGCCGAGCTGAACAATGCGCTTGCGCAGGTCCAGGGCTCAGGCGGGATGCAGATTCTTGAGACTGCCAACTACATCTACTACTTCACCAAGAACGCCGCAGGCGAGGACATCCTGAAAGTCTGCGACAAAAAGACCAGCACGTGCAAGGAGTACCGCATAACCGGCTCAATATCCTCCGACGGCAAGACGATTACCGTGCCAACAGAAAGCGGCACCTTCAGCATCGGCTTTGGCACCAACGCGGCAACCGGCTACCCCGAAATCAACGTCAACGGCCCCGACGGTTTTGCCGAGCTTGCCACCCTCCTTGCCGCAAAGGGCCAGAACGGGATCTTTGTCTTCGACCCGCTGACCGGGCTTGCGAAGATACTCAACGGACAGGACCTCAGCCTCTCAAGCGACTTCGCATCCAAGGGGATGAGCTTCTACGGCACTTCCGACGGCACCAAGGGCGTAGCAGGAAACAACTATGTCGGGCTTGCGCGCTCAAGCGGCGCGTTGTCTTCGTCTTCCGCGTCGCCGTTCTCGGTGCCCAGCGTGCCTGTTGACAACCTTCCAGTTGCGTTGCTGATGGTTGTGTCCCTTCTTGGCGCAGTAGTCGCAGTCCGCGCCTACAAAGACTAGATTAAGCGCTGGGGGCAAGCTGGGCTGTTTTTGTTGCTTATTTTAAATCAGGGTACCGCAACTGGCAAGAACGAGTACTTGAGGTACGCGTAAATCATTATTTCCGCAATGAGCGCCCCGAGTATTGTGCAGAAAAGCATGAGGAGTATCTTGGGAGTCTTGGGGTACTTCTTTTCCAGCTTCTCGTAGTAGTACGAAAGAAGGAACACTATGGGAAATATCACGAATCCCGCGATTACCGATGAAATGGCGACGAACAGAACGTCCGAGCCGGTTGGAAGGTCCATACGCACTCATTACCCTTTTTTGGTATATAAAACAGGCTACCGCGGCAGTGCCGCGCGCCAAAAACCCGCGGCGCTTTTTCCGCGTCCGCAACGCACTTCTTTTATAGTCCGGCAAATTGATTATTCCAGGTTTAGGGTAATCATTGATGGACATAAGTTTTGCCTTGGCGGCGCTCTATTATGGGATGTACCTTTTGGGCGCCGGAAGCATAGGCTACCTTCTTGTGCGCCTTTCGTACCCCGACATCCGCCTGCTTGACAAGGACGCCAAGCTCGGGGTCTCGGCGATACTGGGCTTCTTCATAATGTGCGTGTCCATCGCGGTCGAGTGGGTGGCAGGCCACGCAGCTGACTTCGGACTTGGCCTTGCAAGCTACCAGGGCCTCATGCCGGTTTTTTCCTGCGTGCTTGTAATCATCACTTTCGGGATAATGAAAGTGTATTTCTTCGTCAACTCCCCCCGCATGCTCACAGTTGGCCTTCCGATACACAGCGCGTCCAAGGCCGCGAAGGCGATGGATTCGCCAGTTCCTTTTGCGCAGGCCGCATCGGGCCAGCAGGCCTTCAGCCCGTTTGGAAGCAACGCGCCAAAATCCGGCGCGCCAGCAGCTGCATTTGCTTCGCGCACAGTTGCTTCGGTGGTTTCCCAGCCTTCGGGGCTGTTCGGGTTCGTTGACCTCCTGTTCAAGAAGCGCGGCCCGCAGACCGTCCAGAAAAAGCAGGAGCTTGTGG
>Ga0209340_1001094_pt1 | contig 21854 bp, 19 predicted proteins | sample EPASupsiteSAE323_FD_187266 | JGI IMG/M metagenome (GOLD analysis project Ga0209340, IMG submission 187266) | Bioremediated contaminated groundwater from EPA Superfund site, New Mexico - Sample SAE3-23 (SPAdes) (version 2) | ecosystem: Environmental > Aquatic > Deep subsurface > Groundwater >... | reverse complement strand
CCGCTGATAGAACTAAACTAAGACCTAAAATCCAATATCGAAGCGATCGGCTTATATAAAACCGTTTTTGGATTTCGGAGAATTTCATTTTACGACGCAGCCATGCGGCTGTATCGGTGATCATGTTAACCGGACACACCCAGCTGCAAAACGCCCGTCCGCCGATCACCCCGTAAAAGAAGGTGACAATCAAGGCTCCGAGGATGATATCCATCCCAAGTGTTGCACCGGTAACGGCGATTTGAACCACTGCGTAGGGATCCGCCAACGGAACAGCTCCTAATAGCGACGAGGCGCTCAAATCTCCTCGAAGAATTTTCCATCCCCATACATTGGCCCCGATATAGAGTACCAATACCGCAATTTGCGTAAACCGTCTCATCAAGAGATAACGATAATGTTTCATCATAGCCCACTTTCGTCGTTGAGTGAATCAAGCGCACTTCTTTCACTCAATTTGGTTTTGGTGAACTCATGTTGGGTAACTTCGGGCTTAACATCTTCAAGCCGTTGTTCATCTTTTGGATCCCAACCTTTGATATAATGATTTCCCGCTTCTCCCATCGCTAACGCTCTTGGAAGGACGTAAATCGCCGCTTTTTTAGTGACACAGGCATGTTCGCACATACCGCACCCCGTACAGACATCTGTATGGACAACGGGCTTAAGGAATGCGTGTTTTCCTGTCCGCTCATTTTTAGAAAATTCAATGGTAATGGCTTGTCCCATCAAAGGACAGGCCCGATAGCACGCGTCACATTGAATGCCCCACGTTGCTATACACGATTCCTCATCGATTACCGCCAATCCCATGCGGGCTTTATTGATATCGAGTTTGGCATGTTTTTGAATGTAGCTCGTAACCGATGACTCGTTAAGCGCACCGCTCGGGCATACCGGGACACACGGAACGTCACTGCACATATAGCAGGGAACCGTGCGCGGGGTAAAGTAGGGCGTCCCCATCGGAAGGTTATCTCCCGGTTTCGCCAACTTGAGCGTATCGTAAGGACACGCTTCAACACACAATCCGCATTTAATACAATTTTTAATGAAATCATCTTCTCGCAAAGCACCCGGCGGACGTAAGATCAAAGGAGCCGCTTTCACTTCGCCCACATAGGCGCTCCATACCAACGCACCCATCGCACTTAGCCCGATTCCTCTCGCAGTGGAGAGGAGAAAGCGGCGACGATCGTTTGAAGGAGAATTCTTCATGGCTTTATCCGTTACGCTTTATAGATTTTGACAGCGCATTTTTTGTGGTCGATTTGTTTGGAAATCGGGCAGGTATGATCCAGACAAACTTTATTGATGAACACTTTTTCATCAAACCACGGTACGAATACGAGTCCGCGCGGAGGGCGGTTACGACCGCGTGTTTCGACGTGCGCTTTTACTTTGCCGCGACGGGATTCGACCCATACCATGTCCCCTTGCTTGACACCACGTTTTTCAGCATCTTTCGGATGGATGTAACAAAGTGCTTCAGGCACGGCACGGTAGAGTTCCGGAACACGCATCGTCATGGTACCGCTGTGCCAATGCTCTAACACACGACCGGTACAAAGCCAGATATCGTAGTTTTTATCCGGTACTTCAGTCGGTTCCATATACGGACGGAAGAAGATTTTCGCTTTACCGTCCAAATGGACTTTTGTTTGATCCGTAACCCCTTGGAGGTTACCCGATGGGATCTCTTTAAACGCATGTCCGTAGAATGAGAACGGTCCGCTGTTCGCTTTTTTCGCATACGGATCGTATTTGGCGTTATAGCGCCAAGCTGTCTCTTTTCCGTCAACAACCGGCCATTTCAAGCCGCGTACTCTGTGATAGGTATCAAAATCGGCATAGTCATGCCCGTGTCCGTCACCGAATTTGCGGTACTCTTCCCAAAGATATTTTTGAAGGAAGAATCCATACCCTTTAAACGGTTTTCCGTCACTTCCGATAACGTTACGTTTATCCCCTTCGACTTCAGAGTTTTGGAACCCTTTTCCGACCGGATCAGGCCATTTATAGCTTTTAGCGGTCGGATTGGCATACAAAATATCATACAGGGTATCGGTTTCTTTGTATCCCATCGCTTTGGCTGCACCCAGTACATCCGGCAATCCGCCCTCAAGTCCCGGGATTTTTTGCGCACCCCATACTTCTTTGATAGTAAATCGTTTGGAGAGTTCAACGAACTGCCATGTATCGGACATCGCATCCCCTACCGGCGTTACTTGTTGACGCCAGTGTTGTGTTCGGCGTTCGGCGTTACCGTATGCTCCCCATTTTTCATACATCATGGCACTCGGTAAAATCAAATCCGATACTTTCGCTGAAATACCCGGATATCCGTCGGAGGTAACGATAAAGTTGTCCATTTCTCGAGCGGCTTTAATCCAGTGTTCAGCATTGCCGGTATCTTGATACGGGTTACATACACTGACCCATGCGAATTTCACTTTACCGTCTTCGAGATCGCGGTGAATTTGGGTAAAGTGTGATCCCATTTTCGGATTAATAGTACCTGCGGGAACTTTCCAAATCGCTTCAGCTCTTTTGCGATGATCCGGATTCATAACCACCATATCCGCAGGGAGACGGTGGGCAAATGTTCCTACTTCACGCGCGGTTCCGCACGCCGATGGCTGTCCGGTAAGAGAGAATGCGCCGCTACCCGGTTTGGCTTGTTTTCCGAGGAGGAAGTGAACCATATAGGCTTGTTCGTTGACCCATGTTCCGCGGGTATGTTGGTTGAACCCCATCGTCCAGAAGGTGAGGGCTTTACGGTTTTTCTCGATGTAGAGATCGGCCATTTTTTGGAGTTTTGCTTTGAAATCTTCAATGCTTTCATCCGGATCGCCTTTAGCAACTTGAGCGGTATAATCAAGCGTATATGGAGCAAGCCCTTTTTTGAACTCTTCAAAGGTGATTTTCCAATGTTTATTGGCATCGTTGGCATTTTTCATCTCCAACGTATCGCCCGCTTTGTAGCCCAAATAGCCTAAGCTGACACCCTCATCGGTAGTAAGCACTTTCGATTTTTGCTTAGCTGCGGTATCGAGTTCGCTTTTTTTGTATTTTGGATGGTGAATATCATCACGCAATCCGTATCCGATATCGACCGGTCCCGTTGCAAACACGATGTATTTGTTGACGAAATCCCAGTCGATCGCTTCGGGATGGTTGTATACAATCTCTCGGGCGATATAGTTGAAAATCGCCAAATCGGTATTAGGCTTGAAGATGATTTCAACATCCGCAAGGTCCATTGTGCGGTGTTTGTAGGTTGAGAGAACTACCACTTGTACCTTGTCTGGATTGCTCAATTTGCGATCGGATACACGTGACCAGAGAATAGGGTGCATCTCCGCCATGTTAGAACCGAATGCCACAATCGTTTCAGCCAGTTCGATATCGTCGTAACATCCGGATGGTTCATCCGCTCCGAATACATTCATAAAACCGGTAACGGCGGATGCCATACAAAGTCTGGCATTCGGATCGATGTTGTTGGTACGGAAACCCGCTTTCATCAATTTCAGGGCAGCATTACCTTCTAAAATGGTTTGTTGACCCGAACTGAACATAGCGATGCCGGTCGGCCCTTTTTCTTTAAGAGCAGATTTGATCTGTACCTCCATCTCATCAAACGCACGTTCCCAGCTGATAGGTTTAAATTTCCCGTGCTTGTCAAATTGACCTTTATCATTCATCCGTAAAAGCGGCTGAGTTAAACGATCGGCACCGTACATGATTTTGGCATTAAAATACCCTTTGATACAGTTAAGACCACGATTGACCGGGGCCAAAGGGTCGCCTTTGACCGCAACGATACGGTCATTCTTGGTCGCCATCATAATTCCGCATCCGGTTCCGCAAAAGCGGCAAGCCGCTTTATCCCAGCGCCATCCTGCCTGCGCTTGATTTGAGGCAGCCTCTACACTTGCAGGGATTGCCATACCAACTGCCGTTGCCGCAGATGCGGCGGCAGCACTTTTTAAAAATTCTCTTCTATCCAATGACATTGAATCCTCCTTAATGAAATCACGTTCAATCCATACCGTAAAACAGTCAGATCACTTAAGATTTCCTTATGCTATGAAATAACTCATGCACTTCAAACATTGTAAAGTAATTCAAAAAAAAAGTATTTGACTTAAGTCAAAAGAAGAAGAAAAGAAAAATCGATTTTGAAACGCCTTCAGGCGTTTCGGATGGCGTTGGCAGCTTCGAGGTTGCTTTTGAGTTTTTTGAGACGTTGAGAGGTATGATGAAGCTCTTCGCTGACTTGTATCATCATATCTTCGCTTTGTTCCAGTAACTCTTCGGTTTCAGGTGTTGAACTGATCAACATCGCTGTAGCAGCTTCGCTTTTTTCGACTGCTTCTGTGGCATTTTGAATGGTTTCTTCGACATTTTGTAAGAAAAATTCAATATGGGCACACGCGATATCAAGTTCATTGCCTTTCTCTTTACCAATGTTGTCATTGCCACTGATTGACTTGGAATGTTCAAGAAATTTATCGAAATTTCGCTGTATTTCTAAGGTCGTACGTGCCATATACAGGATAACCCCAAAGGAGATAAGTGCCAGCATGATTTGAATTCGATGGGCAATAATCCGTTTTTCCATCATATATTCTTGGTATTGCGTTACCGCCTGATCCATCAGTAACAAAGTTTTGTCACCGTTATCATAGATGGTTTTCAAATCATAAAGATTATGATCGCCTTGCAAATAACGATCAATTAGAGTCCCCATTCGATTCCAGTGGGCATATACCTCTAACATGGTTTTTTCGATTTTATCATTCGAAAACCCTTTGTATTCAGAGGTAGCTGTAGAGAGTTGTTGAAAATTTCGGTCAAATTCGTCCCGTGCGGCCCGGAGCCGCTCGTATGCTCCTTCTTCATCCAAAAGTAGCCGATGAAGTTCAAGAACGGTACGTTGTGAGAGCATTCTTTCTTTCCCGGCAGTATTAATGACTTTGGCATCAAACTGTTGATCTAAATTGAGCCAAATATCGACGAGAATAATCGTAATAAGGTTGAGTGAGAGAATCGCAACAATCCAGCGTACTTTTGTTGATATAGATTGCATTTATAGCCCCTCATTGAAATATCGTGTAAGTTCTTCGCGTTGTAATACGACTGTTTTATGATCTTCTTCCATAATTAGTCCTTTACGGATAAATTTAGCTAATACCCGGGATAGGGTAGCAGGCTGAATATTGAGCCTATAAGAGATCTCCTGTTTTTTGAGCCGATTATACAAATCCAGATGCTCATAAAGCATTTTGGCCACTTTGGCGGTGACATCATATACCATCCCCATACTCACCATGCAATCCACTCTTTGCTTTTGATCGGCGAGGAGATTGACTAAATTGATTAAGAGTGAAAAATCAGTTTTAATAACCTCTTTAAAAGTTTTAAGATCGAATGATACCACACGGCTCGGAATCAAAAACTCTATATTACTAAAACAGCTTATTGTGTTGCATTCAAGCGAACCGATATCCGTCAGGAGTGTTTGATCCGAAAGTGTATATAAAAAGATCTCATTATCAAAACGATCTACTTTATAGAGTTTTACTTCACCTTCTACCAGAAAATATACACGGTTAATATCGTCTTCTTCATACACTAAAATATCAGATGCATTGTACGATTTGAATTTTGCGCTTGAAGATAACTGAACTAATTTTTGAGGATCACATTCTTTAAAAAAATTAAGATTCTCGATCATACCTGCCATTGCTAACCTTTATTACGTTAAAAAAATATGATAACGCAAACTATACATTTGATTATTGATTTAAATCAAGAAGTAACCTATTCGAATCGGCTACTATTAAGTAATCGATAGAAAGAGGATTTCTGTATGTTGCAAGATCGTTTTGACCGAAAGGTCACCTATTTAAGAGTATCGGTTACGGAACGGTGTAATTTTCGATGCCGCTATTGTATGGCTGAAAAACCCTTTAGTTGGGTCCCTAAAGAGAACTTATTGAGTTATGAAGAGCTGTTTGCATTTATTAAAATCGGTATTGACAATGGTATACGGAAAATCCGTCTAACCGGAGGAGAACCGACGACGCGTGAGAATCTCGATGAACTTGTCGCTATGATCCACATTTATGCACCCGATGTCGATATCGGACTGACAACCAACGGTTTTTTATTGCCTACACAGGCGAAAAAACTAAAAAATGCAGGATTACGACGTGTTAATATCTCCCTTGATTCGCTGAATACTGAAACACTCAATTATATCGCACAAAAAGATGTTTTACAACAAGTAATAACGGGAATAAATGCGGCAGTCGATGCAGGGTTATCCGTTAAAATCAATAGCGTTATTTTACGCGGAATAAATGACCATGAAATAGTCTCTTTGTTTGAGTACGCTAAAGGAATTGGAGCACAGATACGATACATTGAATACATGGAAAATGCTCATGCAACAAATGCGCTACAAGGGCTTCGTAGTAGTGAGATTATTGATATGCTGGGGAAATTCTATTCGTTCATCCCGATCGAGAAAGAAGCGAGCGGTCCGGCAAATTTGTATGAAACACCCGATGGGTATCGATTTGGAACGATCGAACCGCATCGTCACGATTTCTGTGCAACATGCGATCGGCTTCGGCTTACAGCGGAAGGGGATTTAATAGGGTGCCTATATTTCGAGGGAGCCAAAAGTATCAAAGAAGCAATACGGGAACAAAATATCAAAAAAGCTACCGAAATTTTAGAAGATGTAGTATTTAATAAACCCGAAAAGAACCTTTGGGGAGTCGAGAATGTCGAAGTTTCTTCTCGCGCTTTTTATCGTACCGGTGGATAAATACGTATGGTATTGATCCTTACTCCGTTTGAACCTCATTTCATTTTGAATGAATTATGCTTTATTGCCTTAAGTGCAAGTGTGTGGGAGATCGTCGTTAAATTTTTGAACTAGGAGTCCACAATGTTAACACCGTCATTTTTTCAATCAGTATCCACTATTACGATGTACGATCCTCTCGCAGAGGTTCTTGGTGCTGCGCAAGATGGGATTATGACCTATGAATACAGCGATGTCGTAAAACTGGCCGGGCACTCTTGTCCAACCGTAGCCGGAGTATATCTGATGCTGCAAGAAGGATTAAAAGCTTTATATGATCATGAAACCCCGATTCGCGGTGACATTAGAGTATTCATGAAAGGAAAACTCGGAGAGGGGATTGTGGGTGTAATGGCCAATATTGCTTCATTGATCACTGGAGCTACGGATACAAGCGGATTTCATGGTTTAGGCGGAAAGTTTGACCGCCGTAACTTATTGGTATACGAAGCGGATATAGATGGAGAGATATCATTGGAAAGAGTGGATAATGGATCTCGTATAACTCTCTCATATCATCCTGAAGTTGTTAGCAGCGATTCCAGAATGCAGATGTGGTTAAAAATGATTATGAATGATCAAGCAGATTTTGAAATTAAACAAGAATTTAAATCAGCATGGCAAGATAGGGTAAAAAGGATTTTAATCGATAATATTAATAATCCCGATTTGATTATATGTTCTGGGCAAGAACAATTGAAGAGGTAACCTTTATGCGATTGCTAACGCTCTTTTCTCCAGCTGTCATCATGATGAGCAGTATGAAGTATCCGAAAAAACTTGCGTTAGCCACTGCGGTATTTTTTCTCCCTTTTGTACTTTTTTTATATGTTGGTTATGATCATATTGAAACTGAATCCCGTTCGATTACAAAACTACAGGACGGACTGGATTATCAACGAAAGATTAGGATTTTTTTAGAGCATATTCCTTTAGAACGGGGAATGACTGTTGCAATGCAACAAGGAGATACTGCCTATAAGTCCAAAATAGAAGAAAACTTCAAACATATCTATTCGGCAATAGTCGATATAGACGCTTCTCTACCACCGACTTCATCTATTCATAGCGAGTGGGTAGCTATCAAAAATCAATGGCTAGACATACGAAGCGGAATTTGGAAAAGGACATCATCCGAAAATTATCGTCTTCATACAGATTTGATAGAGAAAACACTTCTTTTGATGCAACATACGGGTGATGTCTCGTATACGATTAATGATGCCGACTTGACTATTTATCATCTTGTTAAAATCCTTAGTGATCATATACCGATGTTGGTAGAATTTACAGGGCAGGGACGTGCAATAGGGACAAAGGTTCTTTTAAAGCAATCGATATCCTTTGAGGAACAAAAAGATGCAACCATCCTTTATGGGAAAATTCGTTCACATTTGGATAGTATTGTCCATGATGGAGCTATCGCTTGTGAACGTCATCCTGAAATGTGTAAATCCATCAACCCCTCTCTTTTAGATACTGAAAAAGATTGTGAGACATTTTTAACAGTATTTACGTCACAAATTTTGAATACTAATCATTGGCAAATTAACTCCAATGATTATTTTTACAATATTACTCAGACGATTGAGACCTATTTTCATGCTTACGATATTGTTTCAGCTGCGTTACAAATGCATCTGGAGAATAGACTGACAAACCTGAAGCGACAAATGATAATAGGAGAGGGTATTGCTGTATTCATTTTAGCGGCACTAATATATTTTACGATCGGATTTTATTTAGCTTTTATGGGTGTTCTTGATGAATTGGTGGGTGCAGCCCGTTTAATCTCTTCAGGAAAATATGTAGTTCGAATACCGATAAAAACGTATGATGAGATGGCTGATGTTTCTCATGCATTTAACGATATGGCACAAAAAATTGGCCAGTCTTTTGCCTTTTTAAAAAGTTATAAAAAAGCGGTTGACGCCAGCAACCTCCTCTCAATAACCGATGTAGAAGGAAATATTATTTATGTCAATGACCAATTTTGTTTAACTACCGGCTATACTCGTGAAGAATTGATAGGAAACAATCACCGTTTATTTAAAGATGTAGATACGCCGAGAGAACTGTATGAGACGATGTGGAAAACAATTTTAAATAAAAACATTTGGTCGGGAACGCTCAAAAATATAGCAAAAAACGGTGAATCGTTTTATACGGATGCGACGATTACACCTATTGTAGACGAAGAAGGAAATATCGTAGAATTCGTTGCAACGAGACATGACATTACACAGCTCGTTCTTCAAAAAGAACAGCTTATTCGGCAACTTTATACCGATACACTGACACAGCTTCCAAACAGAACAAAGCTCTTAGAAGATTTAGCTCTGCAGACAAATCCTATTTTAATTCTTGTCAATATTGATCGGTTTGGTGAAATCAATGATTTTTACGGAACCGAAATAGGTGATAGCGTTTTGAAAGGGATGGAAAAACGTATTGCGGCAAGTACGATACTGGATACTAGCTATAAACTATATCGCATTTATGCAGATGAATTTGCTATTTTATATGATGAAAAGGACTTAAATGGCCGATCACATGAAGAGGTTATTGCATCATTGCATTCGCATATTGAATCGGACCCTTTTTATGTTAACGGTACTGTCATTATGATAAAAGTTACTCTTGGTGCGGTAATTGATCCTATGCGAGAGGTTAAAGAACACCTATCGATTTCTCAACTCTTGATCGATTCCGATATGGCACTGCGTCATGCAAAAGATACTGATAAAGAGTTCGTCATACTGAATGATACGGTGAAGATCCGAAAAGAGATAGCCCATAATATTGAATTTACCGGGAAAATAATGGAAGCAATTGCTTCAGATAGAATTGTGCCTTTCTTTCAAGGCATTATAGAGAATAAATCAGCTGATGCTTTCCGCGTTGATCCGTATTCTCTAGTACCGACCAAGTATGAATGTCTTATCCGGCTAATGGGAACGGATGAGCATGTGATTTCACCTATCTTCTTTTTGGAAGTAGCTAAAAAGGCAAAGCTTTATTCTCATTTGACGCGTATCATGATTGAAAAAAGTTTTGAATTTTTTCAAGGAAATAGCTATGAATTTTCCATAAATTTATCTGTTGAAGATATATTAGATATGAAAACTGTCCAGTTTATATTTGATAAGCTTGAAAATAAAAATATAGCGAATAGAGTTATTTTTGAGATTTTGGAGTCGGAAGGATTTGAAAATTTTGAAGAGGTAAAAGAATTTATAACACAAATAAAACAACGAGGCGGACGGATTGCAATTGATGATTTCGGAAGCGGTTATTCAAATTTTGCCTACATCCTTCATTTACGAGTTGATTTCCTTAAAATAGATGCATCTCTAATCAAGAATATCCATTCTGATACTAATAGCCGTATCATGGTTGAAACGATTATCGCTTTTGCTCAAAAACTCGGCATAAAAACGATTGCCGAATTTGTCCATTCAAAAGAGGTTTATGATATTGTAAAAGAGATTGGTATCGATTATTCACAGGGATTTTATTTTCATCAACCTGCACAAAAGGTATAGAGAGTCTTCTTGATATACATCATGAATATTTTGTAAATCAATGACTACAATAGCTTTTATTCAATTTGGCGGAGAAATATATGGAAATTGTAGAAAAAAAATTAAATAAGCGTGAACGTCATAAAAAAAATCTCTCTCCCTTTGAATATTATCCGCAAATAGAAACATTGGATTTTACATCCATTAGTGAAGGAGATAGCTTTTACTTACAGGATTTCGGTATATTTAATACACCGATTGAAGAAGAAGAATACACGCTGCGTCTACGAATAACTGCCGGACGTATCACAACGGCTCAATTACGAGCAATATCTAGCATCGTAAAACATTATAATCTTGAGATTATTCTCACAGCACGTGCCGGTATGCAATTGCATGGGCTGAACAGTGAAAATATTCTAAATATATTCAATCAGATTAATGATCTTGGTATCTCGACCTGGCAGACCTTTGGTGATAATGTACGTAATATTGTAACCGACGTGTATGACGGAAGGGGAGCTGCGAGTGTTATAGAAACCTATCCGCTGATTCTTCAGATGCAGGAATATTTTCTTAAAACCCCTCATCTTGTGGGCATGCTGCCACGTAGAATATCTACCGGTATTTCCGGAAACAGTGCTAATGTCACCTCATTTTTTGCCAATGATCTTTATTTTGCACTGGCAAAGAAGGGAGATGTCTTTGGATTTAATGTTTATATGGGAGGTAAAAATACCGAAATCGCCCGAAGCGCCGATATTTTTCTGCTTCCCGATGAAGTGGTATCTTTTTTTATTGCATTTATCGAAGCATTTAACAAACATGGATTACGTTTTACCCGTTCACGGACACGTCTTTTTTATCTGCTTGAAGAGATTGGAATGGAAACATTTCTTGAACATATTGCACATGAATACCAAAAAAATTGGCAAAAGGCCGGTGAATTAGTTTTAGAAAAATCTTTTTTTTCGCGATATCAGCAGTTACGAGACGGTAGTTTCGCTTTTTGTTATGAAAGTAGTTTTGGACGTGTGCGTACTGAAGAGTTGAATGCCATAGCGGATTTTGCCGAGGCACACTCTGCGGAGATACGTTTTGGAATTGATCATAATATTTATCTTTTAGGACTTTCCGAACGATTTGTTCCCTTTGAAGAGCGCAAAAAAAGCCAAACTGTTGTAGCGTGTGCAGGCAGTCATTATTGCCCTTACTCGTTTTGGAACATTAAAGATGATGCTCAATTACTTCCTTTGGAAAAAATATATGAGCATCGTATCCAAATAGGAATTTCAGGCTGTGCAAAAGGGTGTGGAAGACATCAGCATTGCGATATCGGTCTCATTGGGCTGCGTACAAATAATTTTGGTGATACGGATAAAGGGGCTCGTATCTATATCGGTGCCGAGCATTCAAGCGGCATGAGTGTAGGGCGAGAACTTTTTGAGATGGTACCGTTGGAACATATTCGATCGGTAATAGAAATTATTATAGAAGAGTATGAACACAGCGGTAAGGATACGTTTGAATCTTTTTCCTCAGATATATTAAATCGTTACTCCATAGAATTTTTTGCACTATGGATTTTGGCAAAATTAGAAAGCGGATCGACAATTGCAATGAGTGCTGTTGGTGCTCAGGATAATCTTTTTGAAGAAAATCAATTTATATTAGAGAAAGAGCTGTTTCTTCAGCATTTTTCCAAAAAATCGTATTTAGTATATATTGGTGATGATTTTAATGAAGCGATACGTCAGGTAAGTCAAAAACTCTGGAGTGTTGGGCAAAGCGATCAACAGATCGCTCCGCAAATTAAGAAATTGCTTGTCAGTAAAAAATACTGGGAAGTTTAAACCGTTACTATTAAGGATTAAATTTTTTCAATCCGCCTTGGAGATAGAATACGTGTTTAAATCCTAATTGTTGTAAGCGTTGTGCAGCAAACACTGATCTAGGTTCCAATGCACAATATACAACGAACATATCGTCTTTAGAATATTTATCCAGGATTAGTTTTGGATATTTTATTTCGAGAAATCCCCGTGAAATCTTAACCTGTCGGTCATACTGTATTGTACTTTTTTCCCATTCATCTGGATCTCTTACATCCAATAATATGATTTTTTCATCTAACATCAATTCTTTGAGCTTTTGTGGTTCGATTGCTTCTACTTGTGCTTTGGCTTCTTTTAGCATTACTTTCGTTTCTTCGGATAATGACGGTGCATCCGCCCAACTTGATCCTGATACGATGAATAACGTCAGTAATACAGCTGATATTTTAAACATTTGAACTCCTACTATAAAGATTCAAACATAGTAGCCAATGGTGATTTGATTAGATTTGATGTATATCAAGAAAATCAATTTAAATAACGATGGAATAGCCTCAAAGGTATAATTAGATTAATTCTTTGCAAAGATATCGTTTTATTTTTATTACAAATGAATATTATCAACATATTTTATCTTATGCTAATCAAAATAAAATAGATTTGTATAGTGTTCTGGTAAAGTGTTATGATTGCGGTATAGAATGTACAATAGAAATAAAACTAATAAATATAGGTTCGTATCTCTCTATAATAGACAGGATTGACACGATAAAATATTGATAAGCAGGAAACATTATGACGATACGCGTATATTACGAAGACACTGATGTCGGGGGAGTCGTCTACCACTCCAATTATCTAAACTTCTGCGAACGGGCCCGCAGTCAGCTTTTTTTTGATGCCGGACGTTCGCCGATATTGGAAAACGGACATTTCGTAGCCAAACATATCGATGCGGAATACATAAAAAGTGCAAAATTTGCTGATATACTCGATGTAAAAACAACATTAATCGAGCTTAAAAATGCTTCATTTTCATTATTGCAGGAAGTGTTTAGAGCCGAAGAGAAGCTGTTTTCGATGAAGATAATATTAGTTCACCTTGATTTTTCGGGGAAAATGACAAAAATCCCGGATGCCGAAAAAAAATTTCTCTCCGAGTTATAAAAGGGGTTTCAGTTTCGGTGCCGCTTTTTCAATTGCTTCTGCGATCTCTTTGTTTTCTTTGATCACTGCAATATCCAAGGGTGTCATCCCGTCTTTACTCATCGCGCTTCCTGAAGCGCCGTTTTCAATTAAGTACAAAGCGATTGGTGTGAACCCTTTCCATATCGCAAGATGCAATGCGGTTGCACCTGCGGAGTCATATGCGTTCACATCGGCGCCTTTGGAGACTAGATACTTGACCGCTTCCAAATTTCCGACCCAGCATGCATACATTAAAACCGTTTTATTGTTGTCCTCTCTGGCGGCATTCGCATCATTCAGATTTTGAACCTGCATTTTAAGCGCCGCGGTATCATTAAGGTCAAGCAAACTTACCAGTTTCAATATCTCTGCTCCATACAGGAGATTGGATAGTAGGACCGCTAATAAAAGAATTTTTTTCATACGTTAGTTTTTAAACTCGGCAATAAAATCATGGATGTCATCGTACAGTGCCTGAAGATCCTCTTCATGCTCGACTTCATCCGCCAAAATTTGTGAGACCATGTCATAGGTAATAATATCTTTTTCCCGAGTAATGTCGAGGATATTGGAATAGACACTGATAGCACATTGTTCGCCTTTGATAGCTTGTTCAAGAACTTTGCGTACATCGGGATCGCTCGGGGCCTCATATCCGCAATTGGAATTACTTACCCACTCGGAAGGATGAAGTACCGGAGTACCGCCGAGCTGAATAATCCGATCGGCTACCATCGTAGCATGACGCAGCTCATCGGCCGCATGTTGGGTAAGCTCTGCGATTGCAGCATCTTTCATTAACCCTTTGACCACTTTGGATTCGATGAAATACTGGTAATACGCCAACCATTCATCACAATATGCTTTGTTAAGAAGTTCGTAAACCGTTTGCGCTTCGATTCCTCGAAGGAGTGAAATACCTCTTTTGCCCATCGTAAACTCCTTATCTTTTTTATAGATTGTTTAACTCTATCACTGCTTCTCTTAAATGAAAATAATTATCCGCAACACCGATTTAATTTATCCGAGGACAAAAGGTTTAAACCTTTTTTTTTCGAGAATTCTATTATCCCTTCGGATTTTAATTTTTTGATCATTCTAGATAGCGTTTCGGGAGTAATCCCGAGCAAATGGGCGATTTCAATCCCTTTAAGGCGCTGAAAAACACCGATATCATCCCGAATCAATCGCGCTACTTTTGCCATGGCGTTTGGGGCACTGTGTCGTTGCAACGAGAGCTCTAATGCGGATATTTTTTGGGTCAGTGAGGAGATAAGGGCGATACTCAATGAGGGATCATTTTGCAAAAGTTTAAGAAAAGGATCACGAGCAATTTTTAAAATAATTGAGCTATGTATCGCTTCACACGAAGCCGGGTAGGGGACTTGTTTCAATGTTGCGACCTCGGCGACCAGTGAGGGTGCCCGGAATCGGTGTATCAGCATCGTTTCGGTTGAGGCGGTTGATTTGAAAATGGAAACTTCCCCTTCAATCAGAAAATGAAAATAATCGCTTTGGTCCCCTTCATAAAAAATGATTTCACCTTCATTGTAATGGCGGATAATTCCGATCTGTTCGATCTGATTGCGCTGTAGCGGGGTTAAATGGGAGAAAATTCCGATTCGCTCCAGAGAAAGCGAATTACTTTGAGGCCATTGGTTCAAAACCGTACTCTTTTGCCTGTAAAAGTTCAACAGGATAAATTATTTGAGAGTTAATAATACGCATCGAATACGATCTTGGCGTACCGTCCATAATCGATACAAGATAATCGATACCGACACTGCTGGAGTATTGAATCCAGTCATAGGCAAGATCGTTATTCATCAATTCATTAGCCTCATAAATCGAAGGGGGAAATTCAATGAGAGAATTGGCGATGATCATATTTTTTCGATCACGGTATTGGGTTAACACTAAAAGATTCGGGTCCATATTGATTTGTGTGGAGAGAATATTACGTTCTTTGATTCCTATAAAAGTGAGTTGGGAGGCCAAAATAGCGCTTTTTACAACAGGAATATGAAGGATTACGCTGTTTTTGTTAAAGAGGGATGGTTTTGAAAGATGGGAAATAATATTGTCGCCGTTAATATCTACGGCGTAGCTTCTGACTTTTTTCTTTCCGCCTGCCTGGGCTAGAAAAACCTCTTCGGTAGATGACTTTAGTTGCGAACCCACTGTTGAACTGTCGTAGAAAATTGAAATTGAATCGGCCATATACGGGAGCAGCGCTTCAATTTGTGCCAGATAATCGATCCCTCCGAAAACGATATTATCAGGGGCTGACGGGATATCACGCTTATGCACGGTCGGAATAAATATCGGGAGATGTGTCTCGATATGGACAAGATTCTTAGCACCTTCGCCGGTAAGGGGAGCCAGTACGGCATCTATTTTGTCTTTACGAAGTTGTGCAAACGTTTCCTCCAGAGTTATTGAAGATTCATCCTGTATCTCATATTGTTGCAATGAAAAAAGGCCGCTTCGACGGGTTAAGAGCGTTGCCAACGCGACGTTATAAACCGACTGTGCATATTTTCCGATTATCTTCGGAGAAGAAACTACCGCGATTTTAATCGATTCATCAGGTTCGATGAGTGTTTGAACCGGGTGAATTGCATCGGATGATTTTCGAATAATAATCGTTTTTCCCTGAGAAAAAACGAACATAAGCGAAAGGATAAAAGCTAAGCGTAAAAAGATCATAATAACTGGCTCTTGATAGTTTGCAAATCCCTCATCGCCTCTTTTTTCCAAGAGGGATTGCGTACAAGATAGAGGGGATGATGCATCGGAATCAATTTAGAATCTCCATAAGGGATAATCTCTCCCCGGACACGTTCAAAATCTCCGTGGTCTCCGCTGAGTATCCGATAGGCATCCGCTCCAAGAGGAATGATAATGCGGGGTTTAATCAGTTCAATCTGTTTGGATAAAAACGGAGCGCAGCTGCTGCATTCGCTGGGAGAGGGGTTTTGAAAACCGAACGGTTTGCATTTAACGGCATGGGTAAAGAAAACCTCTTCAATTTTTAGATTCAACACTTTTTCAATCATATCCCGCAGCATTACGCCCGATCTTCCGACATAATACTCTGCACTCTCATCTTCCGCGGCTGAAACGTAGGCATCCACAAACATCAGTTGAGCCTTAATGTTGCCGTATCCGCTCATACTTTGACGGCGGGACTTACTCAAATCGCAGAGAAAACATTGAGCAATGTTTTGATTAATTTCCCCAAGAGAATCGGGTAATGAGTTCAAAGGGGTTTGAAGATTCGGCGTAATCGGATCAACAAAAGAATACCCTAATGATTTTAACCGATAAAGATTTTCGAGAAGAGCAAGATTTTGAAAAGAGTCCACGGCATTCACTTAAGTTTATGTATTTAAATAGAGTATAGATAAGAAGGGGTTAAAAGGAGATAAAAAGTCTAATCTGATTTTTTTAGCGGTGAAGGATATCTTCCGTTTCGATGCGGACATGGGAATCTTTGTGGATCTCTTTCATAATCTGTTTTAGGCGGTTTAAAACAAGTTTCGGCGACATGGTTACATCCAGCGAATCCAATGCGACCGAGCTGCTGTGGTTATTAAAATGTCCGTCTAACTTATGGATAATGTTTTGGGACGCTTTGTAAGCGTTTTCTTCAGACGTGAATGCAAAAATTATAAAATAGTGATGGTTGTCGAGCTGTATTAATTGATCCGAAAGTCTGACATAATTTGATAATTCCACTACACTTAATGGTGTTTCATGGTACAGTAGGGCAAACGTTGCGTCAACCTCAAATCGGTCATAAGTATAGTACGTTTTTTTGACGAGTACAATGACCCGATTTAAGATGTTCTCATCCATAGGTACATGATCTTTAAAAATAGTTTTAATATGATATCCAAAAGAGTTGTAATTAATTTCTCGTTTGATTACAAATCTATTACTATTTATTCTTTTGATATCTATTTTTTATACACTTGGATGATGCGGGATGAGAAAAGAGTTGAAGAATTTTTGAAAGAGAGGGGATAAAGCCCGCTCTGGGCTTTACTGGAATTTACGAACAGTGTCCGCCGCCGCAGCAAGAGCCGGCTTCTTCAACTTCAACTTCAACCGGAGTTGATTCCCATACACCGTGTTTAGTACAGTAACCGTGGGCAACGAGAGTCAATTTTTTCCCTGTCGGCACGATGTTGAAAGTGACTTCCGCATGATTTTTTTCATTTCCGAGTGTACCGGGTACGAAATCTGCGCGTGCAAGAAGAGTCTCGCCGTTATAAAGTGCGATATTGGCGATAAAGTGATCGAAATCATCCGGATGAGAATATTCGTTCCCCATTTTTACCGTAACGGCAAATTTTTCGCCTTTTTTAGCATTTGCGGCACAGTGGATAAACGGTGAGTGACGATCGATATAATCTTTTTTCGCTTCACGCTCTACTGTACTGATATCTACGTAACGATTGATTGTTGGCATGTTGTTTCCTTAATTGAATAATTATGATGCGGGTATTGTACTCCTCAAAACTTTTAACAACACCTAAATAAGATATTTTATCTCTGAATTAATTTTTTCCAAAGCAATCGTCACTCAACAGCATTTTTTAACCATCTAAGCGGTAAAATCGGCCTTTAAAAATGATTAACGGATAAATGATTATGTTAAAACCTCTTTTGATTGAGATCGGTGTCGAAGAACTGCCTGCTGTTCCTCTGCTCAAAGAACTTGCGGATATAGAAAAAAAATGGGTAGCGGTACTTGAAAAGTATGCCTTATTGGGCGAATTCGAGTTTTATTATACGCCGCGGCGTCTGGTATTGTGGCACCGTGAATTTAAAACACGCCAGGACGACCGAATCGAAGAGTTTTACGGTGCACCGGTCGATATTGCCATTAAAGACGGTACTCCTACGCCTGCCGCATTAGGGTTTGCCAAAAAATGCGGCGTGGAGTTTAATCAGCTCTCCCGTGCCGAAAAAGGGGGCAAAGAGGTCCTTTATTACAGCCAAAACATTCCGGGACGTTCAAGTATTGAAATTTTGGGTGAAATGATTGACCAATGGATTAAAAGCTTGAGCTTTGGAAAGTCGATGCGCTGGGGGTCAAACCATGAAAGTTTTATACGTCCGATCCGCTGGGTAAACGTCACACTGGGGGAAGAACTGGTCGACATGGAACTCTTCGGTGTCCGCTCATCTTCTGAGACATACGTTCACCGTATCAGCCATTTCGAAGCGAAGAAAGTAAACTCTATACATCACTATTTCGATCTTCTCAAAGAGGGTTCCGTCGATCTTTATCCGCAAAGCCGACGTGAATCGATTTTGGCAAATTTTGCCGCACTCGAATCACGACACGGAATCAAAATCGAAATCGACGAAGACCTGCTCGATGAAGTCGTTGCGATTACCGAACATCCGACACCGCTGTTAGGCAGTTTTGATGAAAGTTTCCTTGAGCTTCCACCGGAAGTTATCATCACATCTATGAAAGAGCATCAGCGCTACTTTCCCGTATTTAAAGAGGGGAAACTGATCAATGCCTTTGTCGTTGTTTCTAACGCTCTCACTGATGATTTTTCCAAAGTAATCGAAGGGAACGAACGGGTTCTGCGTCCGCGTCTTTCCGATGCACTTTTCTTCTATCGAAACGATCTCAAAAAAGGGCTCAGTACCGCGGGACTCGAAAAAGTCGTCTTTATGAACGGCTTAGGAACATTGGCAGAAAAAATCAAGCGTGAAAAAGTGGTCGCTTCCACAATCGCAAATTTAATATATGATAATATCAATCCAAATCATTTAGAGCGTGCCATGGAGTTGGCAAAAGCTGACTTGATGTCTGAGATGGTCTATGAGTTTACCGAACTACAGGGACTTATGGGGTATTACTACGCACTTGCTCTGGGTGAAAATCCAGAAGTTGCACTTGCTATAAAAGAACAATATTTGCCAACTGGTCAGGATAGTTTCTTACCTTCAACAATTTTAAGTTCAATTGTAGCAATGGCAATAAAACTTGACACTCTAATCGGTATGTTCAGCATCGGTGAGATTCCGACCGGTTCACGCGATCCATTTGCTTTAAGACGTGCAGTAAATGGTATAGTACAAATAGCTATTTCTGATCAAATTCCTTTAAACTTTTCTACTTTAATCGATCAACTTTCCTCTATTTACCCTCAAGGAAAAGATTATAAAAAGAACGTTGAGACATTTGTCATCGAACGTCTTGCAGGAGCTTATGTCGGTGTCAATCCGTCGATTATACAAGCGGTTGTTGCCAAAGATGCAAATGTAGAACTCGATATTCTCGAAATTGACCGTAAAATCCGTGCGGTCAACACCATCGCGTCGTCTGATTCGTTTGTCGAAGCCTTCTCGACCTTTAAACGTGTCAGCAACATTCTTAAAGACGAAGCGATGGATAAAGGATTCAGCGTCAACGAGTCGTTGTTTGAAAACGATGCTGAGCGCAATCTATACTCTGCAGCGACTTCAGCCATCTCAAAAAACTATGCAACGTTGGAAGAGCGTTTGGACGCGTTATTTGCTCTTAAAGCGCCTTTGGATACTTTCTTCGACAATGTGATGGTCAATGCCGAAGATTTGAGTGTCCGTGCGAACCGTAAAGCGTTGGTCGGAATGATCTACGCAGAGATTTATTCGATTGCCGACATCAAAAACATCACCCTATGATGTCATCATCATCGGTGCAGGGGTAAACGGCTGTTGTAGCGCTTATACACTTGCACAAGCAGGGCTGAACGTCGCTTTAATCGATCAAGAGGGTATCGCTTCAGGCGGCAGCGGTGCGGCAGGGGCGTTTATCTCCCCGAAAATCTCCAAAGCCGGAGAGCTCAAAGAGATAATGTCCGAGGCTCATGCTGAAGCATTAGCCTTTTATACGTCCCACTTTCCGCAATTTACCCTCGTAAAACCGCTTCTGCATATTGCTAATAGTCCGAAAGAGGGCGAAAAAGTCGAATCGTTCAAACGTGAATCCCATTTAAAACACTCCAATATCCCCCATAAAATACAAAGCCTTTTAAGTGATGAGTCATTACATTCGGCGTCGATCTATTTTGACATGGGCGCCGTCGTCGACGCACAGGGAGTATGTCACGCCATGGCGGAGGGAGTCGATTTTTATCTGCTGAAAGTTGAACAACTTACCCATACGGACGGATTATGGGAGGTAGGTAAACTAAGATCAAAGCACCTTGTCCTCTCTATCGGAGCCTATCCTAAACTGTTGCCGATCGATTATGTCGGTTTACGCGGCATCTGGGGGCACAGAATTGATATCGAAACCTCTACGCATATCCCGTGTATCCTGCACCATCATGTCTCGATCTCTCCTACGACCAAAGAGGGGATTGTCGCTATCGGAGCAACCCATGACGTCCATTATTCTCCGTTTTCGCTAGAGCCTTATGATGTAGAGCAGGGGAGATCGATACTGCTTGAAAAAGCCGCAAAAACATTAAAATTAAATAATATAAATATTCTCAATGACTACATGGGATTGCGTTCAGGTTCAAACGACTATCTCCCAATGTTGGGAAGTCTTGTGAATGCAGAGGCCACATTGGAAAAGTTTCCCCATTTACGGCACGGTGAAAAAATTGATCCGCGCGAATTCGTCTACTATCCGAATCTAACGATGATAAACGGATCGGGAGGATACGGCTTCGTACTTGCCCCGTATTTATCAAAAAGGCTTCAAGAACATCTAACTACGGATTCTTCCCTAAACCCTTTACTTTCTCCATCACGATTTTTCCCTAGATGGGCAAAAAGAAAATAAATTATTTTTATAATAACAAAACAAAGTTTAATAATATTAGTTTATAACATAACTACATATGTTTGTTTATATTATTTCTTGACATTTTTGTAAGATTTTATTAGTATAATGCTTCTTTATTTTTATAATAAGGGTGGCAATGTTCGGTCGCAGTAAAATAAATTCCTTAACACAGAATCTTGAAGTATTGACGGATGAGAATCTTCGACTAAAAGATACGATTCGGATGTTAGAAGAAGAAAACAGTATCCTGAAAGATCGCGCTATAAGCGAAGAAAAAAATGCTAACGAGGTTTCTATGAAAGAGGAGCTGACAGACCTTCTATTATCCGGCTGTACCCATAATATCCCTATCATTCAAAAAGACTTTTCAGGTAGTATAGAACAATTGCACCAAATGCAGAAGCATTCGAAAAACTCATCTTTAGGTTCTCGTGAAAGTCTCTCAGCCATTTCGGACAATCTTGAAAGACTTATTCTTTCAATCAATAATTCTGCCGACGGAGTACAACGGCTCACCGGCGGTATCAATGATGTATCAGCCCTTATGATGCTCATTAACGATATTGCCGACCAGACGAACCTTTTGGCACTTAATGCAGCTATCGAAGCGGCTC
>Ga0209340_1001093_pt1 | contig 21884 bp, 18 predicted proteins | sample EPASupsiteSAE323_FD_187266 | JGI IMG/M metagenome (GOLD analysis project Ga0209340, IMG submission 187266) | Bioremediated contaminated groundwater from EPA Superfund site, New Mexico - Sample SAE3-23 (SPAdes) (version 2) | ecosystem: Environmental > Aquatic > Deep subsurface > Groundwater >... | reverse complement strand
GTTGAGAGTATTATGAAAAACCGCAGCATAACAAATTAAGGTTTAATGAGAGAATGCCAGTTTCCACCCGCCTTCCCTCCTGCTTGGACAAAGCGTTATGCTTGCCAATAAAAGTGTCGCATCATATATAAACGGCGCAGATCTAGGTCTTAATTATTTTAAAACAGTGTTTACGACGATTGGACTGGAGGGAGTGCTATGTTTAAGAACCGACGAGAAGCCGGGAAGCTATTAGCTCAAGCTTTGGAAAAACAACAAGTGGATTTTGATCTGGTTCTGGGTGTACCCCGCGGCGGCGTGGTTGTAGCGGAGGTCGTTGCCGAGCATTTCAACCGGGGGCTGGATGTAGTGCTGGCCCGCAAATTTAGCTCGCCCAACTGGGAAGAGTATGCGGTTGGAGCCGTGGCTCCCGATGGCGAGATACTGATCCATGAGCGAGTTCGTGAGCTGATTGATACCGATATGGCACTACTCACGCGGTTGGCCGAGAAGGTTCGCCATGATATTAATGAGCGGCTGGATTTCTTCCGCAGCCAACGACCGCCCGTCGATCTCAAGGGAAAAAAGGTGCTGCTTACCGACGACGGGATCGCCACCGGCTTTACCCTGAAAGCGGCCGTTCGCTACCTGAACCGTCAAGATACGGCGGGGGTTATTATTGCGGTTCCGGTGAGTTCCCGGAATGCCTATTTGGACCTGGCCGAGGTGGTTGATCAGATGGTGGTTTTGGAACAACCGGAGAATTTCTACGCGGTTAGCCAGTTCTATGAGGACTTTGCCACGATCGAGGATGACGAGGTAGTGGAAATATTGAAACGCGCTAAATCATGAGATGGTCGCCCTGCCGGTGAAACCGGTACTGGGCCAGGTAAATGCCCTTGGCAATGATATCTGCCATCTTATAAACCGTGAACAACCTGGTATTCTGCAAAACCATGTGTTCGAAGTACCCACCGACATTGACCACTCCCGAGATATGAAAATCCCCTACTTCCGGCAGTTCCTTGTTCATAGCCGACCCCGGCTTCAGGCTGCCCCGGCGCACATTGACAAAGCCGATCCGGTCTACATTGCCCAGACAAGCGTCGATGGCTATTATCAAAGGGTTCTCCTGTTTGCCTGGCAGGGTCTCCATTATCTGCTCCAGATTTACGGCGTGAACCGGCTGCTGCAGAGTGCCGTATACCATAGCATCAGGCATATAGGTTTGCAGGCGGCTGCCCACCAGTGGCCCCAGACAATCGCCGGTAGCCCGGTCGGTGCCGATACACAAATAAACTATATTCCGGGAGAAGGCCGCATTAAAGTCGATTAGTTGAGAGTAAATGACTTTTTGCAGGTTGATCAGACACTGCGGGTCCTCAAAGTGACAGGAATATCTATCCTCCATACGCCGGTTCTGGCCCAACATCAAGCAACATCCTTCCTTATTAACCATATTATTCCGAGACAAAAGAAAATGCCCGGGTCCCTTAATAAAACCCCTTGGCCAATATTCTTGACGCCTGGCAATATTTTTATGCTGTATTTGCCGGGCGACAGGAATATTTATGTAAACATGAATAAGCCAAGGGCTAAGAGGAGTGGCAAGCATTGATCAATACCCTGGGCAGCATAAAAAGCTGGGCCTCGCCATTTAACCGGATTTCGGGCACGCGGCGGGAAATAAGTGAGAACAAAACGACGGAGAAAAACGGTTCGTCCTGGATTCTGGTAATGGGGTATCTGGGCGCCGTAATCGGCGCAGGGTTTGCCTCCGGCCAGGAAATCGTTCAGTTTTTCGTAGTCTACGGCGAACGGGGCGCCTGGGGGGCGCTGCTGGCCATGCTGCTGTTTGCCCTTTGCGGAGGACTGCTACTGCACCTGGCCCACCGGGAGGGCATTGCCAACTACCAGGAACTGCTAACCTATCTGCTGGGTCCCAGCTGGGGACGCGCAGCCGATTTTGCCTTGGCGATCTTCCTTTTTCTCGGTATCAGCACCATGCTGTCCGCCAGTGGAGCCGTTTTTTATGAGCATCTCTACCTGCCCAAAAATGCAGGAATCATCAGCGCCTATCTTCTGGTGGTAATCCTCTTGGCTACCGGCAAAAAAGGCCTAATCCGCTCTTACAATCTGCTGGTGCCGGCCAAGGTGCTCTTGCTGCTGGGCATTTCCGCTTACGCGGCCTTTGTAGTGAAGGCGGATACTCTACCGGCGGCTGCCGTGATAAATTGCCCGGCCGATTCACGTTACTGGGCATTATCCAGCCTGCTATATGTTGCCTACAACTTCTCTCTGGCCATGGTAGTATTAACCGAGTATCAGCCGGTGACCAACCGTGCGGCCGGGATTCGGGGAGCTCTGGGTGGCGGGCTGCTGCTGGGACTGCTGGTGGTAATCAACTACCTGGCCCTGATAAAGTTCCTGCCGGAGGTCCTGCATTACCAGGTACCCATGCTGTATGTGGCGGGCCGGATATCATTAAGCGCCAAACACGTATATACCCTGGTGTTGTGGATGGGGATACTGACCACGGCCATCGCCAATGCCTACGGCTTTGCCCAGCGTTTCGCCAGCTTGACCGGGCTGGCTTACGGACCATGTTTGGCTCTCTGCATGACCCTGGCTCTGCCGGTAGCCTCGCAGAGCTTTGCCGGACTGGTGGGGAAAATCTATCCGCTGTTCGGGGTGCTGGGGGTGTTGATTATCGCGGCCTTACTCTTCCGGATAATGAGCGGAGTTCTAAGTAGTAATAAACGCAAATCGCGGCCATAAATTGGTGTAACCGGCAGCAAGTGCGGTATAATATTGGAAAAGTTTAAACTGAGTCGGGGGGGCTTAACATGAGCCTGAAGAACATTCCGCCGGTTGATGAGGTTCTGGCTCAGGCGCCGGTGCTTAAGTTAATAGAGGAATATAACCGCGAGTACGTACTGCGGCTGGTGCGGACCGCCCTGGAGGAGCAGCGCCAGGAAATGCGGGATTCCGGCCGGAATCAGGAACGGCCGCAGATCCTGCAGCAAGTGGTAGATAAGCTGGGTCGACTGGCGGCAGCCGGCAGCCGGGGAACCCTGACCAGAGTTATCAACGCTACCGGGGTGGTGCTGCACACCAATCTGGGACGGGCTCCCCTGGGAGCGCGCGCCCTCCGCTATATGCAGGACATGGCCGGGGTCTACAACAACCTGGAAATGGACCTGGAGAAAGGAGAAAGAGGTTCCCGCTACACTCATGTCGAGGCCTTGCTCTGCCAATTGACCGGAGCAGAAGCTGCCTTGGTGGTAAACAATAATGCCGCGGCCGTACTCCTGGGGCTGTCGACCATGGCGGCCGGCCGCGAGGCCATTGTCTCCCGCGGGCAACTGGTCGAAATCGGCGGGGCCTTTCGCATACCCGAGGTGATGAAGCTCAGCGGAGCCCGGCTGGTGGAGGTGGGAACCACCAACAAGACCTATATAGCAGATTTTAAAGCCGCTATTACTTCGGAAACCGCACTGCTGTTCGCCGCTCACACCTCCAACTACAAAATCATCGGCTTTACCGAAGAGGTGTCCCTGGAAGCCCTGGTGGCACTGGGCCGGGAAAGCGGGCTACCGGTAATGCAGGATCTGGGCAGCGGAATTATCAGCTCTCCGGGACAGTGGGGGCTGGAGGCCGAGCCTACCGTGCAGGATTGCGTGGCGGCCGGGGTGGACGTTATCACCTTCAGCGGCGACAAGCTGTTGGGCGGGCCGCAGGCCGGGATTATACTGGGGCGAGAAGACCTGATCGATGCTATGAAAAAGAACCAGCTCACCCGAGCCCTGCGGGTCGACAAACTGACCATCGCCGCTCTGGAAGGGACTCTCTTGGAATACCTGGCGGGCGACCCGCAAAAGAACCTGCCGGTGCTGGCCATGCTGAGCAGCGGAGGCGAAGAACTGCGGGAACGGGCCGAGGATTTGTATAAAAAGCTAAAGCGCAAGATGGGTCAGCATAAACAGGTGGAAAATATTGAGATAGTAGCCTTGGAGGACATGGTAGGCGGCGGTGCCTATCCCACGCACAAGATCCCCGGCTATGGGGTGGAGATCAAGTTTTCGGGGATCAGCCTGGAGGAAGTCGCCCGTAAGCTGCGCCAGACCGACCCGGCCGTAGTCACCCGCCGCCAGGAAGACCGCTTGGTTATCAGCGTCCGCACCCTCCTGCCCGGCGACAGCGAAACCCTCGTTAAACTCCTGGCCGAGGCGTTAAGGGGTTAATTTAATACAGATGAACACAGATGATTATTCGTTCTCCTTTGGAGGTTTATATGAATAGATTCATAATAGGGACGGCGGGGCATATCGATCATGGGAAGACCACTTTGGTTCAAGCCCTGACCGGGATAGACACCGACCGTCTTAAGGAAGAAAAAGAGCGGGGTATCTCCATTGAACTGGGGTTTGCCCCCTTCACCCTGCCCGGCGGGCAGCACGCGGCTATCGTGGATATGCCTGGGCACGAGCGCTTTATCCGCCACATGCTGGCCGGGGCCTTTGGCATCGATATCGTTCTTCTGACCATTGCCGCCGATGAAGGCGTGATGCCGCAAACTCGCGAGCATATGGATATCATCGAGCTGCTGGGCGTGGATAAGGGCATCATCGTGCTTACCAAAAAGGATATGGTGGATGAAGACTGGTTGGCCCTGGTCGAGGAAGAGGTCCGCGAGTATATGGACGGGACCATTTTACGCGGGGCTCCAATTGTGGCCGTATCCGCCCCCCGCGGTGAGGGACTCCCGGAATTGCTGGCCGAGATCGAAAAACTAGCCGGACAGGTCGTGGAAAAGCCGACGTTCGGGCAGGCCCGCTTGCCGATCGACCGCGTTTTCACCATATCCGGCTTTGGCACGGTAGTCACCGGCACCCTGTGGTCCGGGCAAATGAAAACCGGCGACAGCCTGGAATTGATGCCGGCTGGCAAAACCGTCAAGATTCGTACCCTACAGGTGCATAATGAAAAGGTCGATACCGCCTATGCCGGACAGCGGGTGGCGGTCAATCTGCAGGGCATCGAAGTGGCTGAGATCAAACGCGGCTATCTTTTGGCCAGCCCCGGCTATCTCACCACCAGCTACCGCATCGACAGCCGCTTGCGGCTTTTAAGCTCCAGCCCGCGCAGCCTGAAAAACTGGAACCGGGTACGCTTCCATCTGGGTACCGACGAGGCTCTGGGGCGCGTAGTCCTGCTGGACCGGGACGAACTGCTGCCGGGAGAAGAGGCCTATGCCCAGCTGGTCATGGAAAAGCCGGTGGTAGCCGCCAAGGGCGACCGCTTTGTTATTCGTTATTATTCACCGGTAACCACTATTGGAGGCGGCACGGTCATCGATCCCACTGCCGCCAAGCAGAAGCGCTTCCGCGAGGACGTCCTGGACGAACTGGCGATAAAAGAGGAAGGCACACTCTACGATATACTCCTGCATGAACTGGAAGCTAATCCGGAGGCGGTGCTGACTGCCGCGGAACTGGCGCGACGCACCGGGCAGGATGAGAAGGATATCCGGGAGGATCTGGCCCTGCTCATCGATGATGATAAGATGGTGGAGCTTAAAGACCAGGGTTATATCAGCACCCTGGGGCTGCGGCAGATCGAAGAGAAGATGGTGGGGACCCTCACCGCTTATCACCGGCAGTACCCGTTGCGGGCCGGCTACCCCCGCGAAGACCTGCGCAGCCGTTTCTTCAAGCAATTCAATCCCAAGACCTTTACCCTGCTCCTCAAGCAGCTGGAGGAAGACGGCAACATCGTCGGCCGCAACAACGCTTTGATGATGGCCGGCTTTCAAGCTCAGCCCGGGGAAAAGGAACAGGCGATAATTAAGCAGATCAAGGCCAAAATGACCGAGCAGTTATTTACCCCGCCGTCACCGGAGGAGCTAAAGACCGCGCTGGGCATGAAAGAGCCGGAGTTTACCGAGATCCTGTCTTACATGCTGGAACGTGGCGAATTGGTGCGCATAAATCAGGAAATAGTCTTTACCGTGGCGGCGATTGAGGAAGGCAAGGAGCGCCTCAGTCGTTTCTTTGCCAGTGAAAAAGAGCTTAGCCTGGCCACCGCTCGTGATTTGCTGGGAACCTCCCGCAAGTACGCGCTGCCCCTGATCGAATACTATGACAAGCTGCGCTTCACCGTCCGGGTAGGCGACATGCGCGTACGGGGAAAGTAATGATGGGGCGCAGATTTTTATGAAGCATATGCAGTAGTTAATTCATAATTCCTGTAACAGGCAACTTCGTACTGAGGTCGGAGGTGAAGAGGAAAAACCATGCTGGAAATTAAAGAAATAGACGTTTATTATGGAGCCATCCAGGCCCTCAACAAGCTGTCCTTCACCGTGGAGGAAGGCAGCATCGTGACCCTAATCGGCGCCAATGGAGCTGGCAAAACCACCACCTTAAAGACCATTTCCGGGTTACTGCGGCCTAAGAACGGCAGCATTCGCTTTAAGAACCAGGATATCACCAAAACCGCGCCGGAAAAGATCGTCGGGCTGGGTATATCCCAAGTGCCGGAAGGCCGCCGGGTCTTTCCCACCATGTCGGTCATGGAGAACCTGGAAATGGGGGCCTACCTGCGCCGGGACAAAAAAAGTGTCGCTGACGACATGGAAAACGTCTTCACGCGGTTTCCCCGTTTAAAGGAGCGGCAGAAGCAAATGGCGGGAACCCTGTCCGGCGGTGAGCAGCAGATGTTGGCCATCGGCCGGGCGCTGATGGCCAGGCCCGCCCTGATGCTGATGGACGAACCCTCCATGGGGCTGGCCCCGCTGCTGGTCAAGGAGATCTTCTCCATTATCAAGGAAATCAATGGTCGAGGCACCACCATCCTGCTGGTGGAACAGAACGCGCATATGGCCCTGTCCATTGCCGATCGGGCCTATGTCATAGAAACCGGCGAAATTGTTCTTACGGGCAGCGCCCAGGACCTGCTGAGCAGCGAAGAAGTCAAGAAAGCCTATCTGGGCGGGTAGGAAAAGAAAAGGGGGAGTTAGCGGTGAAGGTTAAGGATCGTATGAACAGCAATGTCAAAACGGTAACCCTGGATTCCGGCATCAACGAGGCCTTCAGCCTTATGAAGGAAAGCAATATTCGCCGATTGCCGGTGATGGATCAGGGGAAGACAGTGGGGATCGTCACCCTTTCCGACCTCAACCGGGCGGCCCCCTCCTTTGCCACCAGCCTGTCGATTTATGAGCTGAACTACCTTTTGGCCCGCATCAAGATCAGGGATGTCCTGCCCAAGGGGCAGAAGCTCCTGACTGTCCAGTCTGATACCTATATCGAAACCGCAGCCCGCCTTATGCGCGACCATAAAGTCAGCGGCCTGCCGGTGGTAGACGACGGCCAACTAGTCGGCATCATCACCGAAACCGACCTGTTTGACGCCTTAATCGATATCCTGGGCGTGCACCATGCCCACACCCGTGTCGACTTCATTGTCAAGGACCGCCCTGGTCCTATCGCTGAGATAACCGGCCTGATCGCCGCCCGCGGGATTAACATAACCAATATCGTGGTTTATTTCGATGAGAAGAAGGGGCAGTACCGGGTTATTCTGCGCCTGGAAGAGATCGACTGCCAGCCCATCATCGATGAGATGAAAGCCAAGGGCTATGAGATCGAATCGGTCCATGTACGGACCGGGGATGAATAACCCGAATACAGGTAGTCATGGTAATGCCCGTGCCGTTCTACGGTTATTGTGAAGCAAACGGGGGAAGATTGCCCCGCTGCGCTGGCAATGACATAATAAAAAATTGCCGACCGCGTCTATTGGGAACTCCGGCGGGGATTGGCTCCGCTATGAGGGTCCGTGGTTTGCCGGGATAATTCCTGCAGCAGGGCCTGGGTATCCGCCGTGGCGATACCGGTCACCGGCAGGTGATAATCGGCCTGAAATCTCGCCACCGCCGCGGTGGTACGCTTATCATATTCCACGGTGGCCGGGCAGTCGTAGCCCAGCGCGATTAGTTGCCGGTTCAAGGCCAGAACGTCCTCGCCCTTGAAGCCTTCCTTCAGAAAAGATACCTGGAATCTTTCCGCCAGGGCCTTCTGATGAGCCAGCCGCTGATCGATATTCTGCGGGGTTATCCGGTATTTTCCGCTCTTCAGTCCGTCAATGATCAGGTCGCCGCCTGCCGGGCAGTAATGAACCCGATCCTTGTAATTGTCGAGATTATCGACAAACCCCTCAACATCACTGAACATATGGATCTCGGCGTTATCATACTGGAGCAGGCGGAGCATGAGGTCTTTATAGATGCCCAGGTAATCACCTGCCGTGCCCTCGCGCACCTGGTCATAGGTATTGAGGATGCTGATGCAAGGCACGATGAAAACAAATCGGGTATGGGGGTACTTTTCCAGGAACGGGATGATATTCTTTTCCACCGCTTCAGACGCATTGGCCCGGTAAGCAATCACCGAATGTTTATCGGCCACCTTGTTATGCCGCACGTAGAGACTACGGGCCACGGTCAGGGTGCTGTAGTGACTGGAGAGCTGGGTGCGGTCGACCTCGAACAATTCGCGGTTCCACGCTTGCCGCTCCCGCTGTTTTTTATGGTTGGTATCCAGGGCGTCACTGGCCCAACCGGATACGATATAGGTGCTCATGCCCAGCACTTCTTTATTCAGCAGGTACTTGACATCGTCGAAGGGGTTCGAATTGTACAGGTAGCGGGGAATCTCTTCAGGGTATTTTTCGCTCAGATGCGGGAAGGTTATCTCGTAGTAGACGATCTGCAGCCGGTTTCTTTTAAAGGACTCCCGCAGAAACAGGGTATACACATCCGGCCGGCCCATGGATTTTTTCAGTGGGACGATCTTCTTGCCGGACAGCTGACTGAGCTTATTGCTGGAGATGAAGTTCGATAAGGACGAGCCGAGAACGGCCCCTTCGGCCGGAGTATGGCGGGCGCGTCCGATCAGCCAGTACATGGCGTATTCCTGGCTGAAGGTATAATAGGGTTCCAGGGCGGGCAGCGGAGAATGGTACTGCACAAAGGGGTCGATCACCGCATTGAGCGCCATGAGTATCAATAGGATTGCGGTTGCCGCTCCTAAAACCGCCTTGGTCCATTTCTTCGGCTCCATTACCGCACCCCCTTAAAACTTCTGATAGATGAAGGCGGATATCGCCGACATCGAGAATATCCCGCTTACCAGCAGGATGACCGTCCATACCGCATTGGTTGACGTAGGCTTGAACTCGAGCTCCTGCAGGTTCTTAAACAACAGGGTGATAACGAAGGTAAAAGCCAAAAACAACAGCATATCCAGACTGCTGGGCATGGGTATTTTAAGCAGGCTTTCCAACCCGGTTATGACTGGCAGTTCGAAGCTGGCCAGCAAACCCGAAGAAACCGCCGGCGCCTGCCATTCCACCATACGGTTAATTATAGCCCAACCCTGCTTAATCGAATCAGCCCGGAAGAATATCCAGGCGATATTGACGAATAAAAAGGTCGCCGCCCACTGCAGGACCGTGGGAATGCGGCCCCACCCGGTTTGAAATCGCCGGTGCAAAACCGAAACCAGGCCGTGCAGGAAGCCCCACAGCACAAAGGTCCAGTTGGCCCCGTGCCACAGCCCGCTCACCAGGAACACGATCATGATATTTACGTAAGTCCGAAGGCGGCCCTTCTGGTTGCCACCCAGCGGGATATATACGTACCTGGTAAGGAAGCGGGTCAGGGTAATATGCCATCTTTTCCAGAAATCCTGGATCGACACCGCCTTATACGGCGAATTGAAGTTGGTCGGCAGCTTGATATTGAACATCAGTCCTACCCCCAAGGCCATATCCGTATAGCTGCTGAAGTCGAAATAGATCTGGAAGGTGTAGGACAGCATTACGATGAACGCATCCAGAGAGGTCAATTGACCTACCGAGGCATAGCCCCAGCTAACCGCGCCGGCAAAGAAGTCGGCGATAAAGACCTTCTTGGCCAGGCCGACGGCAAACATCAGGAGACCGTAGGAGAAATTTTCATAATTTATGCGGTGATTCCGGCTTTCATTGAGCTGGGGAATGATCTCGCCGTGTAAAACGATCGGCCCGGCGATCAGGCGGGGAAAAAAGGCGGCAAAGACCGCATAGTCCAAAAAACAGTAGCCCGCGGTTTCTCCCCGATAGGAGTCGACGGCGTAAGCGATCTGCTGAAAGGTCAGGAAGCTGATACCCAGCGGCAGGATAAGATTCTTCAGCGCGAAGGAAGTCTGGAACAGCAGATTTACGTTTTCGGTAAAGAAGTTAAAGTATTTGAAGTAAAAAAGTATCAGCAGGTTCAAGCTGATCACCGTAAACAGCAGCCACTTCTTGGCGGCGACGCTGCGCCGGGGGTCCGCCAGCAGCCGGGAAAAGGCATAGTTTATCAGTATGCTGGCGCCGATGATGTAGAGATACTTATAGTTGAAGTATCCGCAAAACACCAGGGACAAGAGCAGCAGCAGAATTTTGGCCCCCACGTTCCAGCCCCGTCTATTCAATTGATAATAGGCTATTAAGGTAAATGGCAAAAATGCCAGGATAAATATGTATGAGTTGAATTGCACGACGGCACCCCTTTTTAACATTCCTGTTATTAAAAAAGTCGTTTCCTTGAATATGATATCATAACAATGCCGCGGGTTTGTGCAAAAAGCCTATTTATTTTATTTCGCTGGCCACCTGCTCGTTATTGGCGGATAACCGCAAAGAAATGGAAGTATGCGGGTGGTTGAAAGAGAGCGAAATAGGGGATATACTACTAAGAGCGTACCGGATTCGACAATACTCCCGAAGAGAAATGAATCCTTGAGGCTGTAACCAAAGGAACCTCAACAGAATACAGATTTACGGAGGCGGATCGGTCCTGGTGGGTCGCCTGGACTTCAAATCCAGTTTGCGCCGTAGTGATCCTGCGGTGGGTGAGTTCGATTCTCACACGCCTCCGCCAATTTAAAAAAGAAATTACCGGCACTTCTGAAAATAAAGAGGCCGGTTTTGTATTAAAAGAAATAAACAGGGGCTACTCTAAAAGTTGTTTAGATGCAGCCCCTGTAATGGTTTAAAGATTAATTTCCTACGCTGCCGTAGTTTTTGGCAAAGGTAGCGATATCCAATAGATCAATGCGGTTATCGCCGTTCAGGTCGCCGGCCTTCATAGATAAGGTGGGGGCGCTGACCGCGCTGGTAGAGACGGTAATAGTGCTCGCAGTTGCATTCAGGAAGCCTTTATGGCTTACCACCACATTGTAAGTTCCGGGCGCCACATTGGCAAACTGGTAGTTGCCGCTGGCATCGGTGAATGCCTGCAGGGTGGTGGAACCGGTTGACGCGTTGACCAGGGACACCGTGACCCCGGAGTCATAACCGTTTTCCACCTGAACCAAACCGGATAGCAAGATGCCACTATTGACCACCGGGGCCGTCAGGTATACTTGACCGGCGGTAACTGTGGCAGCAACCGTCGCGCTGGGGAAATAGGCGGGAGTATAGGGGGGCGTTGACAATGCGGTTGCTGTTTCTACAAGAGAGGAACCGCCTATCGACAGTTTTAAAGGACCTACCGGTACGCTTTGATCCACCGTGACTTTAATATTGCTTAGCGTAATGGTACTGGGCTGAGTGCTGGAGTAAAGCACGGCCATCGAGAAATACCAGCGCCCCGTGTTGGAAAGATATTTAAAAAATGATGATGAGTTCATAACTATATCGCCGGTTGTAACTTGAACTGTCGGCAGTGAAGGGGTTACCCCAGCAGGAAACTCAATTATAAGGAAATTATAAGGGCTTGTGGAAGAAATAGCTCCGGCTTTAGTTTCAGTAATCGTAATATCCGGCAGCGCTTGCTCCTGGACCCCACAGATAATCTGAGCCGGTGCGGCACCGACCACTAGGGCAGCGGTTACCGGGGGAACCACGGTAGCCAGCTTAACCACAGCGGAAGCACCAGCGCTGCCGCTGACGGTAACGTTCAAATCGCCAGCGAAATCAGCGGATAAGGCGATGGTACCATTTCTAATGATAATGGTAGAAGCAGATGTCGAACTGCAATTAACCACGGCCTGGTATATGTTGGGATGATTAGCGAGAATACCTCCATAGGAAAGCGTAGCATCTCCGCTTGTAGTTGAAGGCCAAGGCGTTGTGTCCCAGATAGCTCCCTCCGGCAAAATGAAATTTATGGTTCTACCAGGTAACAGTTGTCCGGCACTATCCTCAGTAATCGTAATATTGCCGGTCGCTTGGTATAATTTTCCTGAAGAGATGGTGGGACAAGTGCTGGAGGTTACATGAATTGCGTTATTGACCACATTTACCGGCGCACTATATGTACCTATCTTCAATGTAGTGGCAGAAACGTTTGAAACGCCGCCCACCTGGCAGATAACATCGCCGGATGGAGCTACCAGTTGATCTGTCACATATACGGGCGCTCCAAAAATGACTTTGTCGGGGCCCGTTTGGGTTGTCCCATTGGTAATTATATTGTAAGTTCTCCCGTTATTTGATGAATAAGCAGAAACAGAATATTGGCTATAAACACTTTGCAGAACTGAATATGTACCCCACGAAAAACCATTGGGAAGGGTCAATGTCACACTGGCGGCACCATTTGATCCCAGTAAACCTAATGAGTTTTCTGTTAATAAGACATACGCTGTAGTGGCACCAGTTAGTTGAATTGATGGAGAGGAGGGACTTGTAATATCCACCACGTTACTGCCCGAAGATGCCAACGATGGCGCCGCCAATAAGAGCACCAGCAGGGCGCTGAATATCAAGCCAATTAATAGTCTTTTTCTCACGATAACTACCCCCAAAATTTAAAATGTAATACTCGCGTTAACCGCGTTGACACTGGTGTAATTAAGCTGGCTATCGCACAAGCGGGCGTTGCTGAAACTGAGCGAACTGGTGCCCGGGGCCAGCACCGTGAAGTTAATGGTGCCCAGGGTCACCTCCCCGCTAAGACCCGATGAAGTACCCTGCCGGGTCAGCACCAGATTGACCGTACCATTGTTGTTGTCAGCGGATGAAACGGCCACGATGGAAAACTGGCTGGTATTAGCGGTTACGCTGGAGGCCTGCAGTTTCGTCTTATCGAACGAGACGGTCACATCGGCGCCAAAGAGGTTGCTGGCGTAAGACGCTTTAATTGGTACGCTGAATTGGCTGCCCGTCACACCGGAAGTATCCAGCCATATCCGGTTGGTCATGCCGCCCCCGGTTGCATTCGGGGAGACACTAAGCGAAGTGTTCTGCAGGACCGGGGTCACCGCGGCCGGCGTGCTGTTGCAGAGGCTGCCTTCCAAAAAGGTAAGATTGCTCAAGCCATTGCCCAGCACCTTAAAGGTTATGCTGCCGACTTGGATGTTTCCGCTGGTGCCGGCCGTGCTGCCCTGCTTGCTGGCAATCAAGCGAACGGTGCCAGCGCTGTTGTCCACATCACTGGCGATAACCAGCGGAAAAGCGGAAGTGTTAGCCTGCACGGATACCGCTTGCAGGTACTGGGGATTAAAGGATATTTTAAAACTCACGGCATATATATCGGTGGCATTATACAGGGCAACGGGCAGAGAGAAAATACTGCCGGTGACGCTGCTGGTATCTATAGTCATGGTATTAGCCGAATAGGAGGTCCCGCCTCCTCCGCCACCACCTCCGCCAGTACCTGCACCGCTGCTGGCGGGCGTAGGATTAGCCGGCGGGGTGACGGCCGGGGGATTGGTTGCCAAGCTCATTAAGGTGGCCACCGAAACCCCGGTGGCTTGAGCTAAAGATTGGACAACGATACTAACGAGATTCACGGGAGTAGCCTGTTGCGCTTGCGTTAACGTTTGCTGCTCCAGCACAGTTACCGGACGATCAACGGGTATCTCCGGGGACTGAATCGCCGGCGCCGGTGGAGGCGGCAGGTTATTCTGGATATCCTGGGCCCGCTCGTTTACCCAGCTAGCCACCGCAACCCAGGCTTGTTGCTCAGCCGCGGTAAGGGCAGCGGGAGGAGCGGGCGGCGCGTTGCTAGCCGCCACCACGGTGGACTGGCTGGCGGCCACCGGAACGGTTTGGCCTCCGGAAGTAACCTCGGCATTTCCAATTATTACGGATGTGCTGCTTTCTCCGCTGGGAGAGACGGAGTTGCCCCAGAAGGTGCCCCGGATAGCGGCAATACCCCAGGGCATATCGACCTTAACCCTTACTTTTTTGGTCTCGGCGGTCTTGTACCAGGGCTGCGGTTGGTCATTGGCGGCCAGGAGCAAATGACCGAGATCCTTTAAGCTGGCCAATTTGCTGAGTTTATCGCTTATCCCGCCGGTTTTCTTTGGCTCGGTGGCCGGCGGGGTGGCTTCCATATCGTATTTGCTGGCCAAGGCCCCGAAGATCCGGCCTTGCTTCAGTTTGACTTCGAGTTGGTCGACGGCTACGCCGGATGAGCCATCTTTTTTCATATAATTGTAGCCGATGGACTTGTCGACCCTTATTTCCGTGTTGGCTTCCAGTTGGATGCCGCTGCCGTCGTCATAGCTAATCTCGGCCTGAGTTTTGTCGCCGGTATTAATAATAACGCCGGCGGCTACCCGGGTCTCCCCGGTGACTTTTTTGGCAATTCCGTCGCTGCCGGTGATAGTCACGTCGCCCTTTTTGACGGTCAGCCGGCCGGAAAGACCGGTGTTGCGCAGGGAAGGGCTCAGGGTAAACATGGCGCTTAAGCTGCGGGCCATGTCGCCCCGGCGCAATTCCCGGTCCGGGTTAAAGAGTTTGTCAGCGGATAGTTGAACCAGACCTGCTTCAACCGCAGTCACTACTGGCCGGTAGGCCCAGTGATTCGAGGATACGTCGCCAATGGTCATCTTTTCGCCGGAAAGGTCTCCCCCGGCCAGGTTCATTAATAGGGTTATGGCCTCGGCTCTGGAGAGAACGCCCTCGGGCCGGAATGTACCATTGGGATAGCCCTTGAACAGTCCGTTTTTGGTGGCGGCTTCAATTGCGCCAAAGGCCCAATAATTAGCGGGTACGTCCCGGAAAGTGGTTTTCCCGGCCTTGATTTCAGGCAATCCTTTAACGATAACCAGTAGTTTGGCGGTCTAGGCGCGGGTCATATTTTCCGCAGGCCGGAAACTCCCGTCGGGGAAGCCCTTGAATATGCCCTTATCAACCAGGTAGCGAACCGAAGGGTAAAGCGCGCTGTCAGCGCCAATGTCGGTAAAAGCCGGTTTATTAGCGGGGATAGCTGTATCGCCCGCGGTGGGAGCGGCTGAGGCCGCCTGCCCCGGAATAGCGCCGGCTAAGATAAAGGTGAATAACAAGCTAAATAGAAGCAAGAAATTAATACTTTTTTTACGGTAGACAAACATGTAGAAATCACACCCATCACAATATTGTGTAATTAAGCCCTCGGATTTCTTATAGATAGTCATAAAAACTTATTTAACATAAAAAACCCCCCATTTTATGATGTTTATCCGCCTCGCTGCCAAACGTAGGCAGACGAGTAATTCGTCTTGAAAAAAGATAGTTTACTTATTTATGGTTAAGATTTCTCCTTTTTATATGGCAAATCCTTTTTCAATTTGCAAATTATCCATGATTAACTAGGAAATCAGGACGTTCAGACTAAAAATGCCGAAGCTTTTGAAAAAAGAGCAAATCAGTGAGGTTTAGATCAGGTAGTCGCCGAAGAGCTTTCTGAGGATTCGCTTTCCGCCTGACTTCAGCATAATAAGAAAAGATAAGGCCCGTGAGCATAGCATTCACGGGCCGATTAATGGTGATATTATTGGATTAACTTAAACTTCGCGGGCGATAGCGCCTTAGCTTACTCCACCCGTTTATATACTTGTGCCGCATTGTCGGCGAAAGCCAGGGAAAGCGTATTTTGAGTAAGGTTCATAGTCGCGATTTCCAGGCTATTGGAGGAGTCGAGTTTGATATGAGTAGAATCTATCACTTCCCAGTTAAAGGGTGTGATGGTGTCATTGGTGTCGGCAATGGCATGAATTTTACCGCTGCCGTCAGCGAGAAATTCCATGACGGTTTGATTAGTCCCCGCAGAATACTGCCACTTTCCCACCAGCGTCGCCTGCACTTTATCGCCGGCCACGGCCGTTTCTTTGGCAACGGTCTCTGGGGCGGTATTGGCCTCAGCCTTGGTAGCTTTGACGGTCGGGATTTTGTCTAATTGATTGGGATTTAAGGATACCCCGATCACGGCTCCGGCTACAAACGCCAGTAAAACGATGAGAACATAGATTAATTTTTTCACCAATTTAGAAGACCTCCCCAGCTATTCTGCAGATAATTATACATCTATTCTAGTAAAAAAAGCATTTGCGAAAATAGATCGGTGAATTATCTGATTACCTATCTGCTGACCTGACTGCCCCATAAGAGCTATCCGAAAAACGCCGCGATATATTTTACCGCCACATACAAAAAGTACACTCCGAAGACCAGCTTCAGCGCCCAGGGTTGGAAGTACTTGATAACGGCGGCGCCGATCTGGGCGCCGATGACGGAGCCGATGGCCAAGCAAAGGGCGGCGGGCAAGATCACCAGGCCCTGCGCCAGTTTGACCAGGCTGCCGGCAATGGTGATGGGGACCACGGCCAACATGCTGGAGCCTACCGCCAGGTGAATGGAAAGGCCGATCCCGTAAGTGATGCCCGGTACCAGCAGGAAGCCGCCGCCCAGGCCCAGCGTACCGGTGATAATACCCACCACGAACCCCAGCCCCAGCAGCCAGCCTCTTTGATTTATGCCGAAGCGGGTAACCAGGGTTTCGCCGTCGCTGCCTAGCTGGTTCTCGTTTTGCTTTTTGAGGCCGTCCCGGGTCATCATGTAGGCGGGGAGCAGGAAAAAAAGGCCCATGCACAGGTTGAGAACCCGTATCTGACTCAGCAGCAGGGTAAAGATATAGGAGCCGACCAGGATGCCGATAATGCCGCCGATTGAAATATCTTGGCTGATCTGGTTGCGGGTGTTATGGCGGATGAAGTGACCGTAGGCGCCGGATATTACCGTAAAGATTACGGCGAACAAGGTGGTGCCGATGGCGTTGGGCGAGCTGTAGCCTAACCAGAAATCCAGGGCGGGCAGCATAATGGCGCCGCCCCCCAAGCCGAGCAGACCGCCGAGGGTGCCGGCCAGCAAGCCGATCAATAATAGGAGTAATAGGTCATAGCCGGAATTGATACCATAATAGTGTAAGGGATGCAGGTCGAGCGCATAGAGGAGACCCAGGATCAGGCACCCCAGCAGCAAAATCACAAAGGAATAGGTTTTCAGGAACGCTTTCATAGTATTGCACCTTTATGCAAGATTGGTTAACGCAATATATTCACCATCATCAATATATACTAAATAACCGGCGGCGGCCACTTATGATAGTTTTTTTCAGTAGCTGAAGAATAAGTATGCCAAATTAGTTGGTAAAAGGGCTCATTCGTTTGAAAGCCACGTTTACGGGCAAAAATAATAACAATCGAGTAGAATTCGGTTAATTTGACGCATGGGGGTGGCTTGATGGGACAGGCGGTAAGTATTGTCTGCCAGCGGCGCGATCGCAGGACCAAGGGTTATTTGAACCAGTTGAAGAAACAGGCGATGGTGCCGGGAGTGGTATACGGCAACGAGATGCAGGCGCTTAACATTGCGACGGAGGCCAGGCAATTAGGCAGGATATTTCAGGCCCACGGAACCCGGGCCTTGTTCGCCCTGGGCATTGAAGGGGAGCATGTTCCCCTGATGGTGGTGGTGCGTGAGATACAACGCCATCCAGTCAGCGGCCAGATGACTCACATCGATTTTTTACAGGTCAATATGAAGGAAAAGATGACGGGCACGGTGGGGATTCACCTTACCGGGGAAGAAGAACTGCTGGGCAAGGATGTCGTGCTGATCGCCGGAATTAAGGAAATCGAGATAACCTGCCTGCCGGCGGCCCTGCCGGAAACCCTGGTTTACGATGTTGCTCACCTGACAGCCGGGGATAAGGTCACGGTGTCTGACCTGAAGGTGCCGGAGGGGGTTGAAGTGCTTACAGACCCTGCAGCATTGGTAGTTTCCATTACGGTTCCTCAGAAGGAACTAGGGAAAGAAGAACCAGTTGGCGAGGAAAGGACTGCCGCTCCAGAGCAATAAATAACGGGAGCTAAGAGGTTGGCCTGTGGGATGAAGGCCGAGGCCGCTTAATTGCCTGGGCGGTCGGCAAAGGGGGTAATAAATGAAATAATACGGCGGGCCCGATCGCGGTGCCCGTCCAGATACCCCAGAAACATATCGGTTACGTAGAAAAAGTCAGCGTTAGCGTCAGGGATTGCCAGGAGCAGGGAGGGTTTTTTGAGCAGGGCGTCTTCAGTGCCGAATACGCGAAGCAGGGAGGAGATGGTGTAGCCGCATTTGCGGAGCAGGCGAATAACCACGATCTTTTCGATATCCCAGGGGGAAAAGACCAGTTCTCCCCGCGGGTTCCTGGCGATGGCGAAAAGACCGTTGCGCTCCCAGGTGCGCAGGGTATCCACAGACACGCCTAGTTCAGCCGCGGCTTTCCGGCGACCGGTTACTGCGGTCTGGTTACGCTCTCCTGTCTTATGTTCAAACCATTGATCCAGAATGTTCAAGGCTTCCTGCGCCCGCAGTATTTCATTTTCGGTCCGGGCCAGGTATTCCCCGGCCAAGACCAGTGCTCCGGTAATGTTATCCCTGGCAAATTCCCGCACCATTTCCTGTACGATCTTGCCGTCCAGCGGATAAGGCCCGGGCAGGGCCAGCCGAGCCAGCCTCATTTGCTGCAGATGCCGCTCGGTAAAAACCCGGTAATTGTTGCCCTGGCGCCGAACCGGGGCTAGGAAGCCCCAGACCTCATAAAGCCGGACAGTGTTGGGGTGGACCCCGGTCAGATCAGCTATTTGCTTGGTGGTATAGGTTTTTTGTGACACTTGCCGCACCGCTTTCGGATAATAGTAAGTGCTGTTGGTCTACCGGGTTTGACTTAGGGTATCAATCAGTTCCCGGAGGCTGAGAGCGACTCCGGCCAGAATACCGGTATCCACCTGGTCAACGGTATCTTTTTCAGTATGGGCGATAGTGGCCCAGACCTGCGAAAAGGCTTCTGTAGTCAGGGCCACTGCCGGCACTCCCTGCAGGGCGAACATGGCATGATCGCTCTGGTACCAGGGCTCGGTAAGCAGGTAGCGATTCTCATCATGGAAGGCCGACTCCAGCACCGAGCTGATTTGTTCCCCGGCATTAAAAGAGCAATAGGTAGTCCGGCTGCCGCGGGCACCAACTCCGTCACTGTTCACCACCAGCCGTATCTGCTCCATTTGCCCCGCATGGTCGGCCAGATAACGCATTCCCCCAGGATAAGCATAATAGTCCTCTCCGTTGATAGCCAGTAGTTCAATGGTGTATTTCCCCGTATAACTCTGCAGCAAATCGGCCAGCGCCAGCAACAGGCAGACGCCGCCAGCATTGTCTACGGCTCCGGGGGTGCTCTTCTTGCTGTCAATGTGGGCGCAGAACACCAGGCGCTCAGGGCATCGTCCCCGCCTGCTTCCGCTGACATTATAGGCACGGGAGGGAATGCGGCGTGACTCCATGCTTAAGTATAGCTCTTCCTCCGGATGGGCCAGGATAATCGCGCCCTCTCTTTCGCTCACATAGGCCGAAGGAATGTGGAAATCCCCGTCTTCAATCAGGGGAAAGGGACAAAGCGCCCCAGTTGTGGCCGGGTTGCAGCCGGTTATGGCGATGACCGCCCAGGGATGCTTTTGCTCTAGTAAAGCGATGATCTGCTGATGGAGCAAGGGGTTGTAGAATACGAAATTCTTGGCGGCCAGTTGCTCCTGGCAGAGATCACCGTATAGAACCAGGATTTGATCAGATACCTCTACTGCAGCCAATTCGCCCAAGCTGGCGGCAGTCTGAAAGCGGCTGCGTATCTGGCAGGATTCACTATAGGGACCGATAAAAGCAGCCAGGGGTTCATTTCCCACCCGGAGAACAATCTCACCGTATTCCCAATCCAGGCAATCCAAGGGGGTGGTTTGCACCTCACACCCGGCTCCAGCTAAACGGCGGCGCACGTAGTCGGTGGCCCGTCGGTTGTTCTGACTGCCAGGATGACGATGTGCGGCCGCACATAGTTCGCTGAGATCCCGGAGAAGCTGTTCCTGTAAATCATTATAAATCATATTGTCCTCCCTGTTTGAGTATTGACCTCTAATCAAAGCCAGATTGATATGCAAATTGATCGGAAGTCGTTTCAATTCTAGCGATTGAACTGGCAGTGGTGTACTAATGGAGGGTTGGTGGAAGGGGGCGGATTGTGCTACGCAGCAGAAAGGCGCCCGGTCATAAAAACAGGACGCCTTTTTAGTATGTGTTTATATGGAGTTTAGGCCTGGTAATCGATCGACTTCATTATCTTATTCACATAGTTCTGGGTCTCTTTATAGGGCGGGATGCCGGCGTATTTGCGCACGGCGCCGCTGCCGGCGTTGTAGGCGGCCAGCGCCAGACTGAGATTGCCGCCGAATTCGTCGAGCTTTTCCTTGAGGTATTTGGTTCCCGCCATGATATTCTGCTCGGCGTTAAAGGGGTCGACTACCCCCAGGGAGCGGGCGGTGGCCGGCATGAGCTGCATCAAGCCCTGTGCGCCGCAACTGGAAACGGCCACGGCGTTAAAGGAAGATTCCTGCTGGATGACCGCCTTGATAACCTCTTCCCCCACCCCGTATTTTTCGCTGGCCTCTTTAATAATGTCGGTAAAGGAGCGAGGTTCGCCGGAGCTATTCGCCGTATTTTCTGCTTTTTCCGTGGTCGGAAGACTGAACTCGCTGCGCCGCGCAGGGGACAAGACGGCCAGTACCTCCATCAGTCGAGCCATTGTAATCCGGGTAAACATATCGGAAAATATATTGGCCATAAGCGTTCTCCTTACGTCACACTGCGGTCTGACAACCAGCCTTAGAAATATTTTATAGCATTTAACATCGATTCGGGAAGCTCTTTTTATTGTTTAGCATGCCCGGAGCGGGCTAGATCCAGGGCCTGTTCCAACGGTAGGGGATGGGAGAAGAGGTAACCCTGTACCAGATCGCACCGTAAATCCTGCAGGAAATCATATTGATCCGGCGTCTCGATCCCTTCGGCCAAAACCCGCACCCCTAGACGATGGGCGATACTGATGATGATCTCCAGGATCGGCTTCTGCCGCACGCTGTCGATATCCGAAAGAAAGGAGCGATCCAGTTTGATCAGGTTGATGGGCAGGTTTTTCAGGTAGTTCAAGGAGGAATAACCGGTGCCGAAATCATCCAGCGCCAGGTGCACCCCTAAATCGCGCAGACACTGCAGCTTTTCCCGGTCGGCCTCAAAGGATCGCATCATAGCGGTTTCGGTAATTTCCAGCAACAGGTTGTCCGGCGGCATCCCGGTGCGCTCCAGCACCTCTTTTACCATGGCGAGGAAGCTGTCCTGAAGGATCTGGATGGCGGAAACATTTACTGATATCAAGAGCTTGGGCAATCCGGTGCGGGCCAACTCTGCGCCAAAGCTGCAGGCCTGTTCCAGAACCCAGGCTCCAATCGGAATGATCAGGCCGTTTTCTTCGGAACGTGGGATAAATTTGGCCGGCATAATACACTTATCGTTTTTGATCCAGCGAATCAGAGCCTCAAAGCCCAGCAAATCATGGGTCACGCTGCTGAGGATCGGCTGATAATGCAGCGCGAATTCGTTATGGGCAACCGCATAGCGCAGATCGCGATCCAGTAATAATTTCTCCTCACTGTGCTGGGTCATACTGGCATCGTAGATACAGAAGAAGTTTTTTCCGGCTTCCTTGGCCTGGTACATGGCAGCATCGGCATTCATCAGCAGGG
>Ga0209340_1001092_pt1 | contig 21929 bp, 14 predicted proteins | sample EPASupsiteSAE323_FD_187266 | JGI IMG/M metagenome (GOLD analysis project Ga0209340, IMG submission 187266) | Bioremediated contaminated groundwater from EPA Superfund site, New Mexico - Sample SAE3-23 (SPAdes) (version 2) | ecosystem: Environmental > Aquatic > Deep subsurface > Groundwater >... | reverse complement strand
ATCTCCAGACATTAAAGAGTGAATGAAATTCCCTCAGGTGTAATCCCATGGACGCTCCCCCTTTCGAACATCTCCGCAGGTTTTTTGAACGAATAAAGAATGTTGGTTTTTTTGAACGTCTTTTTTCATGGAATGCCATAGTATCTTCCGGGTACGATGCGTTCGGGGAATACCAGCGCCTCCAGAACCTGGTACAGGAAAAGGATACTGAAATAGCCGGACTTGTTTTGAAAAACCGCGAACTCATCCAGGGTCTGGAGTACCAGCAGCAACAGGCAATTCGTCTCCAGCAGGATCTTTCCTCTGAGCAACTCCGTTCCCAGTCTCTCAATGAAAAGATCATTGAGAAAGAACGGGCGCGGGCAACGTTTGAAGAGGCACAGGCCAACAGCGAGGATCACATTCTCCGGTTGAAGAGCGATATGGTCACCCTCGCGGCAAAGAACGAGGACCTGCAGGGGAAGATCAATGAACGGGAAAATGAAGCCGGCGGACTGGTAGCAGCGGATAAGAAAAATCGCGAGACTATCCAGAAACTCAACGAGGATATTACCATTATCACCGTAAAAAGTGAAAACCTGCATGCCCAGCTTACGGCAGTCAAACAGGAACTCTCGCAGTATCACCAGATTGAAGAGGATCGACTGCGGGAACATGACCAGCGTGTCACTGCACTCAATTCACTCCGGCAACAACTCGAAGATGACCGTCTCCGGTTGCAGGCCGAGCGGGACGAGGAGATCCGTTCAGAGTATGCCAAAATGGAGCAGACCTGGAAGAAGCACGAGGAAGTTGTCGAGCAATCCCTGCGATCGATCTGCCAGCGGCACACCATTGAGTACTGTGATAAGGAAAAATTCCCCGTGTCCGGGAAAAAGCCGGATAATTCGCTCATCATCGCAGACCAGTACGTGATCTTCGATGCCAAGAGCCCGAAGAATTCCGATGAACTCGGGAATTTCCCGCTCTATATCAAGACCCAGGCCGAGGCGGCAAAAAAGTATGCCAGAGAAGAGAATGTCAAGAAGGATATTTTCCTGGTTGTCCCGGCCAACACGGTCGGGTTTTTAGATGATTTCCATCTTGACATGGCTGATTACCAGGTGTACATTATCACCCATGAATGCCTTGAGCCGGTTGTGCTTGCTCTCCGGAAGATCGAGGATTACCAGTTTGTCGACCAGCTGAGCCCCGAGGACCGGGAGAAGATCTGTCATGTCATCGGCAAGTTTGCGCATGCAACAAAGCGCCGGATGCAGGTTGACACGTATTTCTTCAATGAATTCTTAAGTCTTCTCAAGAGCTGCGAATCCCTCCCGGATGAGATCCTTAAGAAGGTCGTGGATTACGAGAAAGCAGAGAAGATGAACCCGCCAATGGAAAAGCGCAAGAAACTCATCCCGATCAAGGAACTCGAGCACGATGTCAAGGCGATCACCAAGGAAGCAGAAGCCCGTGAGATCGATGTCACGGCGGTGACAAAAGAGCGGATCGAGAACATTCCACTTGACAAGTTCTTAGAATAAATCCCGTCATTTTTTCTCCCGGCAGGTTGACCACATATCATGCCAGCGCAATCTTCCCTGGATTCCTTTGACCGGAATGTCTCCATTCATTACGGACTTCCCGGGGAAGAACTGGATTCTGTCATCAGCCGTTTTGTAGCCGCTGCAAAAGAAGATCCTTTCACGAGCTGGCTGCTTCTTCCCACAAAAAGACTCGTCCTGTATGTCACCGGGCACCTGACGGAGAGTAATATTCCCTTCATCTCTTCCCGCATCTGCACTCCTGAAGGATTTTGCAGGATACTGTTTGAAGAGAACCGGACTACCGGGCAGGTCCTGTCACGGAGTGAATCGAAACTCCTGCTCAGCGATCTTCTTGAAAAAAACGCAGAAATAGTCCCGCTTTTTATCCCCCGCGATCATCCGAATCCGGGAACGCTCAATGATCTCATGCAGTTCATGCAGGTCACGCTGATGAGGAAGGTTGCATTTCCTGAATGTCTCCTGAATCTCCAGAGCGGGAAAAGTGATCAGCTGGACACGATCATCACTCAATACCGGAACCGGTTGAGAGAACTGGATCTTTTCGATGATGATACGATCTTTGAATGGACGATCGATTACCTGGACCGCTGCGAATCATCCCCGCCCGGCACCGTATTTTTCTATGGCTTTCACGAGCCTGATCCGCTTGAAAAGGATTTATTGGACACCATAGAGGAGCATGCAGGGAACGTTTCTATTTTTATTCCTGGGGGTATGGATCAAAATATTTTCAGGAACCATGCTGCGGTGGGAAACCCGGCCGGCACTCAACCGGTACCTGATCCTTCTTCACTCCCGGCTAAGATCTCCGGTATCTTCTCGGAAACCGGTGAGCTCAAAGCCGGGGATCTTTTCCGGGTGCAGACATTTCCCTCGCGGTATGCCGAAGTATATGGTATTGCTGCGGAGATCGGCCGGCTCAATGCTGCCGGGACACCCCTTTCCGATATTGCCGTAGTTTTTCCGGATCTTCATGGAGGGGATTACGGTCTCATCGATGAGGTATTTAACGAGTTTGCTATTCCGTGGAACTCTGCCGTCAGCCCGAAATTATCCCGGGCCCCGGTCATCCAGTTTATTTCCGGTATTGCCGGTCTCGTTGCCCGTGGGTACGTCCGCGAGGATCTTGTCCGGCTGATCGCGAGCCCGTTTTTTACCAAAGAACCTGTACCGGGCGGAACGTTCCCGTTGCAGTCTGCTGAGGTTGACCTGGTATCCCGGTATGCCCGGATAGATGGCCCTCACCCTGACTGGATACGACAGCTGGCATGGCTCCATACAGAATTACAGGACTTGGAACGGGCAAAGAACTACCCGGGTATTTCGGTTCATACCGCAGGACGCGTGCTGGATGGGATCCGGCACCTCATCAGCGACCTGGATGCTCTTTCGGGAAAGAAACTGCTCCGGGATCATATCAGCGGGTTTAAAAATTTCTTAGAATCCCGTAACCTCCCCCATCTCTATGCCGCACCGGAAGAACGCATCAAAGACCGGGAAATCCAGGCATGTAAAAAGTTCTCTTCCCTTCTTGAGGCTCTCGCTCATGCCGCATGGATTCCTGCCGATGAACCCATCGATGCACAGGAATTCTCCCGGTTAATTTCTTCCCTTGGTGAAGAGCGGGATGAGAGTGGCCTGCAGGATTCCAATGGTGTTGCTGTTCTCGGTCCCCACGAATGCCAGCATCTCCGGTTCCCGGTTGTCTTTATCGGGGGACTGGTTGAGGGCACGTTCCCCCGGCTGACGACCCGCCTCCCGTTCACCAACTCTTTAGAAAATACCCGGATGGGAACCCGTTCGCTCTCAGAAATTCTCCGGGAAGAACAATACTATTTCATAGCAGCCCTGTTATCGGCGCAGAAGACGGTTTATCTCAGTGCCCCGCTTGCCGATGGGGAGAAGCCGTTGCTCACCTCCGCATTCTTCGAACGGGTCCGGATGAGAACCGGCGATCAACCGTGGCCGGATGCTGCCGGAATTATTCCCCCGGCATCCCGGCGCACTGCTGCGGTCCGGGCCGGTGAAAGAATACGTGACGAGAAGATCTGCACGACTCTCGGTCTGATTCCGGGTTCACTGGAGATTAGCGATCTTGTCTCACGGATCAACATGGAACGGTACTATCGCCGGGGTGTATGCGACTCTCCCTATGACGGTATTCTTTCCGATGAAGCAATCCGTGACGTGCTTGCGACACGGTACGGTCCGGACCACGTGTATTCCCCGACAAGTCTTGAGACTTATGCGAATTGTCCGTTTGAATATTTCTTAAACCGGGTGATCAATCTCAAAGCCCTGCCGGAAGTGGAACCTAACCTCTCGGCCGGCGATCGCGGGACTGCCATCCACGATATCCTGAGCACGTTTTACCGGCAATGGCGTTCTGCCGGCCAGACCCGGGTGAATCCTGCATCGCTGGTTGATGCCACCGATATGATCCTTAAGATTGCCACGGAAGAACTGGATACGTACTCCTTCCAGAGCCCGCTCTGGGATGCAACCCGGATCCTGATGCTCGGGGACCGGCACACCGGCCCCGGGTATTTCGAACGATTCCTGGTGCATGAAACGGATGAATCGGATTCCCCGCTCGTCCCGTCCCTGTTCGAATATTCCTTTGGCATGGGAACAACGGAATCGGACGATCCGGCCTCCTCTCCGGAACCGGTGGAACTTGCTTCACCGGATGGCGAACGAAACGTTTTCATCCGGGGCCGGATCGACCGGATCGATTGCACACCGGACGGAAACTTCCTGATCTATGATTACAAGTCCGGCTCGCAGCATCCCAAGGCAAAAGATATCGAAGCGGGCACTGCACTCCAGCTGCCGCTTTACCTGCTCGCGTTCGAGAAGATCACCGGCAACCACGGGATCGGCGGGGGCTATTACACGATCCGGCGCGAGGTGGACCGGAGCATTGTGCTCGCGGATTCGGCTGCAAAGGACCTGATGATCTCCCGGCCCCGGGTTTCCAAAGATTTTGCCGGCATGATGAAGCACTCGCGGGATTGTGCGTTTGCCTATATCGACGGGATCCGGAACGGCAGGTATCCGCTTCCCCGCGAAGAGAAATGCCCGAACACCTATTGCGAGTTCAAACGGATCTGCCGTTTCGATCCCTACCGGGTCTTTGAAGTGCCGGAGGAGACCTGATATGGCGGCTACCGAGCGGCAGGACGAAGCGATCACCAAGCACGACCGGAGCATGGTGGTCACGGCCGGGGCCGGCACCGGCAAGACCTACGTGCTGGTCCAGAAGTATATCGATCTCCTCCGGACACGCGGGGTGACGGTACCACAGATCCTTGCCCTGACATTTACCGACAAGGCCGCAGCCGAGATGAAGGAGCGGATCCGGACCGAGATTCTCAAACAGGATGGCCCGCAGTGGGAGAAGGCGGCCGAGGATTTCATGATCGCGCCGGTCCAGACCTTCCATTCGTTCTGCGCCCAGGTGCTCCGGGAGTTTCCCCTCGAGGCGGGACTTGAACCCGGCTTTACGGTGCTGGACGAACAGCAGACGTCCCGCATCCACAGCGCCGCGTACGAGGAACTGATCCATACCCGGCAGGAGGGACCGGTCAACGAGGCGCTGGTCCATGTCCTCTCCATCACGGACCAGCACACCTTAAAGACCATACTCTCCGCACTCTACAGCAAGCGGGAGCAGTATGCCCGGTTCTTTGCCGCCCTTGGCAACGATGAAACCCGGGTGCTCGCGGTCTGGAAAACGGAAGTCGATGCATTCCGTGATGCGGAGATCGCTGCCCTGCGGAGCGATCCCTCGTTCTCCTCCTGTCTCCGTACCCTGCTCGGGTTTGCATCCGCGTATGAGGGAGTTGATGACAAGGCTGCGGTATTTTTGCAGGAGATCCGCCCTCTCCTTTCACAGCTCGCTGCACCCGCACATCCCGGGGAGTTCTGTTGTGCTGCTCCTGAACTGGTGAAGAAGAAGCCCGGCAATATCGGGAGCAGGAAACTCTGGAAGGAATCGGATCTTGAGGTCTTTAAGAAAGCACGCAAGGACCTGTACGAGATCATCGAGCGGAAGAACTCGCTCTTCCGGATGACGGTCGATACTGCTGATCCGGTGATCACCGGGTCGGTCCGGTTCCTGCGGGATCTTTCGGTTGTCTTCTCCCGGTATGCGGAACTGGCCGGCAACGGGAAAGCCTCGGCCGGGGGTCTCGACTTCTCGGACCTGATCCTCCATGCCCGGCAGCTGTTTATCGAACAGCGGGAACTGGTGGCAACGCACTTCATGCCCCGGTTCCGGTATATTCTCGTTGACGAGTTCCAGGACACGGACCTTTCCCAGTTCGATATCATCCTCTCGATCATCGGGACGCCTTCGCCCACAACGGACTGTCTCTTCATTGTCGGCGACCCCAAGCAGTCGATCTATCTCTTCCGCGATGCGGACGTGACGCGCTTTAAGGAGGCGCAGGAGATCATCTCTGCGGCCTGCAAGGGCCGGGTGGTGAATCTCGATACCAGCTTCCGGAGCACCAAGGAAGTGATCGGTCTTTCGAATCACATCTTCTCCCGCTTGCTTGCATCAGCGGAGAAGCCGTGGGAGTTCGGGTACGAACCGGTAAAAATTTCCGAGAGCCGCGCCGGCCATGCCGGTTCGGTGGAACTGCTGCTTCCTCCGAAAGGAAGCGATGCGGCCGGGACGAAACGGAACGAGGCCGGGATGCTGGCCCGGCGGATCCACAGTATCGTGAATGCGCAGCCGCTTTTGGTGTACTCGGAGGAGCAGGATCATTCGTTCGCCCGGCGCCCGGCCCGGTACGGCGATATCGCGATCCTGCTGGAGGCGCGGACCAGCCTCTCGTATTACCTTTCAGCGCTGGGCGAGTACGGGATCCCCTTCTATGTCCACGGGGGGACCGGGTTCTACCACCGGCAGGAAGTGTACGATCTCTGCAACATCCTTTCGTTCCTCGAACACCGGCATGACAATATCAGTCTTGCGGGCATCCTGCGGTCCCCGTATTTTGGGGTAGCGGATACGGAACTCTTCAGCATTGCGCAGGAGAACGGCCGGACCCTCTGGGACAAGCTGGTTGCGTATGCCGACCGGACCGGTGCCGGGCCGGCAACCCGGGCCCGCGAGCTGCTCGCATCCTGGCAGCAGTACGCCGGCCGATCCGGGCTGGTCCCGTTGCTGCGCCGGATTTTGTCGGAGTCCGGAGTCTACACGGTGTATGCCGCTCTCCCGGCCGGAGAGCAGATCCTCGCCAACATCGAGAAACTTGTTGCAATGGCCCGGAACCGCGAGGAGGCCGGAAATTATTCACTCGCCGACTTCACCGCCGATCTCCGGCAGGCCATGGACGAGGACGAGCGGGAGGGCGAGGCGCCGCTCGATGCCCTTGCAGAGAATGCCGTCAACATCATGACGGTCCATGCAGCCAAGGGCCTGGAGTTTCCCATTGTGTTTGTCCCGGACATGGGCTCCGGCTTTAGGGACCGCCCCGGCCCCATCATGATCGGTGACAACCCATTGCTGGTGGGAGTCAGGGTCCCGAACCCCGCTGACAATTACGAGATGACGGAGAGTGCCGTCATGGTGATGCTGCGGGAGTTGCAGCGCCAGAAGGAGCGGGCCGAGCGGAAGCGGTTGTTGTATGTGGCGCTGACGCGGGCGCGGGATCACTTGTTCATGAGCGGGACTGCGCCGGAGGATTCTGGTTTGTCGTTCGATCTTGGCCGGTCCCGGATTGAGTGGGTGTTTACTGCTTTATCGGTGACGGGGGATGCGATTGCTGCGGGGGGGCTGGTGTTGGCTGACGGGCTGCGTCTTTCGATTGTTTCCGATCCGTTGGCGATTATAGCTGAGACGGGGCGGGTTTCACCGGAGTTGCTTGTTGTGTCGGGGGAATGTGCTCATAAGGCGGGGTCCTGGATTTCGCCGGTGTATTCTGCCGGACCGGAGCGGATGAAGGTTGTTTCGGTTTCGGAGCTGGAGAAGGGACCGGTTCATGCTTTATCCCGGGAACCGGTGGTATCGAAATATTTACCGGGCGTTCCCGGGGCTGTTAAGGGCACGATCATTCATGAGGTGATGCGGGGCCGGGATGCTTCAACCGTGCTGAAAGAATATGGCGAATATTCGGAGGAGCATGTCCGGCAGTGCGAGGAGATTCATTCTGCGTTTTTCTCTTCGGATCTGATGAAGCGGGTGAAGCGGTCTTACTGTGAAGTGCCGTTTGTTGTTACGGTTGATGGGAAGCCGGTGTCGGGGAAGATTGACCGGTTGTGTGAACTTGTGGATGGGTCGTGGGTTGCGATTGATTACAAAAGTGATGTTTCATCCGACTATGCTGCTGTTGCTGATGAGTATGCTTTTTCTGTTTCAGTTTATGTCGAGGCGGCCCGGCAGATCGTACGACGGGAGGTTGCCGGGTGGTTGTATTTTACAGAAATGGGGGAATTTTTGAAGAGGTGAAGATTAATTGATGCAAAAAACAATGAAGGCATACCAATATTGTAATGATAGCAAAAATTACAAAGATAGCAGAAATAGTAGAATTAGATAATGAAGATAGCAAAGATAACAAAGATAGCAGAAAAAATGATAGCCTCATTTTTTATCAATCAATTGTAGCCCCTTCCCTTACAAACCCGACATGTGGTCCCTAAAAATGGATTTTCTTTTCCGGTTCCCTTACAATATGCACAGTCCTCAGCGGCTGTGTGAATTTCGTTTTTACCTTTTCCTTTACAAACCCGACATATAGTCCCTAAAAATGGATTTTCTTTTCCGGTTCCCCTGCAATATGCACAGTCCTCAGCGGGTTCGTTAATTTCGTTTTTACCTTTTCCTTTACAAACCCGACATATAGTCCCTAAGAATGGATTTTCTTTACCGGATCCCTCACAATATGCACATGGAATAAATTTGGATATTTTATTTGGTTTATTTGTTTTCGTTTTGGAACTAATCGATGGATGGAAAAATGGGCGGATTGGATATGGATCTCCTTTTTTTGCATCTTTTAAAAATCTATTTGCCTCAGTATGTACTTGTTTGTGGCAATTCGAACAGATTAATGCCAAATTTTTTGTAATTGTATTATCGGATCGACCATCAATATGATGAATTTCAAAGATATCTGGTTTATCAGTGTACAATGTTGGACAAATTGCACATTTTTTATGGTTGTCAATCACCGCTTTTGCTTGGGGATCTGTCGGCTTAATCCTCTCCTCCCCCTTTTGACCTCCAGTTTTGACAAGTTCCTCAACATAGAATTTGTATTTTTTTTGTTCCCCGGTCATAACAATTCAAGATTATTGCTGGTTATTTATATATCCATCGAGAGTGAACAGCTATCATTAAACTTGAGGCGGAGACGGTGGCAGACTCTTGGAATTGGGCAGGATCAAAATGGTGGAAATTTGATTTTCATTCACATACTCCAGCTTCAGATGATTATGGAAAGGGTCCAAACCAAGCTGCTTTGAAAAAAATAACTCCAAAAGATTGGCTCCTCAATTACATGAAAGCAGGTATAGATTGTGTCGCAATAACCGATCACAATAGTGGCGATTGGATTGATGAGTTGAAAACAGCCCTTGTAGATCTTCAAAGTTCAAGACCTGAAGGATATCGAGATCTCTTCCTTTTTCCCGGTGTGGAAATTTCCATCCAAGGTGGAATCCATCTCTTAGCAGTCTTTTCAGACGAAAAAAAGAAATCCGATATTGATTCCCTGCTAGGATCTGTGACTTACGCAGGAACTCATGGTACATGTGATAATTGCACTCAAAAATCAGCAATCGAAGTCATTAAAATAATCGAATCAATTCATGGAATTGCAATCCCTGCTCATGTTGATGAAGAATTTGCTGGACTTTTTGAAAAATTTTCAGGGAATACTCTAGCACAAATATTAGATAGTAATCTTTTATTCTCAATGGAAGTTGTCGATAAAACATATGATTATCCTGGGCAGTATAAAGAAAAAAATCCTAATTGGACCTCCATATTGGGTTCCGATAGTCATCATCCAGATAATTCAAGCGGTAATCTGACAGGAAAATATCCTGGGAGTCATTTTACATGGGTCAAAATGTCCAAACCAACAATCGAGGGATTAAGGCTAGCTCTGTTAGACGGAAATTCTCTCTCAATAAAACGTTTTGACGAGTATTCTGATGATCCTAATGATTTCACTCATATTGTTATTGAGGAAATAATTGTTAAGGATTCAAAATTTATCGGAAGAGGTGAAGGAAGAGAATTTTCATGTCGTCTTAATCCTTGGTTGAATACGATAATTGGGGGGAGAGGTACTGGCAAATCATCAATTCTTGAATTTGTTCGATTGTGTTTAAACCGGCGGGATGAACTTCCAAAAGCGTTAGAAAATGATTTTGGAAAATATTGCCAAATATCAACGCGTGGAAGTGAAGGTCTTCTTACAAGCGATACAAAAATTTCCTTGTTTATTAGAAAAGATGGAATCCGATTCAAAATTATTTGGGATCATAAATCTCAAGGAGTTAATATTTTTCAGGAGTGCAATTCTGGTGATTGGGAATCTGTTGAGGGAGACATAAAACAACGATTTCCGGTACGGATATTCAGCCAAAAACAGATTTTTGAATTATCAAAAGATCCTGTGGCCCTCTTAAGAATTATTGATAATGCGGTGGAAGTTGGCTACCGTGAATGGGTGGAACGAGAGACACAATTAGAATCTAAATATCTGTCGTTGTGTGCACAAATTCGGGAAAAAGTGAACCTCGTAAAAACGGAATCAGAGATTCGCGGAGAACTCGATGATATTAAAAATCGATTGAAAGTATTTGAAGATAAAGGGTATTCCACCGTTTTAATGGAATACTCACTATCCCATAGACGGGAAGATACAATCACAAATTGGAAAAATAAATGGATTGATCTTGATGAAAAAATTCGACAGATTTGTCATGAGATAGTACCTCAAAGAATTGAAAACGAAGATTTTAATGATCTACCCGAGTTCCAAGAAACTCAAGATAAAATAATATCAGATTTTGCGAGAATACGGGAAAAAATTCAAGAACTCGCAGGAGAGACACAGAGCATCATTTTGGAAGGAGAGCGTATGCTCTCTGAATCCGATTTAATTAGGCAAATTGCCGATCATACACAAAAATATGAAACCCTTAAAACCACTCTCGAACAAGATGGTATTTTTGATCTTAGCGAATATGACGCACTTCTCATAAGAAAGCAAGTTTTAATTCAAAATTTAGATAAAATCGCTACTATCAGGATTGAATCTAATCGTTTGCAGAATGAAGCCAAAACCTGCTTGGAAGAAATCGAATCTACCCGAAAAGAAATCTCTACAAAACGAGGATCATTTTTAAATAAATTATTATCCGGAAATCAATTAGTTTCTATTCAGGTTTTACCTTTTGGGGATAAGGAAAACATTGAGTCGGAATTCCGGAAATTAATTGAGAGAGACGATGGTCGTTTTGAATCGGATGTTACATCAATATTGCAAAAAATTTATGATGACCCGATTATGGGACATTCTGCAATGAAATGTGTAATAAATAAAATTAAAAATGAAGATTTTTCTGATATCAAGGATCGACGTTTTGGTGATCATATTTTAAAATTAGATCCTGAGAAAATCGATAGAATAATGTGTTATTTTCCAGAGGACACATTAAATGTGCAATATTTTGATTTGAAACAGAATAAATTTATTTCAATTGAGCAGGGCTCGCCAGGTCAAAAAAATGCAGCTCTATTGGCATTTTTATTGATTTATGGTACGGAACCCCTCATATTAGATCAACCGGAGGATGATCTCGATAATCAGCTCATCTATAATTCAATTGTTACCCAACTAAAAGAAATTAAACGAAAAAGACAAGTTATCGTTGTAACCCACAATGCAAATGTTGTCGTTAATGGCGATTCCGAAAATGTAATTCCCCTTTATGTTGACACCTCAGCACAAACAAGAATTTCTGATTCTAATGGATTACAAGATCAAGCAATACGTACGAAAGTTTGTGATATTTTAGAAGGGGGGAAAGATGCCTTTGAGTCGAGATATAAGAGAATTAATGTTTGAGGATTCATTGAAATAAAACTGCTTTAATATCGCTTTTTACGTCGGTTATATCTCCGTATCAATATACCTCTTCGCGTACTCCGCGATCTGCAGATTTTCCGGAACAAACGGATCGTACTTCTCACTCGTCCGGGCCTTGAACTTCTCCGCAATCTCCTCCGGAGATGGGCATGATGCAAGTATCTCTCTGTACTTTTCAAGAATCTGTGATGGCGAGACACCCTTGAATTTCAAAGCGATCTCCTCATCTTCTACATGAAGTCCGGCGAATTCTTTTCCTAAAGTAAAAAGCGTCCGGTGTTTTGCCGACCCGGTCCAAGTGAACCAGTACGTATGAGCACCCTCGACAACAAATGGATTCTCCGCAAGTCCGGCTTCCCGCGCTGCATGCTGTGCTTCCCGGAGCATGGCCTGTGCCTGAGGATCGAGATATGCGGGAACGTTATCAGAGGTAACAATCTCGCGCATCTTCTCCCGGATCCGGGTGTGGATATCTGCCCCACCTCCGCTGAAATATTTCGGCACTTTTCCCCCTTTTGATGGCTCGACAAGGATCTCGCTTCGCTTGAAATCAATCTCCAGGATCTCCCATCGGCGTCCGGCAAGAATCAGGAACCTGCGTGTCTCAAGATCGGGAGCAGACTGGATGCTGCCGATCTTTCCTCCCTTGTGGATGACACTGAATTCCTTTGGCGTGGTGAAGGCCGAGTAGAATTCAAAATTGTTGACAATTCTTTCTCCCTCAAGGCCAAGGATCAGTACATCCCTCTCATCCTGTTCGATAAGATCTGCGGCTCCCATGCTCCGCAAGATCTGGATGAAATCCTCCTGCCGGACATTGTGGAATGCCCCATCTTTTACAAGGGTATCGAAAAGATCCTTTGCAGTCGATCCACCATGTTCTTTGATGACACTGAGGATCTGCTGTATCAATGTTGAAAAATGGTAATAGCCGATCTGCGGGGGCTCATTCCATTTTCCGATCATCAGCTCCGACATCGCAACCGCCCGGAGGAGTTCGGGATGTAAACGTTCCACGATGGAATCCTCTTCAGATCCTTTCTCAATGATGAACAGGATCAGGATGGATGGGTCACCCTCTTTGCGCCCACTCCTGCCAAGACGCTGTGCGAGTGAATTCACCGACCACGGGGCGCCGATCTGCCCGATTCGCGAAACGTTTCCGACATCGATTCCCATCTCCAGCGTACTCGAGCAGAATGTGGCTGTGGGCCGGTTCGATTTCAGGGCATCTTCCGTATCTTCGCGTTCACTTTTCGAAAGTGAGCCATGATGAATCCGGAAACAATCCGGTAAGCCTTTTCTTTCAAGGTAGTTTCTCGTACTGTCGGTATAGAATTCCAGGAGTCCGCGGCTGTTTACGAAAATCAGAGCCGTTTTCCCATAGAAATACCGGACAATATCATCGACTACCTGAGATGCCGACAGGTTCTCCTGGTCCTCTTTAGTTTGTTTTTCTTTGGATGGTTGCTCAAGGATATATCCACGGACAAGATATTTGATCTCTTTTTCCTCGCTTGGATCGAAAATAATTGTAATCGAATCCGGGTTCCGGGGGATGAGCCACTTTTTTGCCAGCTCTGGATCTCCAAATGTTGCAGAGAGGCCGATGAGCCGGACCCCTTTCGGGCTTTTGTGCAGAACCCGGGACAGCAGACTTTTCAGGTGGGCTCCCCGTTCAGAACCGATGAACGAGTGCATCTCATCGATGACGATGAAAGACAACGAACCGAAAAGCCGGGAGAGTTCGTCTGGATGATTGATAAACAGGGATTCGATTGATTCGGGCGTGATGAGGAGAACGCCGGATGGATTTTTCAGGAATTTTGCCTTCCCGCTGCTCCCGACATCCCCGTGCCATTTGAATACCGGAATTTCTGCGAGCTCGCACAGTTTTTCGAGACGCTGGAATTGATCATTGATAAGCGCTTTCAGGGGGCCGACATAGATTGCCGATATCCCAATTCCTTTCTTCTCGACAATCTGGGAGAGGATGGGGAGGAATGCGGCCTCAGTTTTGCCGGAAGCAGTTTTTGCTGATATGATTAGGTTATGATCGGTAGTGTATAATTCCAGAATTGCATCCTTCTGGATCGGCCTGAGCTCTTCCCATTGCATCTGGTAGAGTTTTTCCTGGATTGTCGGATGCAGGTATGAAAAAGCGGTTCTTTCCATGGGGTGTTCCTGAAAAAATTACAATTTGAAGGAGACCAGATCATCAGTGGGTTTTAGTTTGACAGGTTTTTCCGGAATTTTCTCTTCTGGTTTTTCACAGACATAAGGATTGTCCTGTGATTTCTGGACCGGAGTATTGTTCAGCAGTACTTCCCATGATGTTCCGGGATTTTGTTCGAGAATCGAGAGCATCCGGACAAAACTCTTGACGATATCCCCAGGCGTTAGGAAGAATTCTGCGCCCAGTGTTTTCTGGCAGTGCTGGAGGAACCCTTCGATACCTTTGTCCGGTATGAGATATTTTGCCGGATCGTTATAGGCAAAGACATTCCTGATATTGTAGAGCAGGACATAAGTGTCTTCTTTTGACAGATTATCCAATTCGATGACCGGGCCGCTGAAATCTTTCAGTCCTTCAACATTCAGTGAACTCCTGTTAAGCAGGCGGCGGGCAAGAGCCTCATAGCTCGCAAGCCCTCTCCGCTGATCCTTGAGGAATTCGTCGGTTCCGGCAAAAACAAATCCGATGCCGGAAACGCTGCCCTGGAGACAATCATTCACAATAACGAGGATGGCTTCAAAATTCGAATTACGCGCCTGGGTATTGTTAAGGCGGTGCGACAGTACACCCATCTCATCAAGATTGATCAGGAGACCTGAATACCCGGCCATCTTAACAAAACGGCCCCATAATTTCAGGTAAGCATAGAAATTCTCATCATCAATGATTGTCCTGACGCCAAGATCCTGCCGGGCCTCAGTCTTGGTAGAATACTCTCCCGAGAGCCAGCGGATCGCTGAAGCCATGAGTACATCGTCGCCCTTCTGGTAGCCTTCAAAGTATTTGCTGAGGACTGTGGCAAAATCATATCCGCTGACAAATTCCTGGAGGCATTTCAGCTCCTGGGGGATCTGCTCAAGGATCTCCTCATTTGTTTTGCCCTCCTTCCGGAGACGCTGTTCAAGATCGGAAATCCATCGTTCAATAAGACCTGACAGAGCTCCGCCCTCTGGTTTTGCCCTTACTGCAAAATTGTGGACTAATTCAGTATAGAGTGCCCGGGCATCATTATCTGATGAATATAACCTTCTCTCAAGACTGATGTCTGCCTGGGCAACGACAAATTTCTTCTCAAGGGCAACAATTCGGCAGAGATTTAAGAAAAAACTCTTACCCGAGCCGTATCGTCCGATGATGAAGCGGATCGCGGCCCCGTCATTCTGAATCCGGTCCAGATCAGATAATATTGCGCTGACTTCATTTTTTCTTCCGACCTGGATATGTTCAAGGCCGATCCTTGGAACAACCCCGGCACTCAGCGACTGGATAATCGCATCCCGTTCTCTTTGTTTCAGTTTTCCCATAATCTGCTCCACTCACCGTCAATTGATCATTTCTGGTAATTGATAACGATACGGCTTTCGTTTTCTTCCAGCAAGAAATCTCCGAGTTCCTCATCCGCCCATGTATTGATGTCGTCAAACGCGGCCCTCGGCATCAGATTATATTTCCTGGCAAGACCAGTGAAGTCTTCCTGGCTCATCTCATCCGACTTCATGATCTCATGTAACATCGAGAGATATTTTGTGTCCAGTGAGGGAATGGTTTCAGAGGGAAATGGGAGATCAAATTCACCGGGTCGTGTATAAGTCTTAACGGGTGTTTCCGGAATTTTTACTTCCGGTTCAATTTCAATTTCCATCTCTTCTTCTTCCTGTTCGAAAACAGAAGCAAGGATATCCTGGACGGCTCGGGTGTCCTCCATTGTCTGTTTCAGTCTCTCCCTATTGATACTGAATTCCGGTTTAATTACCGGGGGGGGAATCGCCTCACCCATCCGGGTTTTTCCGGATTTTGATACGGTAATTAGTTCATCCGGAATTTGCCCGACAAGGAATTTTTTTATGAGTTCATCTGAAACAGCGGGATCAATCTCCAATGCTTTGAAAACGGTTTTAAGTGATTTCTGTTCTTCTTTCACGAATTTGTTATCAAGGAGGACAATATCCCCGAGAAATTTGGCAATTGCTACTTTTTGTTCTGGATTCAGATGTTTACCTAGCCGTTTTCCGATTCTTGATAATGATGGGGGTTGGATTTCTAGCACTCGTTGGAGTCCCTTAAGGCATTCGATTTCAAAATCATTCAGCGAAAATTGTTCTGAAATAAATTTATGAAGAAAATTTTCCTCAATTTCAGATACATTATCGTCAGAAGCGGCGACTGTATGCGCCATTTCAAAAATTAATGCGGCATGTAAAAACTTTTCCGAGATCTGAATGGAATTATTGATTGGAATGACTGCAACAGAATCTTTCCATTTGTAAGATGTCCCGGATATTTTTTGATCAGGGAGAAGAAGATATCCTATATCTTGTACGGTTGCTATAATGGTGCGACACTGAGTTGAGGTTAGCGTTTCCCGCTCATCGATTCCAAATAATGAAGCAATCTCGGACACTTGGACCGTGATAGACCCCTTGAGGGGTGTTTTCGCTAAAAGAAAACTTTGCCATAATTGTAAATCGGGATGTCCAATTTCTTTTTTCAAGATATCCGGAAGAGCACTGAATACGTCACGGGTAATGGCACCCTCCGACTTACTGAGTTTGGCACTCACGGGTTTAAGTGCTTCAATGCATTCATCCCAGACTGAAAAAATAGCCTTGAATTCCGATGAATTGATATCAGGAACATTAAGAATAACCGGCTGGATAAAATTCATTGAAATATTTGATCTGTCACCATTTGCAAAAGTAGGACTTGCTGCCTGATAGTAATAATTATGTTTTTGAGTAAATGATTTAATTTTAAATCCATCAGGAAAATGCGACGAAAACGTTTTTTCGAATAGGTTTTTGAATAATGCAGGATATTTTTTGAGAATAGTATTTTTTTGTGTTTTCTGCGAGAAACGAGCAATCGAGTATGCTAATTCCCAAGATGTAATTTTTCTGTCTACTCCATACCAAGAAAGAACTGTCATCAATGAATGGTAGTCTAATTCATCATTATTAGGAAAAGATTGTGTGATTGTTGAATGGTTTATCTCATTTATTCTCCTAGCGATGACATACCCGATAAAATGACGCAGGTACTGGTTAAATGACTTCGATGATGAGTATTGAGATAAAAGACGATGGGCCTCTTTTAATATTTCATCTATATCCTTGTTCTCGACTATCGCCCGCCGTTCTAGACCATAAAAATAGACAAAGGCATATCCGATATTCTCGAGATCACCAGTTTTTCCATGAGCGAGCCAAGAGAGATATCGTGCACGTTGGTCCGGCGTAAATCGTGAGTATGGTGGCCAGTAAGGCAATGTATGAGAATCGGCAATATCCGGATTTCCCACAGGCAATGTTATATCGATGCAGGAAGCTTCTTGTGGTGAACAGGGGCCATCCGACCAATAAGTGAATGGATTTTGAATAGTATATTTGTTCACGGTAATTGACTGACCTGCACCCGACCATCGTATTGATCCAGCTGTTGTTTTTTTTGTAATTTTTGGGAAAATTATTGCATTTTCAGTTTTGTTTTGAGGATAGGGGGATTCAGAAATTCCTTTTTGGGATATCGCTTCAGAAAAATTTTTCTTACTTTTAATCTGTTGATCTTGTAATAAGTTTTCATCAAATACAGCGGGATATTTTCGCTCTAATAAATTTTCACCGCAATTTGTGCAGAATGTGGAATTTTGATTTTTTATCTCAGAAAAACACTTTTGACAATATTTCGGAATGTAATTTTTATTCTCTAAAAATTTTATTTTTTTACGGGAAGAAGACATACTCACACTGATAATAAAAAAATAGATCCCGGATAAGATAGTGAAAATCCCAATAATGGCAATTATACATTTTATCCAACATAATCGTAAATCAATAGCGTTTGGAGTTTTCCTTTTATTGGAAAGGAATAACAAATCGATACAAAAATTTATTGAAAAAATAGCCCCAAAAAAAAGTGCGAAAACGGATTGATAATTATTGTTTGAAATTTCAAAAAAGGAACCAATCATTCCCAATCCAAATATGAACGTAATGAAAATGTCTAATGTTAGAATAAGGTAAAAAAGAATTGAATATTTAAAGGACATCTCATTCGATTTGGATACATCCATATTTTACTAAAATGCCATTGATGTGTAAATAATTTCTTAATTAATATTTTTTGAGAATATGTAAAAATCAGTTCAAGATTACTATCCTAAAAACCTAACAGACAAAACCAAATACGGTTTCAGCAGGACCGGGTGGGGCCTTGACAGAATCCCGGTTGGACCCTGGCCGGAAAATTCCAGGCAGACCTTGCCCGGAATTTTTTCTTCGCGATCCGGATCCCGATTAAAAATTATTTCCAGATCAACCAGACCTTGCCGGAAAATTTTCTACCACACTTGATTGAAAACTTTTGAGCAGACCCTGCCTTAAAAAAATAATCAGACCTTGATTGAAACATGAATCCGCATCTGCCTCTCCCACGAGCGGGCGGGCGGAAAAAATGCATCAGACCCTGCCGGAAAATTTGTAATCGGATCCTGATTGAAAAATTCCGGGCAGACCTTGATTGAAAAAAATCTGCCGGACCTTGCCCGGAAAATTTCAATCGACCCTCTGGACCCTGCTCGAAAGTCGCGAACCGATCAACCAGACCTTGCCGGAAAATTTTCAGCCACACATTGATTGAAATCTTTTGAGCAGAACGTTGGGTGAAAAAAAAACAGGTGAACCCGGAAATAAAAAATTCACCCTCGCTTCCCTCCCCTTACTTACACCCCCAGAATTCCCCTTTTCCTAAGCACTTAACAACGTCACCAATCCGGGCACGTCACGGCCTCCGTTTCCTTAAAATTCCCAAACAAAGCCCAAAATGAGCCCCGTTTTAGATCAGATCACCCCCTGTTCGATCGAAAACTCCTGGATATTTTGCATGAACCGGGGGTCCGGTACCAAGCGGGTAAAATTCACGTCGATACACGCCGGAAGATTTCCGGATCGGAGCACCAAAACAGGCCTTCTTTTCATTTTGCACCCACTACCCTCCATCCGGAAGGAGATCGGCCCTCCAAAGCGCAATAAAGAGGAAACTTTTAAGACTCGAATTGGACGTTTTTTGACATTTACGGCCCGAAACAGGGGCCATAAAAATGCGGTGAACAAAAATCTGGCAATCTGCTCAAATAGTGCAGGAAAATGTTACCCTGTTCATCTTCCGGTAAACCTGTCTCCGTCGGAGAAGTGGGTCTGCGGGAGAGCATCTCTTACTTGTGTCCCGGGCCGGAATAATCGATCTTGAAAAAGGGGGGTCCTTTTGCTGACTTCCCCCACAATCACCTGCCCTAAAGGGTTATCGGAGATCCTCAATCCAAACAGCTCAGGACTGGCCGGTTTTCCTCTTCTAAAAACGCTCCGTTTCCACAACAGGGGCTATAATAAGACTTCTGAAAAAACAGGGCCGGAAAATGCCCCTAACTGGCCGGTCGGGTATCCCCCAAATAATGCAATCTGGGGACCGTCTGGACCCGGATGATGATCAGGGAGGAGCAGCCCTTGTTATGTTGAAGCTTGCAATGGCTTGGATCCCGACACACACAAAACAGGGCTTTCTTTCCCTTTGACCCTCCTACCCCCCAGCAAAAAAAAGGGGCTGCTGGAAGCCCGCTAAATTGCAGGGTCGAAATCCCTGCAAATCTGTCCGAAGGAGAAAATACCCGGTTTAATCAGTATTTTTTCTGAGCGTGGACACCATTTCCCTTCCTCAAAAAAAGACCTTCGTCCGATTGGCAAAAGGAGCATTTTACAGGGTTATTTGGGATGAGGGTCTGCCGCGTCCCCTCACACCAATCCGGATGAGGTCCGATCCGGAAATTTCACGGTAAACTCAAAAAAAAAATATAAATTTTATTGGGGATGTAAGGATGCGATTATCTTTTAGTCTGTATCAGCAAGAATTGCATGCAGTCCATCAATGACAACCGGAATTTTCTTTGAAATTGTTTCCCAAAGGAGCTCATAATCCACGCCAATATACCCGTGGATCACTTTGTCCCGCAGGCCGGCAATGCTCCGCCAGGGAATATCCGGGTACTGTAAACGGATCTGTTCCGGCAAAAGTTTTGTCGCCTCACCCATAACCGCAAACTTGTACAGCACTGCAGAAAGTGTCCTGTCATCATCAACGAATGTTTCACATGACATCCCCTGAGTAAAATCGCGGATCGCTTCTGCTGCCTCTAATATATCGTTCAAAAGGAGGGAATGCTCTCTCATGCGTACACAACATCCCGGTAAACCCCGTCACGGATCTCGGGACGAAGCGCCCGTGGGGTAGCAAGATCAACGTGTCGCCCGATTTTTTCTTCGAGGTACTGCGAAAGCTCGATGAGATCAAAGAGATCCGCTCCTTCTTTAAAATCGACGAGGATGTCCACATCGCTGTCAGCACGAGCCTCTTTCCGGGCAAATGAACCGAACACGCCAATCCTGCGGACTTTATACCGTGCGGTAAGATCATCCTGCAGGGACCTGAGCAGATCAAGAATCTCATCACGGGTTATCGTTAACATTCTCAGCTTCCTATCTGGTGTGCCTCACAATAATCATTTCCCTTATAGGAGGAACTCTGCTTTCCGCTCTTGCTCCTCTCCCAAAAGGGGCGGAGATTTCCCGGTGCCGTCTGGCTATCTGCCTACGTTTAAGTCCCGTACTCCCATGCCTATTCGACTGTGGGCCTGCCGAAAATTTCCCGGCAGAACTCGCTTCTATCCGGAAATTTTTTTAAGCGATTCTGATTTCTCCCGCCATCGCAGGATTAATATTTTCCGGACACTTATATCTCATACCAATCATGAGCACGAAAGCGAGAGTTACGGCAATACCCAGAACTCCTGTCATGTCGTCCGATCCCGACGCAGAGTCCCCCCTATCCCCGGTCCAGCGGATGCGGGGGAAGATCCATCTTGCGGACCCCGCAATGATCCGCCGCATTATTTTTGATCCTTCTCTGGAGCAATAAGAAATGGCGGTCGGGTCCGGCAGTGACGCGACAATTTTCATAGATGCAAATATTTTCTTAAATACTATTCTCAGCAACGGAAAGGATGCTGCAGCCTGCACACGATTTCTCGAAAATGCAGATGCGGGTACAATTCGCACAGCGACTTCCGTGATTGTTCTTAACGAGGTACTTCACCGCCTCATCATCGCTTCTGTCGTAAGCAGCAGCGGGATCGCTCCCGAATCAGCGGTTCAGCGGATAAAGAACCACCCGGAACTTATCCGCGATGCAGGAGCCGTGTGGGAAGTCATGGAAAATATCCGAAGCATCCGTTCCATGAAGGTATACGGGATCTCTCCTGCAACGTTTGAACGATCGCTAGCCATCATGCAGCAATGGGGGCTGTTAGGAAACGATGCTCTTCACGTTGCCTGCATGGAAGAGCATGCGATTGAAACGATCGCAACCTATGACCGGGATTTTTCGCGGGTATCGGGAATCAAAATCCTTAAAACCGGTTGAAACCGGATGATTTTTTCTTGTGGTTTTTCCTGCTCCGGAAATTTCGTGGTCGGTCTTTCACCTGAAATTTTCTACCGGACTTTGATTGAAAAATTTTGAGCCGTTATTGATTGAAAAAATTTCAAGTTGATCCGTAAATAAAATTTTCTCGCGAAACCCTCATAACGAAACTCCCTTCTCCTCCTTTCCTCACACCTCCCAAATCCCCTACCATCATTTTTTCACATTCCCTTCCTTCCGCCCCCGGCCTCCGCCCCTATTCTCACCACAACAAAGCCCTCTCTGATTTCCGTCTTTGTGAAGACCCTCCGAGTGCAAATAGAAAACTCCTGGAATAACAGCATGAAGTGGGAGTCCGTAAGAAAACCCAAAATCCACATCGGCATCCGACGTAACTCATCTTCGTTCCGAGCCCCAAAACAGCCCTTCCTTTCATTTTCCCCCTGCTTCAGGTCATCTCAAGGGAAATTTGCCCTCCAAAGCGCAATAAAGAAGAAACTTTTAAGACTCAAATTGGGCGTTTTTTGACATTTACGGCCCGAAACAGGGGCCATAAAA